>Ga0209542_10011990_pt1 | contig 15265 bp, 14 predicted proteins | sample RifCSPhighO2_01_FD_184028 | JGI IMG/M metagenome (GOLD analysis project Ga0209542, IMG submission 184028) | Soil microbial communities from Rifle, Colorado - Rifle CSP2_plank highO2_0.1 (SPAdes) (version 2) | ecosystem: Environmental > Terrestrial > Deep subsurface > Rock core/Sediment ...
TTATAAATTTTTATTTAAAAGAATTATTGCCTAGGACGCCAGGCCGGGTATCTGTTTGCTCCTTCTGTAGTTAATTGTGTCCAACTTCCTGTTCCGTCTGAGTTCATTATATAAAGTTGGGGATTAAAAAAACTAATTAAATCATGGACAAAAATTATGTTTTTTCCGTTCTGAGAATAAGCAGGATCCACTTCTGTTCCTTCATTTCCAGTTAATCTTTTCGTAGTGTTGTTATTTAAACCTAATTCATAAAGACTTAAAGTTCCATCGCGATCAGATATAAAGGCAATTTTTGAATTATCAGAAAACCAAATAGGTAAAAGATCTGTCGCGGAATTATTTGTAACATTTCTTTGATTACTTCCATCAGAATTCATTATAAAAATCTCCCAATTTGAATTATTATATTTTTGGAATAAAATTTGAGAGCAATCTCTAGACCATCTAGGCCAACCAGGAATTTGACCTGTTTCTGGCTCTGAGTAAATTGGAGTAAAAGAGGTTCCATTTGGATCAGTTAATCCAATTCCAGCAATTCCATTTTCTCTATAAGCCACCGCAATTTTTCCATTAGAGCACCAGTCAGCCTGTCTTGCTCTCTCAACTATAGATGATGTAATGTCTCTCTGACTGCTTCCGTCTGCATCCATTCTCCAAACAGCGGTTCCGCCTGTACGATGGCTTGTAAAAAGCAATTCTTTTCCGTCCGGAGACCATGTTGGCTCTAAATCTTGTCCGAGGCTTGTGGTAAGTCTTCTTACATTCAAAAGTTTAGGAACACCATCTATATCAACAATATCCCCTGAATAAATTTCTTCGTTATAACCCCCTTCTAGTACAGGACGATTGCTCCAAAACGCAATCCTTGATAATGTATCTTGTGGTGGGGGTGCTATAATCTGAACATTAATCGGACCTAAATTATGTCTATTTCCCTTCATATCTTCACAATAAGAATTAAATGATGTACTTTGTGTAAGATTAACTAGGGTATCTATTGGATTTGTTATTGTTAAAATGTTACTTCCATACATAATTTTGTAATTCTTTAAATCGTCATCGGGGTCTACACAACTTCCACGAACTCTAACTTCCAAAGGAGAGCCCCCTGAAATTGGAGATATATCAAGAACATTTTGAGGAAGATTACTTGGCTCTATTGGTGTTCTATTACAATAAGTTAGCCCGAAGCCTAAAGCAGCTGCTGTTGAAATTGTATAAAGACCACTCTTAAGTCTACTCACTAAACTGTTTTTCATGTTATTACCAAGTTGTTCTTATATAAAAAACGTAGTTTTTAAATGTTTTTTTGTTGTTACTTTAAAGAAATATCAATATTAATTTAATTTTGATTTTAAAATCATTCCAGTACTAGTTGTATTAGCTAAATTACCCCACTTCATCCAGTCATACCTATTTGCAGTCATCCTATAAGAGACTTCTCCTGCTTGGCTTCCATGAATTGTTAAAGTTTTTGATGTTGGATCTTTAGTATACCAAACATTTCCATTGAAACCGGGAGTCAAAATTACTTGTAGTTTCTCCCAGTTTTGGCCAAAGTCCGTTACTTGATAAAATAACCATAAATCAGAGCCAATTTCTTGCTTTTTGAAATCAATCACATAATTACTATTCAAAATCACCGTGCCTGAAACTTCTTCTTTGACGCCACCAGACATTCCAGGAAGATAAGTTGCATACTTCACTCCATTAATATTATAAACAGGGTCAAACGTGTTCGCATCTATTTTATCAACATCAAGAATATCATTTTGATTTGAATCCTGATTCCCGTTTAAAGTCAACCCAGCAAAAGTTGGGGTGCCTGCTGTTGTTAGGGTTTGTCCTGTATTAAAAGCAAGTTGTGTATCCCCTATACAATCTGCTGTGACTGCAACGTCGTCTGCGTTTGCAGTTATACATGTTCCAGCTCCGACAGTTATAGTAGTATCTGCGTCTGCTCCGGGAAGTACATCGTTTTCTCCCCCTGTTAATCCAGAGCCAGCAACAATATCTTTATTCGTTGTTAATGTTATTGTCACATCGCTATCGGCCCCAGGTAAAACATCATCTGCACCCCCACTTAACCCTGTTCCGCTTGCAACAATATCTTTTAACAAAGTTAAACTAATATCTGGGGTAGTTCCGCCACTGGAAACAATAGGAGCCGATCCGGTTACACTTGTTACTGCGCTAGTTACAAAGCCATAACTGTTATCCCAATTAGTATTACCATCAGTTATATACCCGGTTGGATTTGAAGCCAGATAAAAGGTTCCATTAGTCGCATACAAATATCCGCTTGTAAGATTTAAAGTTCTATACGCCCAAATATCAAGTGTTGCATTTATATCTCCGACGACATTTAATCTATTTTGCGGGGTTGAAGTGTTTATACCAAAAAAGATATTTGTTCCATTGTAGAAAGTGTGATTAATTATCGCCCTATATGAAGTGTTAGTCGCATTCCAGTTTGCCTGTTGCATCAAGGTGTTGTTCAATGCTTGTAAATAACTTAGCATTGTTCCATTCGTTACATTTCCCCAAACATTAGCAAGTGTTGTGTATGACTTGTTAGTAGCGTTCCAATCTGAAAACCTCATTAATATTGTTCCGTTTGTCGCTTGCGCCCATGTTGGTTTTGTTAAGTATGTTGAATAGTTTGCATTCCATTGTGTTTCTGTTGTCAAAAATGTCCCATTAGTCGCATACAAATATCCGCTTGTTAAGTTGAGAGTTCTATACGCCCAAATATCAAGCGTTGCATTAATATCTCCAACGACATTTAATCTATTTTGCGGGGTTGAAGTGTTTATACCAAAAAAGATATTTGTTCCATTGTAGAAAGTGTGATTAATTATCGCCCTATATGAGGTGTTAGTCGCATTCCAATCTGAAAACCTCATTAATATTGTTCCGTTTGTCGCTTGCGCCCATGTTGGTTTTGTTAAGTATGTTGAATAGTTTGCATTCCATAATGCTTCATTTGAACTATTTGTTGCATAATCGTAACCAATACTCAAATTCTTTGTAGTTTGTGCAAAGATTGTTCCGGTTGCGTTAGCATCTCCAACTACATTAAGCTGATTTTGTGGACTCGAAGTATTTATTCCAAAGAAGATATTTGTTCCGTTGTAAAATGTATGATTTATTATTGCTCTATACGAAGTATTAGTCGCATTCCAATCTGAAAACCTCATTAATATTGTTCCGTTTGTCGCTTGCGCCCATGTTGGTTTTGTTAAGTATGTTGAGTAATTCAACGTCCATAAACTATCATTCAATGCGTAGCCATAAATTGTCGTCATATTACTTGCGTTGCCCAACTGATTTCCGTACATCACTGTCCTGTTAGTTGCATTGCCCAATTGGCCACCATAAATCGTAGTCATATTACTTGCATTGCCTAACTGATTTCCATAAATTGTTGTAAAGTTAGAATAGTTTGCAGCAAAAGTATCACTTCCAATTGTACCATTCAAAGCATAATCATATCCTATTGAGAGGTTTTTAGTTCTTTGAGCATAGATTGTTCCTGTTGCATTTGCATCTCCAACAACATTTAACGTGTTCTGCGGTGTTGTTGTCCCGATACCGACGTTGCCATTAAATGTTGCAACACCACCTGATGGAGCAGTTGTTGTATTCACTGAAAGTAATCCAGATTGAACACGACCAGTTGCTTCTCCAAACGACGCACCTCTAAAATCAAATACTCCGGCACCTCCTGATGTTAAATAGTTAGTGGCGCCTAAATTTATATAGTAGCCAGCTGTCATATGCAAATGCCCGTTATTATCTACTCTTATGGTTTGAGCATTAACATAATTTTTTATAGAAAGAATATCACCAGCAGCAGTACCATTAACTTCTAAAGAAGCTGCGGGGGTTGTCGTCCCAATTCCAACTCTATCACTCACAGAATCAATAAATAGTGTTGAAGTATCAAAAGTCTGGTTGAAAGCTCCAACAGTATTTGCTTTATTCAAATCAAAATAACTTGTATTCGTGGCATTCCAGTTTGCCTGCTGCATTAACGTATTATTTAATGCATTTGAATAATTCAACATCGTTCCATTATTTACAATTGCCCAAGTTGTAAACGTCCCGTTCGTCGCATACAAATATCCGCTTGTTAAATTAAGAGTTCTCCTTGCCCAAACATCAGTTGTTGCATTAACATCTCCAACAACATTTAACGTGTTCTGCGGTGTTGTCGTGATTATTCCTACACGGTCACTATTGCCGTCAACAAATAAAGTAGTTGTGTCAACCGTCAAATTACTTCCCAAAACAGTATTTCTCGCAACGGCCAAATCCCTCCATCTAAAAGTTGAATTACCAAGATCAAACTGATTGTCCAAAGGCAGCAAAGAACCATTAACATTCAAATTTGTGACTTGTAAACTCGATATATTATAAAAATAACCTGTCTGGGCAAAGATATTTCCTCCAGAAATAGAAAATCCTCCGTTTTGCCATCCGCCATTGAAATCAAAGTCTCCAAAAACACTTGTATTTAAGGGCATGAAAAAACTTGAATCATAACCGTCCAAAGTAGTCGCGTTTACATTTGTAAGCCCAGAGCCATTCCCATAAACTGTTCCTGTCGCATTTACATCCCCGATGACATTCAAAGTATTCTGGCTAGTATTTGTTCCTATTCCAACTCTTCCGTTTGTTCCATTTACAACAAATAAGTTGTAAGTTGTTTGATTGTTTATCGTGAAGTTTCCATTTGTGATGTTGAATGTTGTGAATGCATTCCCAGTTGTGTTAAAAAATCCAGATGGATTTGTTGCTAGGTAATAGCTCGTGTTTGTTGCGTTCCAGTTTGCCTGCTGCATTAAAGTATTGTTCAAGGCTTGTGCATAACTCAGCATCGTTCCGTTTACAACATTAGCCCACGAGGCCATTGTTCCATTCACAACATTTGACCAGAATGCAACTGTTCCATTTCCGACATTCGCCCACGTTGCAAGTGTTCCATTCAATGCTGAGCTGTAATTAAGTAGAGTCCCATTGTTTGCATTCGCCCAAGATATTCCATTACTGGTAGCATTTAATGCATATCCATACCCGGTAGTCAAATTAAGTCCATATGAGAATATTGAAGTTGTTGCATTTATGTCTCCAATGACATTTAATAGGTTTTGGGGTGTTGTTGTATTAATTCCCGTTCTATTAAGAAAAGCCCAAAAGTTTCCTAAACTTAAGTTTGAATCAATAGAAACCTCGCTTAAATTAACCTGAGTTGCTCTAAAAGAATAAGGAACTCTTCCCAACTGAGAAACGTCCTTTAAGGTTCCGTCTCTGTAATAACAAAGATAATATTGCTTGTCAAAATCTAAGGCGCTTAGGTTTCCTCCGCCAGAACCAGTGGTTGAAAGATAAATAGAAGCAATACCTCTTGAATCAGTTGCTAGTGTTGTTGTATGATTATAAACGATAGGCGTCAGACAGCTTGCACTTGAACTTTCTGTAATGTTAAAAGAAAAAACAAAGGTTCCATTTTGTATTGACCCGTTAGAAAATGTTGTCTGAAGATTTATATGAAAGGTATCATTAATATCTGCTGCAGAAACTAGGTTAAATGTTCCTAGAGCTGCCATTACAAAAACCATGCAAAAGACCAGCATCAAGCTCTTTTTAGCCATTTTTTATAAGAGAAAAGTTTAAATATCTCAACACTCTGAAGTAATCATATAGGGGAACGCGACCTGACGAAAGCCATATTTTGTTATGGGAAGTAGGATTGACGGACGCTCTTACCTTGTATTTTATTTCTTTATGATTGTTCATTTTTCCCCCAGAAAGTTTTAAATATTCCCTATTGTTATTATTTTCATGAGAATTGAAATCAACGAACACATTGTTGCTGACGATGAAATCTGTGGAGGCACACCCACCTTCAAAGGCACAAGGATCATGGTATGGCAAGTGCTTGAATTGCTTGCTTCCGGAGTTACTATTGATGAAATCCTTAAAGATTATTTTCCTGAACTCAGAAAAGAAGCTATTCTTGCTTCTCTTAATTATGCCTCCAAAAGCATAGAAGATGAAAAATATATCGCCTTCTAAACCCCCTCTACTAGTTGATGAAAATATACCTTTAGGGGTCATAAGTGTATTATCTAGAAAAGGATTTGATGCAAAAAGGATTAAGCCAAGTTCAAAAGACGGGCAAGTATTTGAATTAGCTAAATCAGAGGAAAGGGTATTATTAACATTAGACAAGCACTTCTTAAATAAAATAAAATTTCCTCCAAAAGAATCCTCAGGAATAATATTTCTTAAAATACATCCTCCAACGATAGATTCTATTATTTTTTTATTAAAAAGATTATTTAACAAGATAAATACTCCAGAATTTAAAGGAAGGTTATTTATTGTATCACCGTTTGGTTTACGCATTAAATGAATTTTCTTGTCCATTTTATTTAACTCCTGGAAGCTTTCCTGATTTTTTATCTGGATCCAATTTTCCTGATTTTAATTTAGAACTATTTTTTACTTTCCTTCCTTTTTTAGGATACCTCTTGAATTCAATCCTCTTCCTAGTAACAGAAATATACCATACGCTGCCTGACATGTAAAAAAAAGCCAACAAATGGTCATAAAAGTAAGGCACTGTTTAGGGCCTGAAACCATATACTTTAGGGCATATTCATGTTTTTTAGTTACCTTACATTTTTTCGTATGTAAGTAAAATTTTTTTCTTATTTTATAGACGACAAAAGCTTTTTTCCGACAGTGTAAGTAAACTTTATAAAAGCTAAAACCTTTAGCTTTTAAGAAAAAAGGCAAAAGTTAAGTGATTAACCATAGCTATTTTGTTCAAGTTAGACCAAAAAAGAGGAAATATAGATTTCCTGCACTTTCGAATAAATTCAAAAAGAGGAAAATGAAGCAGCCAATTAAGGTATATTTAGATTCTGAAACGCAAAAAAGATTAATGAAAAAGGCAAATGAGACGGGGTTTTACGGCAGGGGTGCTTTAACTAGATTTATTGAAAAGGTGGCTACAGAAGATATTTGTTTTTTGGATGAAAATCTTAGAAAAATGCTTACTGCTTTATTTCCTAGAAAATAAAAAATGAGCTTTATTTTTGGGGTTAATTTTTCCTCATTAAAATTTTAGAATATAACTCAATAACTTATCTAATCTCTCCTAGCCCCCTACTCATAAAACTTTATAAATTTCTATATTCTAAAAATTACAACAAGTGAGCCCGTAGCTCAGCCTGGTCTAAATGCTTACGCAAGACCATTTGAGCTTATGAGTTCAACGAGCCCGTAGCTCAGCCTGGTCTAGAGCACTGCTCTTATATGAAACTAATCCGCAAGAATTAGTGATCTTTTGGAAACCATTCTAAGAGAGGCAGGGGTCCTCGGTTCAAATCCGAGCGGGCTCATTAATTTGAAAACCATAGATAGTTCAAGTTAATTGCCAGCTGTGCTCGGATATCAAATAAATCTGACATAGAGCGGGCTCACTATCCCAAAGTTAATAGAATCATGAAAATGAAAAAACATTATTTAAAAGAGATTGAAGAAAAAATCCTGAAGATCTCTATAGAAATTGCAAGAGAAGGAAACGGAGCCCTTTTTGTTATTGGAAACAAAATCAAATATGAAAAGCTGATAAAACAAAAATTTGGAAAGATGAACATATTTGAAAACGGAGCCGAAAAGATCCTGAAAGGTTTGGCTGTAATAGATGGAGCAGTCATAATTGACCTAAAAGGAAACATGCTTGAATACGGTGCTTTAATTAAAGATACCAAACCTTTTATTGGATTTGGAACAAGACATGCGGCAGCCATAACCGCTTCAAAAGAAGGAAACATCGCAATTCTTGTGTCAGAGGAAGAAAGGAAGGTTAAAATTTTCCAGAATGGAAAATATCTAATGCAAGTTGATTCCCTTCAAAAAGACGTAGAAAAAGATATCCCTTTAATGTCAAAAGTTCTTGAAAGTACGGGTGCAGGGGTTATAGGTACCATTGGAACTGTCGCACTAGCTCCGACTTTAGGCGTTGCCCTCATTCCTGGGATAATTCTTTTTGGAGGAAGTTACTTTGCAATAAAATCCTTTTTGGAAAAACACAGAAAGTAATTAGTTATCTTTAAAAACTACTTGGACATTTTTTAATATGAATTAGCCCTATGTCGACCACGCTTGGACGATATAGTGGAAAGATTTACAAAGTAAATCTTTGTTCAATCTTTATTGAACCTTTTTTCACAGAAAAAGCCCCGTTAGTTCAGAGGCCAAGAATGCGGCCCTTTCAAATGACGGCTTAAGCCGGCGTTTGATGAGGAAATCTTTAGATTTCCGATTCAACTCGTGGAACAAAAACCACTCTTGAAGCACGGCCGCGACCCGGGTTCGAATCCCGGACGGGGCGTAGGTAGGGCGTAGAAGAAAAAGTTTAAAAAGAGTATTTTATAGTGAAAGTTATGACATTAATATTAGAAACGGAATCACATGGTGGAGTAGAATCAGGATTCTTTGGTGCGTTTACTCAATTTGCAAGATTGGGGGAATATACTTTTGCGACAAGACATTTATGTGAATTAGTGCAGTATTTTGCACGAAATCCCAAATTACATGAAGCGCAGATTTTAAGTTATGATTTAGATAAATTTTGGGAAAGACAAGGAGACCACACCCAAGAATTAATTCAAATGATTTCAGAAGCTGAACAATCTTATCTTCCGGAATCTCAAAAATTTGATTTAGAAAGAAAATTAGAAAAAGAACAGGGAGAAGTAGCTGTTGAAGATGATATAGACTTGTATAGTGAAGGAAGAAGGATTCCAATAAAAATTGCAGATGAGGATCATTCTATTATTCTGGGTAATTATAAAGTTTCGGCGCTTCATTTTGGAAGAATGGCTACTTATTTAGCTCGGGGAGGATTTTTTGGTTGGATGAATGATAAAAAGCCGGAATTTGCTGATCCAACAATAGAAGCGATAAAGAGTTCTAAAAGAAAATTATATACTGAGATTAGAAAGGAATTAGAAGAGTAACCTGCTTTATCACTCCTACGCCCTGTCGTGATTTCGGTCGGGACGCTCTTTCATAATATTTTTAAATCAGAGTTTTGTAGATTTTTTATGAAAATGATAGATATTGTTACTCCATTAATTCCTGGAAATATCGGAAGAAAGTTTTATAATTGGGTAAACTCTGAGAAAGCCAAAAAAGAAATAGAGAAAGGAAAGTTAAGTGGCTTAGACAAGGTTCTTTATAGTAAACCAATAATTTTGTTAGGTAGTTTAATGGTTGAAGGGTCTATTGGAGTTTTTTTATATGATGGAATTAAGAGATTTTCTGAAGGAGATCATATTAACGGAGTTTTAGATATTGGCCTTGGTCTCTTAGCTTCTAGATACTGGCCAAATTATTCCTTTAAATCCGGAGAAAGAAAAAATCAAGACTGGATTGAAAGGAATAAGGGTTTTTATAGAATTTTAAGAGAAGTAGAATCAGCTCAAGATAACTAGAGCTTGTACCATTTCTACCCCTGTCGTGATTTCGGTCGGGGCGTTTAATAACTCTATAGTAGTTACAAATAGAAAGATTTAAATACTTTAATGACTTTTATTAATTAGATAAAATGAGAGGATATTCAGAAGATTTAAAGTTTAAAGCTATAGACAGTAATAGTGGAACATGTAATTTAATAGACTCTACATTGGATTTAGTTAATAATAGTGGCTTATCTGATGAAAGGGTTAGAAAAAGTGTCGCTAGCTTTTTAGAACAAGTTACTATTGATTTTCATTCAGATGATACTGATCTTCCCAGGCAACTACCTGCTGTTTATGAAGAGGGTACACCTAAATATGACTGCTCTATCTATGCGCCAAGAAAAGGGACTATAAAAAGTATAAGTATAAATCCTTTAGCGAAGGTGAAATATGAAGGTGGTGTGGGCATATGGGAAAGATTTTCTTCAGAAGATACAAATTATTCTGTAAATATTGGATAAAAACCCAAACTGTATCACTCTTGTATGGAGTTCAATCAGGACCGTTCTTTCACAATATTTTTAAATCAGTTATTATATAGATTTTTTATGGCATTGACGATAAATCCTAAATTAACAAAGGGATCTTATGATATAAGGTTTCTTTACGAAGTTTTAGAAGGTTCTAGGTTTTCTCCTGGTATGATAAGAGTAATTATGAGATATAGCAGGCAAGGTGTTAATTTTGGCAAAGGACTTAGGGCTAATGATCTTGTATTGGCAGATAGGCTAGAGCAGGTTCCTTCAGATCTTGAGGTTCAAATAGTAGATGGTTCCTATTTCCAAGTTTTTTCATCTTCAGAAATGCCTCATCCAAAAGAAAGAATCTGGCAACAAACCAGTTTAACCTTAAGAGTTCCTAGCATCAAAGTTTTTGAAAGTGAAATTGCTCCTTACTTCTCCAGGATAGGTTAAAGTCCGACTAAATTTTCCTAGTTCCGATCTTAATAAAACTTATAAATAAGGATTTTATAGGCAATTAATGACTGATCCTATAGGGAGAGATTCGCCTCGTTTATCAGAACTAGAAGAAAGTGCCGAGGTAGTGTATTCAACTTACAGAACATTAGTAAATGATTCTAGATTTAGGGGTCGTTCAAATAATATTGCAATTAAGGGAGCTCTTTTAGAAGCAGCAGGTATTATCATGGGTAACGAGGATCTCTTGATAGAATATTTAAAAATTTATGACGCTTTACAAGAAAAATTGGAACATTCTCTGCCGCGCCAATCCTTAATAAGAGCTTCAGCAAATGCATTATCGCGTCGTATTTATTAATTTCTTCAAAAGAATTATTTTTTATTCTTTTTCTTTTTTACTTTTTCTTGACATCTTTCTTAACACTGTTTTCTGTTTTTCCAACGGCTTTTTCAGTTGCTTTTCCAATAGGTATTTGCTCAGTTTTCTGACCCGTTCCTTTCGTAAAACTTATTAGATCAAAGAAAGATTTTTTTTCCATAAATAGTACAGTATTAGTTTTATCTTCAAGGCGAGCAATAAGCAAACCAAGACCCCGTAAAAAAGCAGTGCAATTCCAGATAACTTCTCCTTCAGTTATATTCACAAAAGCCAAAATCTTGTCAATTTGATAAGTCATTCCACGATTATGCATTTCATCCACTAAACTCGGCTCTATTTCATCAAGATCAACCATAATTTTATCGGTTAATGGTTTTGGAATGAATTTCTTATGTGTCATGGTTTCAGCTTTCTTTAATTCTGGAACTCGTTCAACACCCTTATTTGCCTTAAAGCTGATAATGGAATCTCTCTTCGGAGAATAAAAATCAACTTGAACATCAGTATGTTTTTCATTAAAATCTTTTGTAAAAAATAAAGAACATAGGTATGCCTTTGGATCCTCTTTCATAAATTGCTTAAAATCTTGGGACCCCGTTACTTTTTTAATGTAAATATCTGCTTTCATTGGACATGCCTCTTATTACAAATAAAAAACTTTGATGTTTAAATATATGGTGTTATTACAATTAATAGTACCTAGTAGGATATAATGTTTTATGCTATTTCCTCTTTTCAATTAATTCTTTTATTTCTTTAATGAAACTATCAATTTTAGCGTCTTTAACTTTACCATTATGTCTAACGGCCAAACTACTATTTTTCTCTTCCTTATCTCCCACAACAATGGCAAAAGGAATTCTCATCAATTCTGCATCTCTGATTTTTGAGCTTACAGGTAGACTTCTAAAATCTGCGTCAATTCTAAGGTTGGGGATTTCTTCAGCGAGTTTTTTTATGATTTTTTTTCCATAATTTTCATTTCTGTCTGTAAAGCTTAAAACACGAACCTGAATCGGTGCAAGCCATGTTGGCAAACGTCCATTTGTATGTTCAAGTAAAATTCCTATAAATCTTTCCAGACTTCCATATAAAGTTCTATGAAGCATAACGGGTCTTTTCTTTTTATTATCTTTATCAGTATATTCCAACTCAAAACGTTCTGGCATTGAAAAATCAAGCTGAATTGTTCCACATTGCCATGTTCTTCCTAAAGAATCTTTTAAGTGATAATCTATTTTGGGGCCGTAAAAAGCTCCGTCTCCTTTATTTATTTTATACTTTTTCTTCAATTTCTTCAAAACTTTTTCAAGTACTTCTTCTGCATCATCCCATTGTTTATCTGTGCCAATTCTTTTCTCAGGTCTTGTTGACAATTCTAAAGAGTATTCAAATCCAAATTTTGAATAAATAGCTTCGTCAAGTTCCATAACTTTTTTTATTTCTTCTTCCAACTGTTCTTCATCATCAGTACAGAATATATGAGCATCATCCTGGGTAAATTGTATAACTCTGAATAAGCCACCTAAAACTCCTGATAATTCCTGACGATGAACAACTCCCATTTCCGCAACTCTCAGAGGAAGCTCTTTGTAACTTTTAGGAGAATTTCTATAAAGAATCATTCCTCCAGGGCAATTCATTGGTTTAACTGCAAATTCTCTGTCTTCGTATTCTGATAAAAATAAATTTTCTTTAAACTTCTCCCAATGCCCTGAAATCTTCCAGAGTTTTGCGTCCATTATCTGTGGAGTTGAAACTTCCTGATAGCCTGATTTTTGCTGAAGCTCTCGCCAAAATGCGACAAGCTCATTCCTAATAATTAGTCCATTGTTATGCCAGAATACCATTCCTAGAGCCACTTCGCTAAAAGAAAAAAGATCCATCTCCCTTCCAATTATCCTGTGATCATTATCTTTAAGTTTAGAGGTATCTAATTTTGATTTAGAAATTTCATGAAGAAGTCTTTTTGGGTCATAACTTTCTTCTATTTTTTTTGATTTTACATTCTCTTGGTTTGTTGATGTCACAGCTCCGAAACTTCTGCTTAATTCACTTAATGGATGACCTTTAACTTTTAATTCAAATTCCTTGTAATATCCAAAAGGAGCGCGAACAACGGTAAAATTCTTGTCTTTTTTTAATTCTTTTTCCGCTTCTTCAAGAACTTGAACAGCTAAATCTGGAGCTGCCAAATTGCTGGAAAGATGAGCATAAGGATAAAGAACAATGTTCTTAGCTTTAACGCTAGAAACTACATCCTTAACATTTCTCACAAGCTCAGGCACAGAATTTGAAACAGAATCTCCTTTTTCAACAGCAGTTAAAACAACTAAAGCTTCATTCACCCTCTGACCTTTTTTCTCCTGTTCTGACAACTCGGAAACGCTTTTCAATGCCCTCTTTAAAGGCTTGAAAGCAATATAATCAACATGAAGCAAGAGGATTTTCATTTTATCTCCTGATAACTAGTAAATTCATTGTATCTTATAAATTTATTTCTAATTGATAGTAAAATTATTTTGCTCATTTTAAGAAGAAAAATGAACACCTACTCGGTTGTAGTTGTTCTGGTTTTAGAGGAAAAAGCATAACTCATATTAAACTAAAGAATAAGGTATTTATAAATTTAATCAAATGGGGTTTCGCTATGTTGAAGCTCTTGATCAAAAATTGGTAAGCTATCTAATCCAATATCTTCAGAAAGTTGTTCCATCTCTCTTTCGTATTCAATCATAAATTCTTTAACCCACTCTCCATAATGTTGATCGGTTATTCTTACAATTGGAAATGACCTCAATTTTCTTTTGTTTACTCTGATATCTTGTGGAGAGAGATATCTTTCAATTTTAAATCGATCTGAGTCAAAACCAAGCAACCCTAAATTTTCATGGGGATTAGTTAAAAATCTATGTAGTGCTGATGGAGCAATACAAAGGCATGACTCATATTTGGTACCTTCTCTTTGAATGTGATTTCTTCCAAAATTAATTTCTCTCTTTGGGTATTCTTTTATCTTAAGTACAACATTTAAAGGTAATATTAAAGAGTAAAGCGTGTTTTCAAGTAAGCCTTTCATTATCTCTTCCCCAGTTCTATCAATTTTTTCCAGTCCTGGCAAGTTATACCTGTAAAAAGAAACAGAAAATCCGACTTCAGGGTATCTATATTGTTTAGAAGCTATCCCCCTCAGTTGATCATGTGTTATTTTAGCTTCTTTGTTGTAATGACTCCCTTTTATTTCTCTTTCTAAATTATTTTTTGTATCAACTATGTCTAATTTTACCCCGCCCGAGTGCTTTCCGTTTAAAAATTCTATATCAAATTTTACATCATTAAGTTCACCTCCATAAAAACCTCTGTCAACACCTTCATAAAAAGCTCCCACAATCACTCTTCTTTTATTTACAGAAGGATAAAATCCCGGCAGAGAAATTTGTGTAGGAACAAGTATCCGTTTATGAGTAGGCACCAAAAATTCAGAATGAAATGGTAAAACACTCCTAACCCTATCACCTATTTTCATAAAATCAGGATAGGAAAAGGATTTATAAAAATTTGTATTCAATCCTTAAGAAGAAATTTATCAACCTGCTTTTTAGCAAGTTCCCTTTTTTTCTGATGTTCTGCTAAAAAAATGTTGATTTTTTATCAATATCTCTTTTAGTTCTCAGATGGTTTTTACCTTTTTTCTATTCTAATATAGATTTAATCGGAGTTCTAAGAATGTATTCATCAATTCTCATTCTTGCTTCCGGTAATCTCCTTTGGTGGTCAGCAAGATAGTCTAAAACCTGCTCGATTCCTCTTTCCTTACAACCACTGCAAAGCATTTGTCCAGAGGAGCATTGCTCTGCGACTCTATTATCTTCTTCAAAATTATATGTTCGCAAAGTATAAACAGGACATATTTCCGGAACTCCCCCATGTTCTCTTTGATAACTAGCAACTACGCTCCCTCCAGTGTAAGCTGTCTTAAGTTTCTTTTCCGCAACTTTCGGATCATCAGTTAGGAATATTGCTGATTCTGGTCTGCTAGATGTCATCTTTCCTTTTCCATCTAAACCATGTGAAAATTTAGTGAATACTGCTGCTGGAGATAAAAAACCTTTTCTCTTTGCTACATCTCTAGCCAGTAGTACATAAGGATGTTGATCTATTCCCACTGGGACAACGACTGGTTTGGATCCTCCAAATTCAGGGTATTGAGGAAGTAATATCTGGGCTATTTGAACTGCAGACCTGTAAAACATTGTTCCAGGATTTTCTCCTTCTTCATTTTTTCCAAAACCGAAGACTCCAAACACCCTATTAAGACTTAACAATTTAGAAACATCCATCGCTACGTTATAAATATCAAGATAATCAGAATCAACAAAGATATGTGTTTTTTTTGGATTAAAGCCCATGGCAATAATACTGGG
>Ga0209542_10011991_pt1 | contig 15264 bp, 14 predicted proteins | sample RifCSPhighO2_01_FD_184028 | JGI IMG/M metagenome (GOLD analysis project Ga0209542, IMG submission 184028) | Soil microbial communities from Rifle, Colorado - Rifle CSP2_plank highO2_0.1 (SPAdes) (version 2) | ecosystem: Environmental > Terrestrial > Deep subsurface > Rock core/Sediment ...
CTTTTTGGATTCCCAATACTTCTGCCACTTTTTCTCAATTTTCGCATGATCGTATGGTTTCATAATGTATGATAATACAATAAATTTGACTAAAAATACAGGTTTGATAAATGATCAATGTGGGGTAATATAAATGAGGACAAAAAACCGCCGGATTGATTTATGAAAAAAGGAAAACTAAAAAAGTCTCTGGGACAAAACGCATGCACTGGATTTCTGGTATTGGGAGCGGTGGGAATGATCATGGTTCTTTTTATGTGGGGATTGGGTAGGCTGGCACCCCTGCATGGTGATGTGTGGGGATTCATGCTCATGTTCATTATTTATAGTGTGGCGTTCGGAGTAGTCGGGGCCATCTCCTGCGCGCTCATCACACTGATTCTGCATAAACAATAGCCGTGGATAACAAAAAGGGGGCGCAACACTTCTGCTGCGCCCCTTGTCTTTACTCGCCAATCTCAAGTCCGAAATAATAAAACTGATGTTCGGCCTTGCTGAATCCCACAAAGAACCTGCCTCTGAATCTTTTGAACGGCCGATGGATACGAAAATTGATCCGATCATGCTCATCATCCCCTATCTCATCGCGATACCCAAAGTCAAAGATAAATCTTTTTCCAAGCGGAACTGAAACTAGGGTTTCGTATTGGATAAAGGAAAATTCTTTGTAATGCAGACGGAAGTCCGCATAAGCGAGCGGTTGTTTCGATGGGCCAAGCTTGAATTCGCTGTAGAGGTACGGGTTCATCCGGAATGGTCTCACACCATACTCCACATTTTCCTTCCAGAAGGTTCTCAAAAATGAAACCTTATTTGTATCAGTCCCAATGGTAATGGTATTGGTGGTGTAAGTTATTTCGGCGGGCATTATCTCCTCTTCAGAAGTGTTGCCAACTGAATTTTTTATAAACCTTCTCAAGAAGTCGCTTTTTTCACCCAGAAAGTAAATGATCGGCGCCTCTGCTATCACTTCACGCAGACCATACTCGATGGGCTTTCTTATCAATGCCTTTCCCTTACGATTCATTGACCTTTCGAAGTCGTCATAATTCTCATACCGGAGCCAGCGCATATTCACATCAAAATGATGCAGGTAATCGGCAGACAATCTGTCCAATCTTTGCTCCCACTCATCCTTTGCTCTTTCACTGAAACTGTCACCTTTTGGCGAGTGATAGTTTGTGAGATAGCTCGGAATGTGCATTCTGACTTGATTTGTGTTGTTTGTACTGACTACTGCGGAAAATGCTAGATGCGCCACCGAGCACATAAGAGCACTAATTATCGTTTTCAAGCTGTTCCTTTCTCTGTTTTTGGCCCTATTTTGATAGTTTTAGCGCGACTCTCAAGGTACAGGCCGGGGATAATCATACACCTATTTACCCTAGATGCAAGTAGAAATGTGTGGTGTAATTTTATCTAAATTCTAAACTCCATCACATCCCCATCTTTCACTACATACCCCTTTCCCTCCGTCCGTAGCCATCCTTTTTCTCTAGCCACGCCGAATGACCCCGCTTCTAGCAACTTATTCCACTCTATTACTTCAGCCCTGATAAATTTTTCCTTGAAATCTCCATGAATAGCCGTCCCAGCCTCCGGCGCTGTCCAACCTCGCCCTATTGTCCAAGCCCTCGTTTCCTTTTCTCCAGTTGTAAAATATGTAATGAGATCTAGAAGCTCATAGCCTTTTTTTATAAGATTATCTATTCCATCATCCTTTGCCCCTAGTCCTTCCCTCAATTCTTTTTTATCTTTTTCATCTATGTCCTTGAGCTCATTTTCAATACCCGCGTCCACTATCACCCACTTGGCATTGTTTACTTTGAAAAATTCCAAAAGCGCCATATATCTTTTATCACTTATTTCATCTAGATTCTTTCCGCCAGATTTTTTATTTAAAACATACATAAAAGGTTTGGAGGTAAGCAGATGCAAATATTTTACAAAAGGCTTTTCAAATTCATTTATCACAACACTAGACGCCAGCTTTCCCGCTTCCAAAGCCTTTTTTATTTTCTCAAGCAATCCATTCTCTAGTACAGCTTCCTTTTTACCAGCTTTTACTTCTTTTCCTAGATTTGAAAGTCTTTTGGTCACAGTCTGCAGATCAGCGAGTATAAGTTCTAGATTTATCACCTCTATGTCTTTCATCGGATTTATTTTGCCATCTACATGTATAATATTGTCATCTTCAAATATGCGCACCACCTCTGCAATAGCGTCTGTTTCGCGTATGTTGGAAAGAAATTGATTGCCGAGCCCCTCTCCCGCTGAAGCGCCTTTTACCAGTCCGGCAATATCCACAAACTCCACCGCCGCCGGCACAGTTTTCTGCGTTTTTGAAAATTCAGAAAGTTTCCAAAGCCTCTCATCCGGCACAGCTACCACTCCCACAGATGGATCAATAGTGGCAAAGGGATAGTTGGCAACAAGCACGCTCTTTTTTGTAAGCGCGTTAAAAAGCGTGGATTTTCCCACATTTGGTAGGCCGACGATACCGACGGATAAAGACATGGCAAATAGCTTAGCACATAATCTTGCTATATAATATACCCAGCATGAAAAAGCTTCTTACTTTTTATATCGTCCTCATAGTCGCCATATCCTCTTTTCTTATCACCTATACTGTTCCATATCTTTCAGACAAATATTTTCTATCTGATACACAAAACTTTCTGCTTATAACCATCATCATTTTTCTAGCTGGCATCTTTATGGCCGGCATATTTGAATATATTTTCACCTTGCCTTTTTATTGAGAAGACTTGGGAAAAGCGCCATTCCTTGGACAATATTGCCACAAAGGATCTTCCGGATGAATTAAATATGAGCCTAAAAACTTTCAGAACAATAGCAGATAAAAGTTCAAAAAGAATAAATGAACTGGAATCAAAATCCGGCTATAGCGAAGAATATTACAGACTTATCACAACCATTTCCCATCAGCTTCGCACACCCACAACTGGCCTGCGATGGGCGCTAGAGAGCCTGCGCGATGATATGACAAAAGGAAAACCTGCAGACAAATCGATGATAAATGACGCCTATGACGCTTCGGGGAGAATACTGGAGATTATAGAGGAGCTTCTCATAGGCATAAATGAAAAAACTAGCTCCAGAAATTATGTTGCTGTGGATATTGAACAAAGCATAGAAAGCGTCTTGAAAGAAAGCGCCCTTTTGGCCAGAGAACGACGACTGACTATAGAAGTAAATAAAAAGACTAAACTTATACCTCTAGTAAAAGGGGTAGCGCATGAAATACGCTTCGTACTGCATAGCCTTATAAGCAATGCCATAAACTACAGCGCTCCCGGAAATACTGTCACTATCATTATGGAAATGGAGGGAGCCTTTGCGCGCGTTATCGTGCGCAATGTCGGGATCGGCATAAAAAATAATGAAAGCGCTATGCTGTTTTCACAATTCAATCGGGGCGAGGAAGCTATGCGCCTAAACCCAAATGGTTCCGGAATGGGGCTTTATCTTGCTCGGGAGATAGTTATGAGCAATGGAGGAAGCATTTCCTACAATAGCAACGAAGGCGACACATCATTTGCCGTAAACTTTCCCCTGTCGGATAAAGGGCAATTGGAAACATCAATTCATTTTTAAATATGCCAATATTTACTCTTAACCTGCTTTTCATACTATCTGGCATATTCCTGGCTATGTTTTCTAAAAATCGTTATGACTCCTTCCGTCTAGATCCTTCGAACCAGATCATATACCGCTATTTCCTAGCCTCCCTTTTTGTGAGTTTGGCTATGTTTGCCACAGGCATACCCGCTCTAGTTACGGATAATGAAATAATTTTGTCATATTCTATAATGCTAGCTTTACTATTTAACACCGTGGGCTTCAATCATTTTTTCCTTATCACTGTATACAGCAAACTCAAAGCGCAATATTTTATCATCATGCGATACGCCTTGCTTATCTTCTCTTTTGTCCTTCTCTCATACTGCGTCATGTCCCCGCCCGCTCCATATATTGATATTTATGGTATTGCGCATTGGAGATTTGATCCTATCGTCGGGCTTATAGCCGCCCTTCATATGGATATTGTCTTTGCTGCCAATATATTTTCTATTCTTACACATTTCTATCGTCTGAAAAAGCTTTCAATTATAAATACCGTGGCTCTGGTACTGACTTTTATTTTTGCAGGAATTAGCGGTAGTTATCTCTATGTGGGCGATTCATCATTTTTTCTTCTCCTAGCTTCTGTTGGAATGTATCTAGGAACAGGGGCGATATTTTTCTCCGTGATACGAAAAAAGTTTATATAACTTCTATGGCGCCCTTTTTATAAATGCAAAGTGGCACCTTATGCCATGTGAAAATGATGGAAGTGATATATTTCCAAGCGGCCATAACTTCATCTGTGCTTGTAAAGAGAGTTTGATCACCTATTATGGCGTCGTATATTACCCTTTCGTAAGCGTCAGGAAGTATGGAATGCGATTCATAGTCGCTATATTTGAACTTTAGGATTTTCGGCTCAACATCCATAGTAAATCCGGGAGTCTTTACCAAAAAGCCGATTTTTATAAGCTCATCGGGCTGTATGCGAAAAGTAAGCACATTCTGCCTATCCTCATAAGCTTTTTCTTCTTTTCCATTCTTAAAATAAATATTTATCTCGGTTTTTGTTTCGGAAAGCTCCTTGCCACTTTCTAGGTAGAATGGCACCCCCTTCCATCTGGAATTGTTAAGATGCGCCACAATACGAAAATATGTTTCGGTTTGTGTATTTTCTTTGACCCCCGGCTCGGTCCTATAACCTTCGTATTGGCCTCTTACAATATTTGAGGAAACATTTCTAGGGCGCATGGGCAGAAGCTTTTTTATAATCTTTGCTCTTTCGGCGCGTATATTGTCGGCATCCATGGTCGCTGGAGGCTCCATAGTGATAACTGCGAGCATTTGCAGAAGATGATTTTGCCCCACATCCTTGAGCGCTCCCATAGCGTCGTATGTGGCTCCTCTTGTCCCGACGCCTATTTTCTCCACGAGCTTGATATGCACCTTGTCTATATGCTTCCTGTTCCAAAGGGGTTCAAAGAGAGAATTGGCAAAACGAAAACACAATATATTCTGCAAAGCTTCTTTGGCCAGATAATGATCTATCCTGAATATTTGATTTTCCTTGAAAAGTTCAGCCAGTCTCTTGTCCAGCTTGCGAGCAGTTTCAATATCATTTCCAAATGGCTTTTCCACAAGTACCCTAGTCCATCCTTCATCTCCGGCGCAAGGTATGGTCAGCCCAGAATTGTGCAGATGGACAAAGATGGATTCATAAAGCGATGGGGGAACGGATAAGTGGAAAAGTTTGTTGGAACATTGGTGAAAAGTGTCATCAAGATTTTTGAGCCTCTGCGCCAGCTGGGCATATGACTGCGAAGAGTCAAAGTCTCCCTGCTCATAATACATATGATCTATAAAATGCTTTACATCCTCCTCTTTATACTGCCCGGGCTTTATATTTATTTTTTCTCGTATAAAAGATCTGAATTCCTCGCGGGTAAATGACCTGCGGGAAAAACCAACCACGGCAAATTTATTCGGCAATTGCTTTTTTACATAAAGGCTCAAAAGTGCGGGCAGAAGCTTCCTGCTTGTCAGATCGCCTGTAATCCCAAATATTATGAATATTGTTGATACCATTCCTCTAGTATATCAGAAATCTTCGCCCCATTTTTCCCATTTTGGAAACCAGACGCTGGCAATATATACGCAGGGTAAAACAAACACGGCGACAAGAATCCACAGAAAAAAATGGATGGCTTTCAACATAGAGATTAAATTATAAATGAAACGATAAGCAATGCAACAATATTGAGAATTTTTATCATCGGATTGATAGCTGGACCGGCAGTATCCTTGTAAGGATCTCCTACAGTGTCTCCCGTCACTGCCGCCTTGTGCGCGTCGCTTCCCTTTCCGCCATGATTGCCCTGTTCTATATGCTTCTTGGCATTGTCCCAAGCTCCTCCGCCAGATGTCATAGAGATGGCTAGGAATATTCCAGTTACTATGCTTCCGACCAGAAGTCCTCCCAGAGCTACAGGCCCCAAAATAAATCCGACAAATATCGGCGCCAGAACAGGGATAAGGGCGGGGATAATCATCTGCTTTATTGCGGCGCTAGTCACTATATCCACGCATCGAGCATAGTCAGGCTTTGCAGAACCGTCCATTATGCCCTTTATTTCACGGAACTGTCTGCGCACCTCGTCCACCACCTGTCCCGCCGCTTTTCCTACAGCTTCCATAGACAGCGCGGCAAAATAGTATGGAAGAAGTCCTCCGATAAATAGGCCGACTATAACCATCGGGTCTCCGAGTTCAAAGGACAGTCCTCCAGTTTCCTGCGTATATGAGGCAAATAGCACAAGTGCGGCTAGTCCCGCTGAACCTATAGCATATCCTTTTGTCACAGCTTTTGTGGTATTTCCTACAGCGTCCAGAGGATCTGTAACATCTCTGACTTCTTTTGGAAGATTGGCCATTTCTGCTATACCTCCGGCATTGTCGGTAATAGGCCCATAAGCGTCTATAGCCACTATTATTCCCGCCATAGATAGCATGCTCATAGCCGCTATAGCCACTCCATAAAGCCCAGATAGATAATAGGTGACGAGAATTCCTACAACAATAGTGATAAGAGGCCAAGCTGTGGACTTCATAGATATGGCAAGTCCTTGGATAATGTTTGTGCCGTGACCAGAGTTGGAAGCGTGGGCGATGGAACGCACGGGATGATATTTTGTGGAAGTATAATACTCTGTTATGAGAACTAGAGCGGCAGTGACTAGAAGTCCCACTATAGTACAGCCGAACAGGTTATTGTCATTCATCATATAGTCGGTAATAAAATAGAATGCAATACCAGACAATACACCAGCTACTGTGAGACCTTTATACATTGCTCCCATGATATTTTGGGATTTACCCATTCTCACGAACCAAGTTCCTATAATAGATGAAAATATAGATATACCCCCTATAACTAGAGGATAGAGTATGGAGTTGGCGCTTTCTGCGCCGAAGGTCACTACCGCGAGCATCATAGCCGCTATAGTTGTCACAGCGTATGTTTCGAAAAGGTCCGCCGCCATGCCCGCGCAATCTCCGACATTGTCTCCCACATTGTCAGCTATCACTCCAGGATTTCTAGGGTCATCTTCTGGGATGCCTGCTTCTACTTTTCCTACGAGATCAGTGCCGACATCAGCCGCCTTTGTAAATATCCCGCCACCCAGACGAGCAAAAACTGATATAAGGCTAGAACCAAATGCCAGTCCAATAAGAGAAGATACATCATGAGTGATAGCGTAGAATCCCGTTACCCCGAGAAGGGCAAGTCCTACAACCAAAAGTCCAGTAACGGATCCGCCATTGAAAGCCAGTTTCAAGGCTGGCGCCAGACCACCGCGCGCCGCCTCTGTTGTGCGAACATTGGCCCTTACAGAAACATTCATACCTATATATCCCGCTAGAGCCGAGAAAACTGCTCCCACTAGGAACCCTAGAGCAATAGTGATATCTAAAGTAAGCCACAATACAATAAAAAGAATCACTGCAATAATGGCAATGGTTTTATACTGTCTATTTAGATATGCCTTTGCCCCTTGCTGTATGGCCAAGGCTATTTCCCTCATTTTTTCATCGCCTTGCGGTTTCTTGAGTATTGTTTTTATAAGAAATAATCCATAAACTATGGCTACTACCGAACTGATGATGGCAAAAATTATTGAAATATTCATAGGCAACATACTATCACATTTATTTATTTTGGCTAGTATTTTCTTATAATACCTTTTACTATGGCGGATATTTTCATATCGTATTGTGGATATATCGGTTTGTATTTTTTATTGGCCGGTTCTAGGTAAATCTGACTTCCCTTTTTTCTGAAATATTTCATGGTCCATCCGCCATCTACCTCGGCTATGACTATATCTCCATCTTTGGGCTCACGGCCTCTCTCGGCTATAACTAGATCACCTTCATTTATCCCTGCCTCTATCATAGAGTCCCCTTTTACTTCTAGAAGGTAAGATGAGTTGCGATCTTTTATTAAATAATTGTCAAGATTGAGAGTGTCCATATTTTCTTCTTCTGCCACAGACGGCATTCCCGCTTCTACTAGACCTAGAAGCTTTACCTCCGGCATGAGTTGCATAGGTATCAGCCTGCCAGTATAATCTTTGTTCAGGATTCTTGCGTCTATAAGTTTATTTACCAACTTATAGACTGCATTTTTAGATCTGAAGCCTAGAATAGACATAATCTCCGCGTATGTAGGCATTCTCTTTTTACTTTCATAAAAATCCAATATTTTATTTTTATAATTTTCTAACATATTTCTAATATATTTAAAGATGGCTCAAGATAGCTATAGCGTGAAACTGGCTAAAACATGCATAGCTCTTTTGAACCAGCCTACTTTCCTCATCCCATAGAATCCATAGAACTGTGAGGCCAGAAACTTGTGCCTGCGAGCTTCGGCCTTGTACGGCAGACCTTTTATGATTCTCAAGTCAATATTTTTATTTAGCTTTTTAATCTCTTTTCTAATATGATTTATTGATTGTATTTTACTCATGTTTTTATAAAATTATTCTTTTCCTACTATGCATATAGTATAAGTGAACATTCGTTCACTTGCAAGAAAAACTGTGGATAACTAAAAAATAGCCCCCGCTTTTTATGGCGATAGGGCTGTTTGCAAATTAAATTTAGCTGTACCTTTGCCTATTCCAGTTTTTCGTAGAGTAACTACCACAACATGCGCTTCCCTTGTCACCACATAAAGAGGCTCGCTAACCTTGGTTATCTTTCCGGCTGAAAGATTGTGAAATAGTGTCCACAATGCTGTCTGGGATCCCTCGGATTCCCCTTCTGCTTGCGCTCCGATAAAAACCATGAGCTCTTCTTCCGACAATGAAGTATTGGTAATAGTTTTTAGAAGTCTCGCCAGGCGTTCTAGAAATGGAGATGGCGCGTCTGACATCACACAAGTGGGACTTTGAAGCACAATCTTGATTTCTTCATTTTCTCCAGTTTGTACAGTACAAGTATAGTATTTCATATCTTGCTATATTTTATCACACTTTCTTTCTATGCTAGGATATAGGTCGCTTAGTTCTTCTTTAACCCCAAACCCAGGAACAATATGCCTCAAGCTGTTTTTATTTACGCAGACGGGATACTTCACAACTATTCCAATTCTAATGAGTCAAAATTGGAGAGTTTCAAAGATTTCCAAATAAACAATGATGCTCTGGAATCGATGAGAATATTGAGATCAAGTGGTTTCATGCTTGTCGCGCTGGAGCAGTTCCCAAATTCTACGGATAACAAACCTTCACGAGCAGATATAGTAAGGATGAAAAATAGTCTAAAGGAAAACTTTCTTATAGATAATTTTCTTCCCTGTTTTCACGAAAGATCAGATTGCCAGTGTTTATCTCCTGGTATTGACCTTCTGAAGCAGGCAGGCGCCAACTGGAATATAAGTTTGGAAAGATCATTCCTGTTAAGCCGTCGACCAGAGGATATGCAGTCTGCCAAGACTGCAGGATGTACAGCGGTGTTGCTTGGAAAGACTACGCCTCATTGGTGTAGGCTAGACATTCTAGTCCCTGATCTAGAAACTGCCGTGGCCAAGATTGTGGAATACAAAAACTTGCATGGCCCAGCTCTCGGCAAATCCCCAGTTGCCCATATTCGAAAGAGATGAATTGTGTTGCATGAAACCACCAGCAGACTCCCAAGGTCTGCTGATTTTTTATTTACAGAACTACCGCCTAAACTCCTTTTGGATTCGATCCATATTTATTATCCCCCACCTGACTATCCTGTACATACAGAACTATAAGCCATACCCAGCCTATAATAGGAATAAGACAAAGCAATATCCACCAAGCGCTTCTACCAGTGTCATGCAATATTCTGACCGCTACGGCTATTCCCGGTAAAAGCACAGCTAGACCATAAATCCCTCCCAAAATCCCTATATCATCTCCGACTATTGAGCTTATTATTGCAAGTATCATACTTATGATTGCACTAAAAAGAAAGAACATCCAATACTCCCTTCTACCTGCTCTACCACTCCATACTACGTATTTCTTCAAAACTGAAATGTAATTTTGCATTTTGGTTATTTAATTGTTAATACAAATATTATAATGGCACCACAATAGAAAAAAGCAGTAACTTTTGTTACTGCTTTTTTCTATTGTGGACCCGAGAGGAGTCGAACCTCCGACCTTTCGCTTGCAAAGCGATTGCTCTACCAACTGAGCTACGGGCCCTCGTTTATTAAACTGTAAAACTATTTGCCAAAGTAAACCTTTTTTCTGAACCTGAACGCACCCGTCAGGGAAGGTGAGGAAAAAAGAGTTTACACAGGCAAAATAATATTACCCTATTTCCTCCTTAATGCAAGCCCTATGACATGATCCAGAAAATGAGAAATGGAAGCGCCTACAGCCTTCAGAGCCTTTGGCAAAAGCGATTCTTCGGTCAGCCCTGGCAAAGTATTGGTTTCTAGTATAAAGATTCCTCTTTTCGGATGGATAATAAAATCAGATCTAGAATAATGACGAAGTCCTAGAGCTTTATGGGCTTGAATAGCCATCTTTTCTATTTCCCCTTTTTCAGATTCAGAAAAGTTTCCAGGACATATTTCATCAGACTTACCTTCATATTTGGCGCCGTAGTCAAAGAGCGCATTGCCATGAGGCTTTATCTCTATAGGAGGCAGAGCATAATATTCCTGATCGCGGAAATCATCTATCACACCGCATGTAGCTTCCCTGCCTTTTATAAATTCCTCTATCAGAACTGCATTGCTGTGATCAAAGGCATTTGAAATAGCTTTGCCAAAATCTGAAAAATCTTTTACCAAAGCCATACCCATAGACGATCCACTAGAAACTGGCTTTACTATAATGGGTGGTGAAAAAGTAGAAAAGAGATTATGGGCTTCTTTACTTACATCCAATAGTGATTCTAGAAGTCTGGACTGAGGAATTTTGAGTCCTTCTTTTTTATATTTTTCTTTTGACATAGCTTTATTCATACCCAGAGCAGAGGCAAATGAACCAGATCCAGTAAAAGGAACGCCATGACTTTCCAATATATGTTGAACTTTTCCATCTTCACCGTATTGTCCATGCAAAGCGTTGAAGGCAATATCTATATGTGTAAGGGCGTCATGAGGCATAATAGGCAGCCCGTGCGTATGCCACTGCCCTTCACGATCTATGAAAATGTCTCTCACACTGTATTTATCTTGTGAGAGATTATTTAAAACAGTTGCTCCGCTTTTTAGCGAAACATCATATTCACTGCTAGGCCCTCCGCGCAGAACTCCAACTCTTATTTTATGCATTCATATATTATATCAGTATAAGGATTTAAATAATAAAAAAGCGCCAGTCGAGGAGAGGAACACGGGATGGGTCAATGGACTAGACCCACACCACCCGAAAAACTCTCACCCAACTGGCGCAGCGCTGTTCGTGGCTGTACACGAACAAAAGCAGATACGAGAAGCATCCTACCACGCTCTATTTTTCTTTGCAACCCTCCCTAGGAAACTCTTCTTTCTTCGGAGCTTATGATAATTGATAGCAAATCTATGAGATTCAGAATTAGCCAGCAATATAGGCATTTTATGAGTATTTACGAGATTTTCATCTCCTAGAAAATAGGACGGTTTATGATCTTCGCCCTTTACCACAGCCACAGTGGGGATATCTTTTATGATACTCCTGGCCGCATTCCACTGACCCATTCCACCATCTATGACTATGAGATCAGGAAGCTTCCATTCGGTATGATTGAAGCGACGAGTGAGAACTTCTTTTAGGGCGGCTGTATCATCATTTGCCTCTTTTGAAATTTTGAACTTTTTATATTGAGACTTATCCACAGTCCCATCTACTACAGCCGTCATCACCCCCACTACATCCTTGCCAGAGAAATGAGCGATATCATAGGCTTCTATTCTATACCCACTTCCTATATTTAAATTTTCTTTTTTGATCAAAGAAACATCTTGAATATGCTGTAATGCATACAAGGTGTTCCTAACCTTTCGGGCTTTTTCAAACTCCTGCGTTTCTGCGTATGTGTCCATCTCTTTCTCTAGAATTTTTATCAATTTTTTCTTTTTCCCTTCAAAAAATAGGACTAGATTTCTCACTGTTTTTTCATATTCTTGTTTTGAAATATTATCTGGTGATAAACCGATAGATTTGTAAAAACTTTCTTGATACTTCAGATTTGCTTTAGCGTCTCTAAAAGGAAATATCTTTCTTATAATTTTCAAGGCATCTTTTAAAAGAGACCCGTGGGGATATGGGCCAAATTTGTATTTTATTTTGAAATCTTGTGTGTCAAGCGCTCTTTCGCGCGAGATAATAACTCGTGGAAATTCTTCATGGGTTATGACCGCATAGTTGTAACTTTTATTATCCTTTTCGGCAGTGTTATAGTATGGTTGATGTTTCCTTATCTCATTGGCTTCGAGTATGATAGCTTCTAAAACAGAGTCAGTTTCTTTGTATTCTATATTAATAGCCTTGGTTACCATATCCACAAGCCGACTTCCGCGAGCATGTATTAGATCATTTCTAAAATAGCTTTTAAGACGATCCAAAATAGAAGTTGCCCTGCCAATATAGAGTATATTCTCGCTTTTACCCTTAAAAATATATATTCCGGGCTTATCTGGCAGTTTTTTATTTATCTTCTTCATTTCAATACTCTTTTCAAATACTTTCCAGTATGTGACTTCTCATTTCTAGCCACATCTTCCGGTGTTCCTCGCGCCACTATCTTCCCACCCTTGTCTCCTCCTTCTGGGCCTATATCTATAACATAATCCGATGATTTTATAAGATCCAGGTTATGCTCTATAACCACAACGGTATTACCTTTATTTACTAGTCTGTCCAGTATTTCTATAAGTTTCCTAACATCTTCGTAGTGCAATCCCACGGTCGGCTCATCCAGAAGATAAATAGTTTTCTGAAGATGCGCCCGATAAAGTTCGGCAGAAATCTTGACCCTCTGCGCCTCTCCTCCAGAGAGAGTAGTGGCAAACTGACCCAGCTTGAGATATCCGAGCCCTACTTCATTGAGAGTATCCAATCTGTCATAAATAGCCGGAATATCTTCAAAGAATTTCAAAGCTTCTTCTACAGTCATCTGTAAAACTTCATATACATTTTTACCTTTGTATTTCACATCAAGAGTTTCTTTCATGAATCTTTTTCCACCACAGACCTCGCAAGAGACATATACTGTAGGTAGAAAATGCATTTCAACAGCTATTTCTCCATTTCCCTCGCAAGCTTCACAACGACCACCTTTGACATTGAAAGAAAATCTTCCAGGTCCCCAACCATGGGCTCTCGCCTCCACAGAAGCCGCGAAGAGATCGCGTATATATCCCCAAGCCCCGGTATATGTCACAGGATTTGATCGCGGGGTGCGCCCTATAGCACTTTGATCTATAAGTATAGTACGACCTAGATATTCGCTACCAGTAAAGCTTTCACAATTGAAGATTTGAGCTGTTCTATGGCGAAACTCCAGCCTGGCCTGCAGATTTTTGTGCAATATTTCATACATAAAAGAAGATTTTCCCGATCCAGAGACACCTGTTATAACGTTGAGACATCCTAGAGGAATATCAACATTCATATTTTTTATATTAAAGATATTTCCGCCTTTTATATAAATTTTTCCTTTGGGTTCGCGTCTTTTATCTGGTATGGGAATAGACTTTTCTCCACGCAGGTATGCCAGGGTCAGAGAACCTGAATCATTTTTCTTGGCTGTAAGAAGTTCATCTAGATATCCAGACACCACCACCCTGCCTCCATGCACTCCGGCTCCAGGACCAATATCTACAATATAGTCTGATGAAAACATCGTGTCCTCATCATGCTCCACGACCACAATAGTGTTTCCCAGATCGCGCAAGGTTGTAAGGGTTTTTATAAGTCTGTCATTATCTTTTTGATGCAAACCGATGGTCGGTTCATCGAGCACATATAGCGCTCCCACAAGTCCAGAGCCGAGCTGTGAAGCTAGCCTGATTCTCTGCGACTCACCTCCAGAAAGGGTATGGGCACGGCGGTTCAGAGTAAGATATTCGATACCAACATTCACCATAAACTCCAGTCTGGATTTTATTTCTCGCAGGATAACCTTGGCTATTTCTTTTTCTGTTTCTGTTAAATTTATTTTTTCAAAGAATTTAAAACTTTCATCTATGGACATGTCGGTAATATTGACGATATTTTTATCATCTATTTTCACATGCAGAGCTTCCTCGCGCAGACGAGCGCCTTTGCACACAGGACATGTTTCATTGCTAAAAAACTCTCTTGTGCCTAGACCGTTACAAACCGTGCACGCGCCATAAGGAGAATTGAAAGAAAAAAGCCTAGGCTCTATTTCCGGATATGAAAATCCATCATAAGGGCACATGAACTTTACTGACATCAGTTTTTCTTCATCAGGAAATTCTATTTTTATAAGTCCCTGCGCTTCTTCTATGGCTTTTTCTAGTGATTCCGAAAGTCTTTCCCGGGCATTGTCTCGCTTTTTGGTATCTTTACCAATAGTCTTAAACTCGCTTATAAACATCTCATCTACCAGAACATCTATATCATGCTTTTTATTCTTATTTAGTATGATCTGCTCTCGCAGGCGCATGACCTTGCCATCTATTTTTACCCTATCATAACCTTTGCCTAGAAGATCGTATAAAAGTTGATAATATTCCCCCTTTCTGCCGACCACTATCGGAGCGTATATTTTTACTTTTTCTTTATCTATCTCCACATCCATCACTTTTTTTCCAGACCTGTTATGAGTGGTAACCTGCTTTATAATAGTTTCCAAAATCTCTTCTTTTGAAATACGATGTATTTCCCTTCCACAGACTAGACAATGCGGTTTCCCCACACGAGCAAAGAGAATACGAAGATAATCGTATATTTCTGTAATAGTTGCCACAGTTGAACGAGGATTGTTTGAACGAGACTTCTGATCTATAGAAATAGCCGGGGAAAGCCCCACGATCTCATCCACATCCGGCTTCTGCATCTGCTTTAGGAACTGGCGAGCGTATGAAGAAAGCGACTCCACATATCTCCTCTGCCCCTCGGCAAATATGGTATCGAAAGCCAGAGACGACTTGCCAGAGCCAGAAATACCGGTAAT
>Ga0209542_10011992_pt1 | contig 15263 bp, 18 predicted proteins | sample RifCSPhighO2_01_FD_184028 | JGI IMG/M metagenome (GOLD analysis project Ga0209542, IMG submission 184028) | Soil microbial communities from Rifle, Colorado - Rifle CSP2_plank highO2_0.1 (SPAdes) (version 2) | ecosystem: Environmental > Terrestrial > Deep subsurface > Rock core/Sediment ...
GCAGGGCCGGCCACATTGCGGAGAGTATCCTGCCTACCGGCGAGACCATCCGGAAAAAATGCGATATCCCGGCCGGGCCTAGCGCAGCCGCACGCACTCGAGGTTCCGTTGGGGTCGACCAAGAAGGTTTATGGAAACTTATAATAACCACTATAGTACTCGTAATGATGAAAAAGACGCTAGGCGCTCGCCCCCTACATACCACGTAGGCACGTGGCGCCTAGTCGTACTGATCTCATGAGATCTCATGAGCATTTGAACTCTTTGACGTTCCCTGTACCTTTCTGCGAAGCATGGCTATCAAAGATTGCAGGTCCTCCAAATCTGAATCCTCTGTAACCGCAAAATCGACCTTGAGTCCAGGTCCTCTGACGGAAATTAGATACCCCCCTGATTGATTTGCATCCCTATCGAAAGGATTATCGACCGCAGGCTGCACAGATTGCCGCTGTTCTTGGACCCCCTCCAGGGGCTCTCGAGAAGCGATGAGTCCATTTGAGTCTAAGAGTCCTACCTCTTTAACTCCCTCAGCGAAGTACGAGGCCACACGCTCAGCCATAGCATGTCCTACGGCGTATTCACGTATGAGAAGACTACGAATCATCGCTTTGTCGGGGCTCTTCTTTTGGAGGCGATGCAAGAGGGTGCGAAAGAGTGAGACACTCTCAAATGCATGTTGAAGACCGTCGAGCTTTTCCCGTTCCGCGAGTGGATGAAATATCTCGCGGGAAATGGGGGTTGCCCTAAGACTACCACCCGCCCTTTCTATCAGAGAGAATTTGACGGCACCTGAAACTTTATGGGTGAAGGCCCCTCCTTTCTCAGCCATCTTCAGACGTTCTGCGACAACACCTAGGGCAGCCGTTCCACCAGCATGGTCTACAACCTCCGCGACACGGAGTGCTTCACCCAGTCCACAGTGGGGGTAATCCGTCTTTTTCGGCATAGCCAAGCAAATCTTATGCCTCTTTATAAACTTTTGTATAACCAGGAGTAACCAGCCATTATTTGCTACTGTTTCTGACGGAAGAATAAAATAGGTGGTCTATAGCAGTTTTCGTTTGGTGATTGCGGCGGTCAGCGCAGCCGCACGCACTCGAGGTTCCGCGGGGCAGAGGTCTCCACGCGGTGTATCTTGTGCAGGGAGCTGGCGAGGTCGAGGCAGCGGGACTGCTCCCCGTGGTTGACCATGATCCGCTTCGGCCGCGGGTTGCAGCGGTACGCGAAGTTCAGGAGCTGCTGCCGGTCGCAGTGGCCGCTGAGTCCCTCGATGACCAGCACTTCCATGTTGATTTTCAGCAGCTCCTGCCCGCTTCCGGAGCTCATGGTGACCTCGCGGACCCCGCGGATGATGCGCGCGCCGAGACTCCCTTCCGCCTGGTAGCTCACGAAGAGCAGCGCGTTCTTGGGATTCTCGCAGAGATGCCTGAAGTACTCGACGGATGGCCCGCCGACCAGCATCCCCGACGTCGCGAGGACGATGCACGGCCCGGTCTCCTCGATGATCTGCATCCGCTCCTTCTGGGAGCCGATGCGCCTGAAGATGTCCGAGCAGAAGGGGTTGTGGTCCCGGTGGAATATCATCCTCCTGACTCTGGTGTTGAGGAACTCGGGGTACGCGGTGTGGATGGCGGTGATGTCCCACACCATGCCGTCAATCACCACCGGAACCTTCTCGAGCTGGCCGGCCTGTATGGCGTTGTGCAGGATGAGCATGACTTCCTGCGCACGGCCGCTCCCGAGGACCGGGAAGAGGACCTTGCCCCCGTTCTTCACCGTCTCGTTGACCTTCGCGATGAGCTGCTTCTCCGCCTCGCGCAGAGGGGGGAGGACGTTGTCATGGCCGCCATACGTGCTCTCCATGAGCAGGGTCTCCAGGCGGGGGAAGCTTGTCACCGTAGCGTCGAGCAGGTTGGTCCGCGCGTACTTGATGTCGCCAGTGTAGAGGATGTTGTGCAGACCGTTCCCGACGTGGAGGTGGACCATCGCCCCTCCGATGATGTGGCCGCTGTTGTAGAAGGTCGTGCGGATGTCAGGGGTGATGTCGGTGACTTCCTCGTACTCGAGGCAGACGGTGTGCTTGACCATCTCCTTGATGTCGTCCGCCTCGAAGATGGGCTCCTTCGCCCGCTCTCCGCGCATGATCTTCAGGTAGTCCAGAAGCAAGAGTGCGGAGATGTCCCGCGTGGGCCGGGTGCAGTACACCGGGCCGCGGAACCCGTACTTGTAGAGGTAGGGGATGAAGCCGCAGTGGTCGAGGTGTGCGTGGGAGAGCACCACCGCGTCGAGCTCCTTGAGGTCGAACTCCGGAGCGTCGAGGTACGGATACCCTTCGCTGTCCTGCGCGGCGACATTGACCCCGCAGTCGAGCAGGACCCGCGATTCCGGGGTCTGGAGGAAGAGGCAGCTCCTGCCCACCTGGCGGCCTCCGCCGAGGTAGGTGAGCCGTATCCACTCGTTTTTCTTCTCTCGGAGCCAGCCGTCGTAGATGCGGTGGCCTATCTTGTTGAGGAACTTCCTGCGGTATTCGCTGTTCTGGTAGATGACGCCCCGGATGTTCTCGATGAGCTTGCTCCGGATGGCGGGCTTCCTGCGGACCTGGGGCACCCAGAGCGTCTTCTCCCGGATGTCCCGCAGCACGATGCCCTGCTTCCCAATCGCGAGGCCTGGCTTCTCTGCCTCGATGATGACCCTGGAGCGCTGTTGGTCGAAGACGATGCTGTCGACGCCGGCGGACTCGGGGATGATGCTCGCGATGAGCTGCTTCGCCTCCTCCGGAGGCATGGTGATGGCCGGGTCCGGCCGCAGCTCCACGCGCTTCTTGAGCTCCTCCACGATGCCCTTGATGAGCCCCTCGTTGTCCAGGAAGAAGCTCTTGCTCTTGGTGTAGAGGACGATGTTCGCGCCCTCAAAGCCAGCATCGCTGACCTTGTCCTCCGGCAGGCGCTTCAGAATCTCCTTGATGATGTCGGTCAAACTCGCCGCTCCTATGCCCTAGCTTATGCTCACGCCGAGCTTCTGGGAGAAGACCTCCTCAATGCCCTCGGACGTGATGAGAATGATGTCGAGGCCTTCGCCGCTGGCCGCGTCCCTCTGGAGTGCGGCGTTGACGGCGCGCTTGGCCAGCTCCACAGCCTCTTTCTTGGACATGTCTGGCTTGAAGAGCGTGTCGAGGACGCCGAGGGCGAAAACGGACCCGCTTCCGGAGGAGAAGTAGTCGTCCACCTTGGACACGGAGCCATCGGCGAAGATGTCATACACTTGGAAGCCATTCCTGTCATGCCCGGCGAGGATGAAGTGAGTGATGCCAGGGATGACGGAGAAGCGCCGGATGTTGTGGAAGACCATCCCCGCGAGGAGATTGGATGCCTCCTGGGTGCTGGGCTCTATCTCCGTGCGGAACTTCTTGAGGGAAAGCTCGGCCTTGATGAGCTTGGTGAGGAGCTGGATGTCGCTCACGGTGCCGGAGGTGGTGAGAGCCATCTTCCTGGCAATCTGATAGATTTTCTGGGCCTTTTTGTCTACAATCATGAAGCCGGCGGTGGCCTTGCGGTCCGCTGCCATGATCACTCCGTCCTTGCATATGAGCGCTATAGTGGTAGTGCCGGTCTCAAGTGTCTCTAGCATGAGCATCACCTTCCAGAACCAGATGCTGCCAGGATGATTCAGGCGATATTTATAAATCTTTCTCCTCTGGAGAAAATCGTTCCCGGCCGGAATCCCGTACGGGTTCCTGGCTGCCTCGACGGCATTCCGGATACCCTCCGCAATGCGGCCGCTCCCATCAATCAGGGATTTCTATTTAGATGCGTCCGCATGCTTTTTAAGGGCAACCCCCTCACCCGTCCCATGGACACAGCATGGGTGCGCAAGCCACTCAAGCGCATCCCCAGGGAGCATCTTATCCTGGGGGCTATCTTCCTGCTGAGTCTCGCGTTCAGGCTCGCCTTCGCCCTGCAGAGTCCTGCGTTCTCTCCGGAGGGCTATTTTGCCCTGAGGCAGGTGCAGCACATCAGGTCCACCTGGCTGCCTCTGTATGAGGACCCTCTCAGCTATGGCGGCCGCATCCTCGTATTCCAGCCCCTGTTCCACTATGTGCTGGCCGCTGCCTCCCTGGTCTTCTCTCCGGTCATTGCGCTCCAGGTGCTTCCGAATGTGCTGGCATCGTCCGTGGTGATTGTTGTGTACCTGCTCACCTTCGAGCTGTCCAGGAGCACGGAAGCCTCTCTGACAGCGGCGTTCCTCTCGGCGTTCGTCCCGGTGTATGTCGCGGAGACTCTGAATTCGCTGTCAGTGCACGCTCTCATGGTTCCTCTGCTTTTCCTGTTCATCTACCTTTTCATCAGGGTGAAGAAGGAGCATGAACTCGCCACTCCTCTCCTGGTGGTGCTCGCGACTGCCGCGCTTCTCCACCCGAGCGCGTTCCTCCTGGTCCTCGGACTGGTGTTCTATATCCTGCTCGTGAGCATGGAGCGCCTGGAACGCTCGCGCGCGGAGCTCGAAGTGACCCTGTTCGCCATCGTCTCCGTCCTGTGGCTCTACTTCATCCTCTTCAAGCGCATCCTCCTCTTCCATGGTCCGTCGGTCGTGTGGCAGAACATCCCGCTCCAGGTGCTCAGCGAGCACTTTTCGGGATTCAACCTCCTGGGGGCGGTCTCCCTCGTTGGCTTTCTTCCTTTCGTGTTCGGTAGCTATGCCGCCTACCGGTTCATCGTCACCGAGCGCCGCAGGCAGGTGTACCTGCTCACCGGCTTTGTCCTCGCGGTCTTCCTGCTCCTCGGGATGAGTCTCATCCCGCTCAGCCTTGGCCTCATCTACCTTGGCATGTCCCTCATCCCTCTGTTTGGGCTTGGCTACAAGCTCTTCCTGGTGGAGCTGGGCAACAGTAAGGTGGAGCGGTTCAGCGCATGGATACGGGCAGGAATGCTGCTCCTGGTGGTGATAAGCTCCGTCCTGCCCTCGCTGGGTCTCGCGTTCGAGCAGCTCGGCAAGGCTCCGACGAGAGAGGAGTTCGCGGCCTTTTCGTGGCTTCGGGAGCACACCCCTGTAGGTAGCACGGTGCTCGCCACCCTGGAGGAGGGCCACCTCATCACGGCGATGGCGCGGAGAAAGAACCTCATCGACGGCAATTTCCTGATGGTCGACCGGCCAGGCCAGCGGCTGGACGACATCGAACGCATCTACACCACCAGCAGCCAGACAGAGGCGCTCCGTCTCCTGCAGAAGTACGGCGTGAGGTATGTCCTCGTCAGCCGGGCGAAGGGCCTCTATGGCATCGCGAATATCCCTTCCGCCGACGACCGGTGCTTTCCGCGCGTCTATCCCGAGCAGGACACGGACGGACCATTCATCCTTGAGCGCCGATGCGAGCTGGAGGAATCTGCATGACAGCCGAGAATGCCCCGCTGAATGGAAAACAGCTCCTGCTGCTGCTCGGTTTCGCCGCCCTGATGTGGCTGCTACCGGTCTCGGGAAGGTTCTTCTCAGCGGGAGGGGCCCCGGTGGACGCTGACAGCTACTTTGCTCTCCGGATGGCGAAACAGCACCTCGCCATCGGTCCCACGGGATGGGACGTGGTGCAGCAGAGGCCGGTTCCCCTCAATCCCTATCACCTCTTCCTCGCCGCGATGCTCCGTGCCTTCGGGGAGCCTGCAGGCATCTGGATGGCAACCCTCACCGTCTCCCTGCTGTCCGTGGGAGCCGTCATGCTGATGGTGCAGGGCATCTCTCTCCGCACCGAGGTGCGGGCCCTGGCCGTGGTGCTCTGGTGCGCCTCCCCGGCCTATCTGCGCCTCGCGGCCTCGCTCGAGCCAGCGCATCTCGGCGTGCCCGTTGTCCTTCTAGCTCTCGTGTTGCTCTACCGCTCGCGAAGCAGTGCGGGGCAGCTGGCCGCAGCCGCTCTCATCTTCCTCACCATGTTCCTCTCCCCGTTCAACTTCCTCCTCGGAATGGCAATCCTTGCGGGAGCGGCGCTCCTTCTCTCTTCACCGCTCCTGCTCCTCCTCCTCCTCCTGGCCATTCCCGTGCCGGTGATGTGGTACCAGCAAATCGCGGGAAGCTACTCCCTGCTCCAGCCGCTATCTGCCGCGCGGCCGGTCACGGGGGAGCTGCTTACCGACCTCGGTGCCACGGTAGGCTTCGGTATCTTCACCCTCTTCCTGGCAGCGGCCGGGCTTCTCGCCACCTGGAAGCGGGGCCTCCCCTACAATCCTGTTCACCTCCCGATGCTGCTCGTCAGTCTTCTCTTCATGTTCTTCATCCGCAGGTTCACTCTCTACTTCACCGCGCCCCTGTGCATCATCGCGGCCATGGGCATACTGGCGCTCTGGCTGATGCGCTGGGAGCTTGGCGCGGTGCGGAACATCAGCCTGCTCATCATCACCTGCGGCCTCCTCTTCACCACTCTTTCCTACGCGACCCGGAACGTGAGGAGCGACCCCCTGCCCGGCGACCTCAGCGCGCTTGAGACCCTTGCGGAACTGCCCGGCGGACTGGTCCTGTCCGCGCCCGAGAACGGTTTTCTCATCGAGCACACCGCAAGGCCTGCCTATGTAGACGGGATGCTGATGCATCAGGACGAGCAGCGCGCCCTGACCGCGGACGCCATATTCCAGGGCCGCAATCTCCTGCAGACGCGCGAACTCCTTGCTCAGGAGGGCATCCGCTACCTGTACATCGACCCAGGGATGCGCCGCGGGGGGGTGTGGCAGCGTGAAGGCCAAGGACTGCTGTTCCTTCTGCAGGACGCCGATACCTTCCAGAATGTGTTCAGCGAGAACGGTCATGAGATATGGGTCGTGAACGCTGCTCCCGCGACGCGGTGAGATGCAATATTTCCAGGATTCCCGCAGACCGAGACCCCCACAACATTGAGGCCAAAAACGCGGGGCTGTTCCGCGGAGCCTGGCTCGGAAGCATTTAAATAGGATGAAGGACCTCGGTCAGTGCCATGAACCCGCTGTACAACGCCGTCGTGTACGTGGTGTGGTTCCTCTCCACGTACTACGTGGTGCTGCTGCTCCTCGTGTTGCTCGCCAACCGGAACAGGCTGCACGATAGGCCCTCCCGGATGACCGGGCGGCCCCGGGTGAGCATCATCGTGCCAGCCTATAACGAGGAAGAGGACATCGGGCGGACCATAGCCTCCCTGAAGAGGCTTGCGTACGCACCGCTGGAGTTTGTCATCGTGAATGATGGGAGCACCGACCGCACGGGCGAAGCGGTGAGGGCCGCCGTCAGCGGAGACTCCCGGTTCCTCTTCATCGACCGGAAGGAGAACCGCGGGAAGGCGGTCTCGCTCAACGAGGCGATAGCCAGGTGCAAAGGGGAGTTCGTCGCCTGCATGGACGCCGATTCGGAAGTGGAGAGCGACGTCCTGGAGAAGGTCCTTCCCTTCTTTGAGGACCCGCGGATGGGTGCGGTGACCATCACCGTCGAGGTCCGCGGCCCCAAGACCTTCCTGCAGAAGGTCATCGACATCGAGTACATCATCGGCCTGTCGCTCTTCCTCAAGCTTTTCTCCTTCTTCGACAGCATCTTCGTCACGCCCGGGCCGTTCTCCATCTACCGGAAGAGCGTGCTCCACGCCATCGGATGCTTCGACGCCGGCAACATCACCGAGGACCTGGAGATCGCGTACCGCATCCAGAAGGGCGGATACCGGATAGCGAACTGCCTCGATGCCAGGGTGTTCACGGCGACGCCGCCCACCTTCAGGGGGACCTATGTCCAGCGCAGGCGGTGGCACCTCGGCGCCCTGCAGACGGTGATGCAGCACCGGGATGTCCTCTTCAACGGGAGGATGGGGATGTTCGGCTTCGTGATACCGCTCAACTTCCTCCTCGCGTTCTCCGGCCTGCTGCTCTTCTACTCTTCGCTGTACCTGCTGCTCCACCGGCTCTGGGAGCAGCTCCACTATCTCAGCTACACAGGATTCAACATTCAGGAGCGCCTCCTGCAGTTCGAGATAGACCTCCTGTCCACCGGCACCATCACCCTTGTGGGGGTCTTCGCCTTCGCGTTCACCATCGTGCTCATGTTCCTCGGCCTCAGGGCGGCCGGGAAGAGCCTCTCGAAGAAGAGGGTCGGGATGCTGGGGTTCCCCTTCATGTTCTTCCTCTACCAGGTATTCTGGACAGGGGCGTTCCTGGCCGCGCTCAGCAAGAGGAGAATCCGCTGGAGATGACCCTCGACCGTAAGTTGTACCTGCTTGCCTTCCTCATCACCTCCTTCCTGCTCGCGAGCCTCTTCGCGATAGGGGCCGTGTTCAACACAAGGCGGGAATCCAGGATAAACAGCATGGTGGACGAAGCCTACGGGAATCTCCGCGACATGCAGACATTCATGCTCATGACGGACGTCTACGGAACCGAGATGGGCTGCCTCGCAGCCCAGAGCAAGCTCCAGCAGCTTGACCAGTCCATCTGGGACCTCGGGGTGCGCATCGACCGGTACCGCGTGGCGACCGAGGAGTTCCAGCGAGACCCCTTCTACCTCGACCAGAAAAAGGTCTTCAACGAGAACGAATTCCTGTATCTGCTCCTCGTCTCCCAACTCAAGAGGAACTGCGCCCAGAACTCCAGCGTCGTGCTCTTCTTCTACCGGGATTCCCACACCTGTCCCAAGTGCGACGACCAGTCCTTCGTGCTGAGCGACATCAAGCGCGACGCGGAAGACCAGGTCCTCATCTTCTCCTTCGACATGGACCTCGGTCTCACCACCCTCAATCTGCTCGCAGAGTACTATGGACTGGATGCCTACCCTTGCCTAGTGATAGGGGAGCAGCGGCATTGCGGGATGCAGGACCGGGAGTTCATCGTGCAGCAGCTCTGCGCCTCGGACCCAGCAGCGGGGTTCTGCTAGGCCTTGCGGAGCCGGGCGATGTCACCGAGGGTGAGCGCGCCGCGCTTTTCTACCCCGGAGGGAGCATCCCCAGGAGCAGCCTTCTCCAGCAGGGTGATGCCCAGCAGCTTCTCTATCTTGCGCGCGAGCTCGAGCCCTGGGGAGAAGGCGCCGACCTCAATCTTGTGGACCAGCGACTCCTTCTCCGCGAGCTTCTTCGCCAGGTCCTCCTGCTTCATGCCCAGTGACTCGCGGCGGTCCCGGATGCGCTGGGCGTAGTCAGCGACGATAGTCCACTCCGGCTCCTCGGGCGGCTCAGGCCTGGCCGGACGGACAGGAACGCGTGACGGGCCGGCAGGCGCCTTCCCGAGGACCTTGCCGAATCTCGCACAGGTCGCACAGACCTGCATGCGGACGCCCTCTATCTCCGCAAGAAGCAGTTCACTCTCCGCCCCGCACATGTCGCAAGGCATGGTGCCCTCACAGCAGCACAGCGTTGATGGTACCGTCCTGCCCTGGCCGCGAGGTGATTCTCGCCTTACCGGCCTCGGTCTCTATGATGGTACCCTTGGTCATGATGTTTCGCCGCACGTAGTTCCGGTTCGCCGGGCTCTCCAGAATGGTCCGGATCTTCATGATGCGGGAGGTCTTTGTCTTGCTGTCGAAGACATTGGCGACATCCCCGCTGAGGAGACGCTGCTTCACGTGACCGCCGAGCACCTTGAGCTGCTTGCGTCTCGGCTTCTCAAGCTTCGTCAGGGAGGGGGTACGGGCCACCTCGTAGGCGCGCTTCTTGCGGAACTTCTTATAGAGCGCGCCGCTGACTTTCCTCCTCGAGCGGGCCTGGATAAGCATGTCCTGGGGGGAACGAAGACCATTTATATAGCTTGTGGTGACGCGAACGTCTCCCTGAGCCCGGCAACAATCACCGACGGGTTCCAGGCTGTCGCGCCGGAACGGGGACATTCTCCGGAATGCGGCTGATTCTGTGTTGACTCTTTCTCGAAGCTGAGGAAACATTTAAAAACCACCTTGGACCCCCGTACCGGCACCAGAGTCGCGTGGGGCTGTGGGGTAGCTTGGCCATCCTTTCTGGTTTGGGTCGACCAAGCGTCGCAAAAGACCAGAAGACCCCGGACTGCCGTTGAGGCAGGGGGATTTCGAATCCGGGCAGCCCCACGCTTTTCAGGGAAGAAAGATGGTAGGAACAGGTTCAATCCGGAGATTCGGCGCGCGGTACGGCCGCGGCGTCAAGCTGAGGTTTGGAGTCATCGAGGCCGAGCAGCGTCGATACCACGACTGCCCTTACTGCAGGACCCGCCGCGTCAAGCGGGTCGCTGTCGGGATATGGCAGTGCCGCAAATGCGGTAACCGCTTCACTGGCAAAGCCTATACTCTCGGGTCCGCGGCGAAGAGGACTCCGACGGTGATGGCAGAGCCCGAGGCGGAGGCCAAGAAGGCTCCGGAGGCTGCCTGATGGTTGACTACAAGTGCTTCAGTTGCGGCCAGCGCCTCAGCGATGAGGAGCTCCGGAGAAAGCTCCGCTGTCCCTACTGCGGGGACAAGCTGTTCTACAAGCCCAGGCAGGTTCCCACCAAAGTGGTGGCCCGCTGAAGATGCGCCTCAAGGCGAGCATCCTGGTGGAGGACAAGCGCGGGGTGCTGGCCGAAGCGGCACTCCCTGATTTTTCCGTCCCGGTCAAGCGGACGAAGGTGGGGGTCACACATGACAGCGGATGGACGCGATTCGAGGTGGACGCGGCGGACGTCTCCACGGGACGAGCCGCAGTATCCGCCATCATGAGCGCGGTCAAGGTCTTTGACGGGATGAGCGAGGTCGCAGATGGAACTGACACCAGACACTGAAAAGAAGATACAGCAGCTCCAGGTGCTTGAGCAGAACCTGCAGGCCCTGCAGGCCCAGCGCCAGAATCTCCAGGTGCAGCTCTCGGAAATTGACACCGCCCTCGAGGAGCTCGGCCAGACCGAGAAGGCGTACAAGATAGTCAGCAACATCATGGTCGCGTCCACAATTCCCAAGCTGAAATCGGAGCTGGAGTCCCGCAAGGAAATCGTCGAGCTCCGCATCAAGACTGTTGAGAAGCAGGAGAAGAGCATGAAGGAGAAGGCTTCCTCCCTCCAGGAGGATGTGCTCCAGCACATCAAGCAGTGATCATGGCACAGCATCCCGTTTCTGACTCCCTGGGTTCCATTCTCCATGCTCTCGGAGACCTCAGCGAGGACACAACGGTCCCGCGGAACGTGCGGGCCAAGCTGCTCCGGGCTCTGGAGGCCCTGAGGAGCGCGGACGAGCACCACATCAAGGTCAGCAGGGCGATGGAGGAGCTTGACGAGATTGTCGACGACCCCAACATGCAGCCCTACACCAGGACGCAGATATGGAACATCGTCTCACTTCTTGAGACCGTCTGACCTCTTCTTCCGCAGCACGGTATCGAGGAGGAGAAGCGAATTCGGCATGGTGATGGAATCCCCCTCTTTGGTTTCCATCAGGGTGTCCAGCATCCCTATCGAGACGACCTTGCCCTCGATGTCGCGCGCGCGGATGGTATCCCCCGGCCGCACATGGCCGCCGAGATGCAGCCGCAGTCCAGCGAGCGCATTCGGAACCAGGTCCTTCACCCCGAGCAGGACGCTCGCCACCAGGGCGACGATGAGCACCGCAGCGGCGACGTTGAACATCACCGTGGCGAGATGCAGCCGGTCGAGGGCGAGGACGATGAACACAAAGTACATCGCATGGCTCACCGCTGAGGAGGCCAGCTCGGAGAGCGGCATCTTCACGCCGGTGATTTTCAGGAGGGAGTCCACCTCGAGTTCCCTCAGCAGGCGCAGTGCGAGCCTGCCAAGGAGCCTCCCGAGCACGATGCCAAAGAGCAGCAGCACCGCTGCGACCGTGAGGTCGGTGTAGATGGCGGAGAGCGCCCTCACGACGGATTCGAAGGCCATGGTCACCTCCGCATGAATTCTATGATCCGCTCGAATGTCCCGGACAGCCGGTTGCGCACGAAGTCCATCGCCTCCCGCGGCTTCGTGGGGTAGACAATATGGCCGATGCCCTCAGCGGCGATGAGTTCCGTCTCCTTCCCTGCCGCAAGGAGCGCCTCGTGCATCCACATGGCCTGTTCGAAAGGCACGATGGCGTCGTCCTTGCCGTGCACGAGCATGACGCGCGCCTCGATGCTCTCTGCGCGCTTGAGCGGCGAGAGCTTCTTCATCTCCTCCCACATGCTGCTGCTGAGCATGCCCATCATCCTCGCCACGTGATAGGCGCTCTTCGTCTCCAGCATCTCGTCGACCAGGAAGAAATCCCGGTAGAGGGCGTCCTCCATCGTTCCCAGCTGCTCTCTCCTGCGTATCTCGGTGCGGAGCGATTCCACCAGGCTTTCGTGCACGATGCGCCGCGCGGACTTGCTCGCCCCTGGGTCGGTGAGACCGAAGAGCATCATGCTCTCCATGTCCGTAGGGCCTCCGACGCTCACCACGTAACGCACGTCCGCGGCGATGCGCGGGTCCGCAGCGCCGGTCAGGGCTATCTGTCCCCCGTAGCTGAAGCCGAGCATCCCGACATGCTCCGGGATGACCTCGTCGATGCCCTTCAGGGTCTGGAAGGCGTTCACCACGTGCTCCGCGTCGTCCGGGCAGAGCCTGTCTTCCCGGTGGCCGACATAGGTGGGGATGAGGACCGCGGCCCCGATGCGTGTCACGTAGCGGCCGAGGGCGTTCGCCGCGACAAGGAGGTTCCCCGTGATGAGCCCCTGGCCGAACAGCACGCCCGGGTATCGCCCTTCCTCTTTTGGCAGATAGAGCCTCGCGTCAATGACATCGCCTCCCATGCTTGGTATCTCCAGGTGATAGGTCCGCCGTTCCCGGTCAAGGGAGTCCAGAAAAGTCTCGAAGTCCATTTCCCCCGGGATGCATAAGGGGACATCCCTTAAAAAGCTTTGTCGCGGCGGTGCGTTGCGGGGAAGAACACAGCATCCCGGTCGCATTGCCGCATAGGTCCCTCGTTGCCCCGCTAAGATACCGGATATTGTCCGCAATTCGGCCGATTCCCTCGCTCCGCCAGCTCTTCTAGCGGCGCATGAACGTCTCCAGCTCGGAAAGAATCTCCTTCCCCCGGCCGCGGAGGTAGCCGAGAAGCCGCAAAGGCCCGTCCACCTCGATGCCGTGGCCGTAGCCGTCCACCCGGGCGAGGTGGGTCTCCCTGCCGAGAGAGCGGAGCTTCCGGTGCATCTGCTCTGACTGCGCAAGAGGCACCGTCCGGTCATCTCTGCCATGGATGAAGAAGGTCCTGGCGTAGAGGGACTCCGCGTGCTCTATGGGGGAGAGCCTGTGGAGATGCTTCCTGGTCTCGGGAGTGAGGTCATCGAGCAGCGCGCGTATCCTCTCTGTGGTGTCCGCGCGGAGGAGCCTGGAGATATTGACATAGTCCCGATAGATATCAGGCAGGTTGCTCTTCGCGAAAGGCTTCCTTGGAAGTGCCTCCTGCTGCTCGACGAACTCCAGGGCGGTGTCCCGGAGACTGTCCCGCACTATCTGGACTATGGAATCGGTCGCGTCCGGGTCGGTGAGGGCGAAGGTCAGCATCTCCTCGATGTCCGTCGGCCCTCCTATGCTGACCACGTACCGCACGTTCCGGCTGATGGCCGGGTCTGCCGCCGCGAGGAGGGAGAGCATGCCCCCGTAACTGAAGCCGACCATCCCCACGCGCTCTGGTAGGACTTCATCAAGTCCCTGGAGATACTGGAAGGCTTGCACGGCACTGTCCGCATCCGAGGTGACGAGGCGGTCCTCCACATGGCCGCGGTATCTCGGGATGAGCACCGCGGCATCCATGTTCGTGAGGTTCCTCCAGAGCAGCGCAGGCTGGGCCAGAGGGTCCACAAGGAGGCCGCCGTTCATCAGTATCGCCGGGTACGTTCCCTCCGCCGCAGGCAGGTAGAGCCTCGCATCAAGAGGGCCCTCTGCACCCTGTAGGGTCAGGGTGTAGCTCCTCCGCTTCGCAGTGGCGGAATCGAGATAGTCTTCGAGGGGCATCCAATCACATATCATACTTTCTCATATTATAGTCTTGCGGTCAGCGAGGCGTTGAGGAGCGCGGAGCCGGCCGCGCTGCTGAGCATCATCGGATTGCGAGACAACGCGGGAAGCATGGGGCAGCGCGGCCGAGGTGGCTTTTTCCAAAGCCGTCCGACTACCGCCGGCTGTAGAAATCGACGAACTGCTCCAGGGACTCCTCCTGGCACTTCCTGGCAAGCCCGGCGCGGGACAGGGTGTTCGGCTCCAGGAGCTTCTCGATGCGCGCGAGGTCCGTGTCCGGGGTGAACGAATCAACAGGTGTCTTGAGGAGCGCGTCGTACGCGCGGCCCTTCCTGATGCTCTTCGCCGCGTAGACCGCGAAGGCCGCGGGGAAGGCGAGGTCGCCGAAGAGCATGCTCACCCCGCCTCCGGCGAGGGTGAAGGCCATCTCGATGCGGTTCTCCTCCTTGCGCTTCCGGAGCAGGGTCTCGGAGCGTGCCTGGGCGAGATAGAGGTCCATGCCATCTGGGAAGTGGAAGCGCGTCTCCGCGTCGTTGGCGCCTGCGGTGACCAGGCTGTCCTCGAACAGAAACTCCTTCAACTGCTGTGCGACAATCTGCTGCAGGGGCTTGCCGGTGGCGAGCTCCTTTATTTTGTCCTCTATCTGGCGGCGCAGGTCGCTGTTCTCCCGTTCGTCCGGAGCAGGCTCCGCGAAGAGGTCATACTCCCCATGCGGCAGCGGCATGAGATACACATGGTTCTGGTCAGCCACGGGGAAGGGAGTCATCTCTTGCCTTAAGAACCTTTCCGGCGAGCGTCGGGATGTGGGTTCTGCGGCAGCGTCTGTCGGCCGCGCTGCTGAGAATTATCGGAATCACGACAACGCGGAAAGCGCGCGGCAATGCGGCCGAGGAGAATCTCTCCAATGCCCGGCGTTGGGCAAAGATTTTAAGCTTGGCCGTCCCCGGACAGCCCATGCCTCGCCTCGTGTGCTTCGCTCTCTCCGCAAGGGACCGGGAAAGGGTGAGGAGCGCGCTGCGGGAGGCGGAGCGGCTGATTCCCGCTCCCCCCAATCTACGGGTGCTCGCGGTGGGCCGCAGGAGCGGCACCTTCGCCAAGGTGAGCGCCTGCATCCCTCCCGCGGGAAGGGGGCAGTTCGGCAAGCTGTGGCACGGCAACAGCCTCGCCTTCTACTACCGTTTCCAGGAGCCCTTCCTTGTGGTGTTCTACACCCGGCAGAATGCCTATCTCCGGCGGAACCGGAACGCCTTCGTCGGGCTGCTGCTCCATGAGATGACTCATGCCGTGCTGGACGCCCAGGGCGTGCACCGCCAGTTGGACCGCCAGTTCAAGGCCTTCGTCCGGCGCATCGACCATCTG
>Ga0209542_10011993_pt1 | contig 15263 bp, 14 predicted proteins | sample RifCSPhighO2_01_FD_184028 | JGI IMG/M metagenome (GOLD analysis project Ga0209542, IMG submission 184028) | Soil microbial communities from Rifle, Colorado - Rifle CSP2_plank highO2_0.1 (SPAdes) (version 2) | ecosystem: Environmental > Terrestrial > Deep subsurface > Rock core/Sediment ...
GAAGAAGGGGCATCAATTACTTTTTCAGATAGTAGCTCTGCGAAGGCAAAAGGACTCGCAAAATCACTTGGGGCAAAGAGCGTTAAAATGGGTTCAATTAAATCGCTTGAAGGGTTTGACATTTTGATCAATGCAAGCCCTGTTGGAATGAAACCTAATCAGAATCAAACCCCCATTCCAAGTGAGCTTCTATATCCCGGGCTTGTGGTTTTTGATGTTGTCTATGACCCTATTGAAACTAAGCTTTTGCAGGATGCGAAATCGCTCGGATGCAAAACTATAAATGGGCTTGAGATGTTACTAGAACAAGGGTTTGCATCCTTTGAACTTTTCACAAAAAAACAAGCTCCGCAAGAAGTGATGCGAAGGGCTATTTTGGAGGCGATAGAGTGAGTTTCAACACATTCGGAAAAATATTTACCTATACAACTTTTGGCGAGAGCCATGGAAGGGCAATTGGAGTTGTTGTTGATGGCTGCCCGGCCGGGCTTTCAATTAACGAATCTGATATCCAAAAAGAACTTGATAAAAGAAGGCCTGGCCAGAGCGCAGTTACAAGCGCAAGAAGTGAATCTGATAGGGCTCAAATAATCAGCGGGGTTTTTGAAGGCAAGACAACCGGAAGCCCGATTGGAATTTTAATATTTAACGAAGATGCAAAGAGCAAGGATTATTCAAAAATTAAAGACCTCTACAGGCCGGGCCATGCAGATTATGCTTACCAGGCAAAATTTGGCTTGCGCGATTATACGGGCGGAGGAAGAAGCTCAGCCCGCGAGACTGCAATGCGCGTTGCAGCAGGCGCAATTGCAAAAAAATTCCTCTCAGAAAAAGGGATTGAAATTTATGCATTCACAAGGGAAATTTCAGGGATTCGGGCGCAGAAAACCGATTTTTCACAAATAGAAAAAAATTCAGTGCGCACGCCTGACAGGCTCGCTGCAAAAAAAATGGAGAGCGCAGTGCTTGCAGCAAAAGAGCAGGGGGATAGCCTTGGGGGAATTGTGGAAGTTATTGCAAAAGGAGTTCCGGCAGGTTTGGGAGAACCAATTTATTACAAGCTTGATTCAAAACTCGCAGAGGCGCTTATGAGCATTAATGCGGTAAAAGGGGTTGAAATAGGGGCAGGGTTTGAATCAACTCGCATGCACGGATCGCAAAATAATGATGAGATGTATGTTTCAAAAGGAAAAGTGAAGTTTCGCACCAATAATGCGGGAGGAATTTCCGGCGGGATTTCAAATGGGGATGATATTGTTTGCCGCATGGCAGTTAAGCCCGCTTCATCTATTGCAAAAGAGCAAAAAACAGTAAATACTAAAGGAAAAAGCGCAAAAATAGCAGTGCAAGGAAGACACGACCCGTGCCTCTGCCCGCGCGCGGTGCCGGTTGCCGGGGCAATGGTTGCAATTGTTCTAATGGATATGTACCTAATAGCGCGGACACGAAAGAAATAGGTTTTTGAGCTTTTAGAAGAGCCGCGCAACCAATTAAAAGTTAACGTATAATGCTTTGTGGGGGAATAAGCATTACAACAAATGTCTCAATTTACGGAAAGCAGGTAGTTATAAGGACCACAAGCCTTGACTGGGGCTCTGTTGATAAAATAATGGAGAGCGAACTCTTTGGCGCAATGCTCTCAAACTACCTAAAAAAGCTGCGGGAAAATAATTCAGAGCTTTTGCATATCCTGCCAAAAAAAAGCGAGCAAGAGCAGCACACACTTGTTCTTGACCTTTTAAAAAAACTTGCAAAAGAGGAAAAACACAAAGTCCTAGAATCAACCCCAGAGCTTGAAGGTTTTTTTACAGATATTTACTTACTTGAAAGATTTATTGAAGAATTCTACAATTACTGGAGGCTCTATGAGAGATATTTAATCTGCCTTCCCGACCCAAAGTGGGGACAAAATATTGAGATAGACAAAAAGCCCTACCGCACCTTCAATGACACAATTGAAAAGTTAAACCACATGGTGCGCAAAATATACAGGGACATTCAGGAAAATATTACGGGCGAGCACCCGATAATTTATAGGCAGGTACCGGCCGGCTGCCAGGTCGGAGCAATTGCAAAACCTGCGAATGTGAATTTGCCAAAAAAATATTCTACCCTGCAAAATATCCCGCTTATCCGCCAGGTTCTAATTGAGCCGCCAATGCTAATTGACCCTCCAATGAATAAGAGAAAAGGGGAATTTGCACTTGTTAATTCAAACCCGCTTGAGGGAATAAAATTCAACCCGGATGAGTGGCTGTGCTTTCCTGCAAAAGTTGGCGACCTTATAATCTATCTCTATTTCCACAATTTTTACACTGGGCTTAGCCTTGCAACTTCAAATTTATTTGAAATGTGCGCAGAGCAAGATTTTGGTAAAAAGCCGGATGCAATTTATGTTTATGGAGTGCCTGATGAGGCTGTGAAAAAATTTGCCCCGCAAAAGACTGTGTTTTTTGAAGATAAGGAAAATAACATAATGGTCGGGGCAATTCCTAAAGGGGATGAATTTTCCTATTTTGGGTATATTAAGAAAATGATGCTAACGCTTCACAATTCAATTATGATAAAGAGGGGAAGGCTTCCTGTGCATGGGGCAATGGTTCGCATCACCCTAAAGAGTGGGGAGAAGGCAAATATTGTATTTGTGGGAGATTCAGGGACAGGAAAGAGCGAATCGATTGAGGCTTTTAGGGTTCTTAGTGGCGAGAATTTGCAAGAATTAAAGGTAGTATTTGACGATATGGGTTCACTTGAATTAACAAAGAGCGGTATTCGCGCTTTTGGAACAGAAACAGGGGCATTTGTTCGCCTCGATGACCTAGATTCAGGTTATGCGTTTGCCCAGCTTGATAGGTCGATAATAATGAGCCCGCATAAAATAAACGCGCGAGTAGTTGTGCCAATTACTACGCTAAAAGAAGTGTTGCACGGCTGGCCAGTTGATTATTTCCTCTATGCAAATAACTATGACTCTGCATCTTCTGGAAATTATATTGAAAAATTCAAAAGTGCAAAGGATGCAATGGATGTGTTTGGGGAAGGTAAGAGGATGGCAAAAGGAACTACCCAAGAAGTTGGGATCACTACTTCATATTATGCAAATATATTCGGGCCAACACAGCTAAAAGAGGAGCATGATGTACTAGCTGAAAAATATTTCAATGCAATGTTTGATGAAAAAATGTTTGTTGGCCAAATCAAAACCCAGCTTGGAATTTTGGGAATGGAATCAAAAGGGCCCCAACAGGCCGCGCGGGCATTATTTGAATTAATGAAGGCAAAAAAGGGCTAAATGCATCATTTTATCATTCAAAAGCGATTTCGAACAGTTTTTATTTATTTCAAATTCTATTTTGTAATTATGGCACTTTCTGCAACCGAATCAAAAATTCTGCGCTCAATTGTAATCCCTTCGGAAAACAGCCCGCTAAAGCCGGAATTCCCTCCGGATAACCCAAAATTTCCGGCAACCCCTACTTTTGAAATCCAGGTGCCAGGGTTTGAAAATGTTTGGATAAAAGATGAGAGCGTAAACCCGACAGGAACCCACAAGGACAGGATGGCATGGGAGATGGTAGTAACCTATAGGGACATTTTGATTAGAAAAGATAAAGGCCAGATATATGGGGATTTGCCGCCAATGTCAATAATATCATCCGGCTCTGCTGCAATTGCAATCCAGACAATGCTGCGAAAATATGCCCTGCCAAATCTTAAGGTTCTTGTTGATGTGAATATGGATGATAAGATTGTAAACTATCTGAAAAAAATTGGCTGCGAAGTTTATGTAAATGATCTTAGCAAAAAGCCTCTTGAGTGGAGGGAGATTTTAGAACTTACAAACAATGACAACGGCTTTGACATCACTTCAAACCATGCACTAGACCACTTCAGCCGTTTCTATGATTGGATGAGTTATGAGATACTAAATAGCTCGCCTGATTATTGCTTCATACCATTTGGGACTGCAAATTTGTATGAAAACATTTTAAACATCAACAAAAAGGAAGTGACAAGTTTTTTCCACGACCCAAGGTTTAGAGGTGAGGTCAAGGATTTGCGCCAGTGTAATTTTATCGGAGCAACTACAAATAACCCAAAATCAAAAGCAGACAAGCTCTATTCTCCTCACTTGCCGTTTGCACATTTTGATGAGCAGTGGATAAGATCTTACAAGTACGCCGGCTACTGCGGCCCTGAAACTGATGTCCACCTCTTGCAGGAGAGATATTTAGATGAAGCAATGAAAATAGCGCAAAAAAATGGAGTGGACTGCGAGCCATCAGGAATTGCAGGGCTTGCACTAATGTTACAGATGAAAAATAAGTTGCCCAAAAACAAAAAGATGCTTATTGTAAATACGGGGAAGACAAAATTTTCCTGAAGGCCTGCCGGTAGGCAGTCCGCTTTGCCGCCGCAAGCAGGCGGCGGTAAATACCGGGAAAAGCAAAATTCAATTAGTTGCGGTGCAATGATTTTGCTGATTCACTTTTACTCATTGCCGCAAGTTGTTTATCGAGGCCTTTTATTGTGGAGTTTATTCCTGCAAGTTCTGCTTGTAAAGAATCTAAATGAGTAATATCTGCTGAAAATCTCTGCCGCAATTGCGGATTTTTCATTATCGCTGCCATATTTTTTACGCCTGCAGCTGCCAATAATTTTTTTTCCTTTGCAGCAATTTCCTGCCTTATTACATCTTGGAAAAGCCGCACTCTATTACTTTTAGCATCAAGTGCAAGGCGACCGACATCAACATGGGGTACTTCTGCTCCGTGATGGCCTTGTATTTTTACATCAAGACCGGTTCTGCCCAAAAAATGCATTAGGTTATCAACAGCGTGAACAGGACTTTCAAATACCAATCTTAATGGAATATGATGAGCATTTGGATGTTTTGTTGGCATGCTAAAATTAAAGCTGACTTATTATTTAATTCTTGCCCCGCACTGCGCTACTACATAATTAAGTCATTTAGCTATTTCCCCTATACGCAATGCAAGAAACTTCCACAAGCGCCCCTAGTGGGAGGTTTGCAACCTGCATGCTCTGGCGGCAAGGAAATGGCTCGAGAACCCATTTTGAATAAATTTCATTGAATTCCTTAAAATCATTTATGTCTTTTAGATACACTTCCACTTTTACTATATTTGAAATCCCAAGATCTGCGGCTGCAAGTATTTTTTCAATATTTGAAAGCACCATTTTGGTTTGATCTTTTATTGGCGCCCGGACAAGTTTTCCTGTAAAATCAAAAGCAAGCTGGCCGGAAACAAATACAAAATCACCAGCTGAAATTGCTTGCGAGTAAGCGCCGATTGGCTTGGGCACATCTTTTGATTCAATCATTTTAACCCCCATACTTGCACTATGCAACCAAAGTTTATAAACTTAATACACTAAAATAAGTACATGAAAATTGGAATTTCAAAACTTGCACTGATTTCTTTTATTCTTCTTGTTGCGCTTGCAGGATGCAGCCAGCAACAGGCTCAAAACTCTGGCGCAGATAATTCCAATTTGGTTAACAATTCCCAAAATGAGCAGGCAAATAACGATGATGGATCCTTAAATTCCGGACAGCAGGCCCCTCAAGAGGACGGAGTAAAGGCTGAAGATACAGTAGTTGAGAGTGCCCCGCCGCAAACCGTATCAGGAGAAGAAGAACCACAAAAAGAGCAGCCAAAAGAGCACATTGTAAAAATCACTGGTTCTGGTTATGTTCCATCCGAACTCACAATCAAAAATGGTGACACAATAAGATGGATAAATGAGAGTTCCGCCTCAAATTGGCCGGCAACTGCAATGCACCCAACGCATGAGAAATACCCGGGCTCTAGCATCACCAAGTGCGGGACTGATGAAGAAGATGCAATATTTGACGCATGCATGGGCATACCTGTGGGGCAGAGTTATGCTTTCACGTTCAAAGAAGTCGGCACCTGGGCCTATCATGAGCATCTGAATGTCAAGATGTTCGGGAAAATAACAGTGGAATAAAACCAGGATAATTTTTAAGGGACAATCAGTTTTGCATAATCTATTTTTTTATTCGACTGCATTTTTTCATAAATATTTTTTATTTCAGTTGCTTTTCCGCTAAGCACTAAAATCTCAAGGCATTTGTGGTTTTTCATGTGGCTGTGCAACTGGGTTTTTATTATTGATTCGAATTCATGGCGTATTTGCGAAAATGAGGAATTGTATTTATCCGAATGAATTGTGAGTAGTACAGAATCAAGCTCCCCTGAAAGCGAGGATTTTTCCTTCCTATCAGATATCATCATCTTAAGCGCGGCACGCACAAGTTCGCTTCTGCCCGCTATTCCAAGCGAATTTTGAAGAGAATCCATTTCGGAAATGAGTTCATCACTAAGTGAAATGCTAACAATTGCCATTATTCCCCCTCTTATTAAGTGATATTTAAACTACTCAAATAAAGTTATTAACAATTAGGTTTAAATTTATTAACTATTACTCTGTCTCTATGCTAGATGTTTGGGGCTACTCAATTGCAAGCGTAATAATAGTTAGCCTTGTTTCGCTTTTTGGGATAATTACCCTTCCCTTTGGAGAGAAGCGCGTCGGTAAATTCCTCATATACATGGTGAGTTTTTCAGCCGGAGCGCTCTTTGGGGACGCATTTATCCACCTCTTACCAGAAGCTGCTGAGCAAATAGGGGGATTTACACCAACCCTTGCGTTATATCTTATCGGCGGGATAATTTTCTCTTTTATTATTGAAAAATTCATAAGATGGAGGCATTGCCATTTGCCAACAACAGAGGACCATCCACATCCACTTGCTCTTATGAATATTGTTGGGGACGCTACACACAATTTTATAGATGGACTAATAATTGCAGGTAGCTATCTTGTAAGTATTCCAGTAGGAATTGCAACTACTCTTGCGGTAATTTTCCATGAAATCCCGCAAGAGATCGGTGATTTCGGGGTTCTTTTGCATGGAGGGTTTAGCAAGCAAAAAGCACTCATGTTCAATTTTTTGAGCGCTCTAACTGCAATTCTTGGGGCAGTTGTTGCGCTGCTAATTAGTTCATTTGTTGAAAATATTACAATTTTTCTCGCGCCCTTTGCTGCAGGAATATTCATCTACATTGCAGGAACAGACCTAATCCCGGAGCTGCACAAAGAAGTTGAAGTGAAAAAATCATTCATACAGCTCTTGTGGTTTGTACTTGGAATTGGAGTAATGCTCGCATTGCTGTTGCTTGAGTGAAAATTGACTGATAAAACTACGAGGCCGCAAACTTAACCGGCCAGTTTTATTTTGCACAAATAAATAAGAAAAACAACGGCCCGTAAATGACTTAAAATAAGTTTTCCCAGAATAGCATTTTATGAAATCATTCAATGGAAAAATCCTGGCATTATTGTTGCAAATTCCTCGCGGCAAAGTTACAACTTATACTGCTCTTGCAAGGGCCGCTGGAAGCCCAAAAGCGTACAGGGCTGCAGGAAACGCGTGCAACAAAAACCCTAATTCTCCACAAGTGCCGTGCCACAGAGTTGTTTCAAGCAATGGTAAAATTGGCGGTTATGCACGTGGAACGAAAAGAAAAATTGAGCTTTTAGAAGGCGAAGGAATCAAAATTTCTGAAGGCAAAGTAGTGGATTTTGAAAAAAGGCTCTTTAGTTTTGAATAAAAGGATTTACTATCAAATAATTAGCATGGTACTCATAGAATCAAATTATTCTGTTCTAAAAAAAGGCTCGCTTGCCCCAAGTTTTGAACTGCCGGGGGTTGATGGAAAGACCTACTCCATTGATGGCTATCCGGGTTCAAAGGCATACTTAGTAGTTTTCATGTGCAACCACTGCCCTTATGTAAAGCCGAAAATGAAATACCTAAAAGAACTCTATGATAAGTACAAGCCAAAGGGGCTTGCAATGTTTGGTATTAGCAGCAACGATCCTGCAGCAGTCGGGGAGGATGATTTTGAGAATATGAAAAGGGTTGCAAAAGAACAAAAATTTTTATTCCCATATCTTTTTGATGAAACCCAAAAAATTGCAAAAATTTATGGAGCAGTATGCACTCCTGACCCGTTCCTATTTGATTCTGATAAAAAACTAGTGTACCATGGCCGGATTGATAATGCGCACAAAGAGATGCATGAAAATGCTTCCACCAATGAATTGGAAGAAGCAATAGCGCAAGTTCTTGCTGGCAAAAAAAATACTTTAAAAGAAGAGCCATCATTTGGATGCAGCATTAAGTGGAAAATAAATTAATTTATAAATATTCTTTCCAGCTCTTTATTTCAAGGTCTTTTATTTGTTTTTTCATAATTGATGAGAGGAATGCTTTTGCTATCTGCAGGTTTGTGATTAGCGGGATGCTATAATCAACTGCTGCTCTTCGCACATCGTATTTTTGGTCGGTTGAGATCTGGCGCAGCGGGTCTGCAATTATTATCGCCAGCTCTATTTTGCCTTTTTGCAAAAGTTCCATTACATTCGGAGTTTTTTTCTCATGGATTTTGTGCACCAAAGTACATTTCACATCATTTTCGCGCAAAAATTTTGCAGTGTGCTCTGTTGCGTATATTTGAAGTCCTTTATTTGAAATTAATTTTATTTCAGCTAGCATTTTTTCTCTATTTATATCGCCTGTTAGAGAGAGAAGAATGGATTTTTTTGGGATTGAATAGCCAGTACTTAGAAGTGATTTTAATAGCGCGTCCTCAAAGTCGCTTCCGATACAACCAACTTCTCCAGTTGATGCCATTTCAACCCCTGAAATTGGGTCAGCGCCTTTGAGGCGTGAAAAAGAGAACTGGGGGGCCTTTATGCCAACATGATCTAGTTCTAAAAAGGAATTATTATTTTGCTCTATTGTAATTCCCATTATAGATTTTGTTGCAAGCTCTATAAAATTTGTCCCCGTAACTTTTGAAACAAACGGCATTGAGCGTGATGCGCGTAGGTTGCATTCAATTACTTTGACTTCATTATTTTTTGCAATGAATTGGATATTAAATGGCCCTGATATTTCAAGTTCAGCTGCTAGTTTTGAAGCGATTTCTCTCATCCTACGCACGGTTTCAATATAGGTCCTCTGGGGAGGCAAAACCATTGTAGCATCACCTGAATGCACGCCCGCATTTTCAATGTGCTCTGTTACTGCCAATGCGCAAATTTTGCCTTTCTGCGCAACCGCATCTAGCTCTATTTCGCGCGCGTTTAGTATGAATTTGCTCATCACTACAGGATAGTCTTTACTAAGCGATGTTGCCTGCCCCAAATAGTGTTCAAGTTCTTCTGGGCTAAATGCCACTGCCATGGCCTGGCCTGAGAGAACATAAGAGGGGCGAACAAGCACAGGATAGCCGGCGTTTTTAGCAAATTGCTCTGCCTTTGCAAGTGTTGTTAGTTCTTTCCATTCAGGTTGTGGGATTGCAAGTAAATCGCAAAGGGTGCTGAATTTGTGCCTATCTTCTGCAATGTCAATGCTTTTTGGGCTAGTGCCAAGCACTCTCATGCCGGCATCGTGGCATTTTAGGGCAAGGTTGTTTGGTATCTGCCCGCCCATTGAAACAACAAGCCCTAAAGGATTTTCCTTTTCATAAATATCACTTACCGCTTCAAAACTAAGTTCATCAAAATAGAGTTTGTCGCACTCATCATAATCTGTTGAAACAGTTTCAGGGTTAAAATTTATCATTATAGTCTGGTAGCCATTTGAGCGCAGGGTTTTTACTGATGAAACTGCGCAGAAATCAAATTCAACGCTGCTACCTATTTTATATGCGCCAGATCCTAGCATTATTACTTTTTTTTGCCCTGAAAATTCCACATCATCTGAAATTGCATTGTATGTTAGGTAGAGGTAGTTGGTTTTTGCAGGGTACTCTGCTGCAAGGGTGTCTATTTGTTTTACAAATGGTAAAATTCCAAAAGTTTTCCTTTTCTCCCTAACTGATTTTTCATCCCCATTTGCAATTAGCATGGAAATTTGCTTATCTGAAAAACCCTGCTTTTTTGCAAGTAAAAATAAATCTTGCGGAAGCGATTCTAGCGCGTGTTTTTCTATTTCTTTTTTTGTTGAGACAATTAGTTTGATGCGCTGTAAAAACCAGGGGTCAATTTTTGAGGCGGAATGGATTTTTTCAATTGATACCCCTTTTTCTAACGCTTCAGCAACTGCAAATATCCTCTTATCTGTTGGATGTGAAACCTCGTGGGCGAGCTTTTTGAAATATACCTTATTCCCAACTACCCCATACATTCCGATGTGCAGCATCCTAATTGCCTTCTGAAGGGCCTCTTCAAAGGTTTTGCCAATTGCCATAACTTCCCCAACACTCTTCATCTCAGAGCCGATTTTTTTGGAAACATTGCGGAATTTCTGCAAATCCCAGCGCGGGATTTTCACGACTACATAGTCAAGTGCTGGTTCAAAACAGGCTTTTGTCACTTTTGTAATCGAATTTTCAAGTTCAACTAGCCCGTATCCGAGGGCAAGTTTTGCTGCAACAAATGCTAGCGGATACCCTGTTGCTTTTGAAGCAAGTGCTGAACTTCTTGAAAGGCGCGCATTAACCTCAATTACCCTATACTTTTCACTTTTAGGGTCAAGTGCGAATTGGATGTTGCACTCTCCCACAACCCCTAGGTGGCGTATTACTTTTATTGAAATTTCGCGAAGCAGGTGGTACTCATTGTTATTGAGCGTTTGTGAAGGGGCTACTACTATACTCTCCCCGGTATGAATTCCTAGCGGGTCAAAATTTTCCATGTTGCACACTGTAATGCAATTGCCATATTTATCGCGCACAACTTCATATTCAATTTCTTTCCAGCCCGCAAGCGATTCCTCCACTAGCATTTGGGAAGCTGTCCGAAACACTTGGTATGATCTCTCTTTTAGTTCTTTTTCATTTTTTATTATGCCGCTGCCCTTTCCGCCCAGTGCAAATGCAACCCTTACCATTACGGGGTAGCCGATTTTTTTTGCAGCGACAAGTGCTGCTTTTGTTGAATTCACTGCAACTGATTTTGGAACATCTACATTTATTTTTCCAAGTTCACGGTTGAACAGTTGCCTATCCTCGGTTAGTTCGATGCTGCGCACCGGAGTCCCTAGCACTTTCACACCATGCTTTTTGAAAACTCCCACTTTATCTAGCTCGAGTCCGCAATTTAGCGCGGTCTGGCCCCCAAAGGAGAGCATTACCGCATCTGGTTTTTCCTTCTCTATTACCATCTCAACAAAATATGGAGTGAGGGGCAAGAAGTACACTTGATCTGCAAAACCTTTTGAAGTCTGGACAGTAGCTATGTTGGGGTTGATTACAATGACTTCTATCCCCTCTTCTTTGAGGGCTTTTATTGCCTGCGAACCGGAGTAGTCAAATTCTCCGGCTTGTCCAATGGTTAGAGCACCAGAACCTAACAAGAGGACTTTTTTTGGTTTTGAAATGCTCATTTGCGATCCTTCCAAGTAACCATCTTAATTTCATCTCGCTTAATGTACATTTTTGCGCTTTGAATAATAAAGTAAATACTCGAAAGTTGATTTCCGACAATGTGCCTGATGTTGCCGGAAAAAATTTTCTTTTCAGCAAAACTCAATCTGTTTCTTTGCTTGCCATACTCTTCCGAGGTTTTTTTTGCATGCTCTATTTGTGCTTTAATAAATTTGTTAAGAGAATCCAAATAACTGACGGCGGCTAATTTATTTTTTACCCCAACTCGCCTGAGGACATATTCTACAATAGATTTTCTGGTAATAAGAGGAGTAAGGTCATCTCTAATAGCCTTAGCAAAAATTGATGAAATCTCTCTATCATATATTGAATTATTCACAATTTCCAAATTCAGCAATTTTCTACCTTGAAAATTTATATCACCTCGTTCCAACTTGCCCTTTTTAAAAGTTGGAAATTTTTTTGAATAATAATATGCTCTTTTAACAAAACGTGTTGCAAGCCTTTCAAAAGATTTAGGTTTTCCTCGTATCATTTTAGTTCCCCCAAAAAGTCGTCAAATAAAAATGCAGTATCACGAGGGCCGGGGTTTGCTTCAGGATGGAATTGTACTGAAAAGAATGGTTTTGTGCGATGCCTTATCCCTTCATTTGTCTGGTCGTTTGCATTTCTCATCCATGCAACCCAATCTTTTGGAAGTGTGGATTCATCAACTGCAAACCCGTGGTTTTGGGAAGTGATATAGCAGCGCTTCTCTCCAACAATATATGCGGGTTGGTTTTGCGAGCGGTGGCCATATTTTAATTTGTAAGTATTAGCTCCAGCTGCTAGTGCTAGCAATTGGTTTCCGAGGCAGATTCCAAACATTGTCCTCTCTTCTAGTATTGCCCTTTGGATATTGCTAATTGTAGCAATACACATCTTTGGGTCTCCCGGCCCGTTGCTTATTAAAATCCCGTCAAAATCGTGCTCGAAATCTTTTGACATGAAATCAAAATCCCAAGGGACTCTTATCACACGCGCTTTTCTTGCAAGCAAAGAGTGGATTATGTTATTTTTCGCTCCGCAATCAATTAGCAATACTCTCTTGCCGCTCTTTCCATACAAAATCGGCTTGTGGATGCTAACATCTTCTACAAGGTTTTGCTTATTTGGGTCATCCATTTCAATTTCTTTGTCGATTATTATTTTCCCAAGCATTGTGCCTTTTTCGCGCAATATTTTTGTTAAGGCGCGCACATCAATGCCGCAAATTGCAGGTATTTTCTCCTCATTTAACCAAGCCCCTAGTGATTTTGCCGCCAAATGGTGTGAATATGCATCTGAATAGTAGTTTACAACAAGGCCGCGTACTTGTATTTTGTGTGATTCGAAATTTTTGATAAGGCCGTTTTCAGTAATTTTTTCAGGGACCCCGTAATTTCCAACTAAAGGGTAGGTGAGGCAGAGTATTTGCCCGCAATAGCTTGGGTCAGTTAGGCTCTCGTTATACCCAACCATTCCGGTGTTAAATACCACTTCTCCAGAATTTGATGCAGGATAGCCAAAAGAAGTACCCTCAAAAGTGGTGCCATCCTCTAACACTAATTTTGCGCTCTGAAATTTCATGCTCTCACCTCTAGATGTGAAAAATATGAAAATTCACCCAAAAAGCAGGGAAATATTCTGAGAGAAAAAAAACTTGCCATCTAAAAAAAAATTTATGCGCAAGAAAGTTTATAAGGGTTACGGGACAGGGCTATGGGTTTTCTTTTTGAATATTATCCTTCTGTGTTTTGGCCCAAAGTTCCAGGTCGAAGTGTAGCCATGCGCTTGCATTATTGGTTCAATACGCTTTATTGCAGCAAACCTGTTTACTGCTGCTGAAATTCGGATTTCATCACTCCCTTGGTGCACATGCGCTGATAAAAAACTATAGAATTTAGCCGCTCTTGGAGGGGGCTTTGAAAAAATTGCTTTATGAATCTTATTTGTAAGCCCTCGCGCCATATCAGGTGGGTGTTTTGGCATATTTGTATTCTATAAGTTTTAGCAAAATAAAAGGGTTTGGTTCACATCTTGCGCAGCCGCTCTTCTTCTACTACTTTTTCGCGCAAATAGTCGATAAATTCACGGCGGTAGTTGCTGATCTCCTCGATATTTCCGCGCTGTAAAAACTCTGCAACTTTTTTTATGAACAAATTGCTCCCAACAACCTGCGGCATTACTACATAATCAACTCCGTTCTCATACAAAGAGAGTGTATCTTTGAAATGGTGCGCCCTTGCAAATACGACTATTTTGGGGTTTATTGATTTTGCATATTTTATCAGCGCAATTGATGGTTTTGCGTAAGGGATTGCAAGCACCAATATCCTTGCTTTTTCAATTCCAACTTTCATCCACACTTCAGGGTTATCAACCGAGCCATAAATTGCATCAATTTCGTGCTCTATATTATATTTGACAACTTCTGAATCAGAATCAACAACAACTACAGGATAGTCCTCTTTTATTGAAGCTGCAATACTAGAGCCAACGGTGCCGGCTCCGATAATTACCACGTGCCCACTGATATTTTGCCCAAGGTGCTCTAGTTCAGAAAGTCTTCTGTGCAAAAGTTTTGATTCTTTTAATGGCCTTATTAGAGGGAGGAATTTTTTATTTACAAAACTATAAATCGGCGCGCTTGTGCCCATAAAATATGGTGTAAGTGCCATTGAAAGGGAAATTATTAGTATTATGAAAGGGTAAAGCCCTGGAGTTTGCTCGAGTATTTGCCTCCCTTGGCTAGCTATTACAAATGAGAATTCTGAAACCTGCGCAAGGGAAAGAGCTACTAGAAGGCTCACCCTCCCACCATATCCGCTAAGGCTAGTTATTGCGTAATAAATAAGGGGCTTGAAAAAGAAAACAAGCAGTATGATTATTAGTGCAAGGCCTAGGGGAAATGAGACAAAGCTGGGCGCAATCTGGATTCCGAGCGTCACAAAAAATATTGTTGCCAAAAAATCACGCACCCCGCGTATTTTGTGCAATACTTCAAGGTTGTATGGGAGCGTTGAGAGTGCAACCCCTGCAATAAATGCCCCCACTGCAATTGAGAAGCCAAGAATTGAGGAAATGAATATGAAAAAGAACACCGAACTCATTGCAGAAAGAAAGAGCAGCTCTTCTGATTGGACTGCAAAAGCAAATATTTTTGGATAGATGTATCTGCTCATTGCATAAGCTAGAAGTAGTATTGCCAAAACTTTTAGTATAAGAGGCAAAATAAGCGAAACGGAAAAGAGGTTTGAAACATTTTCAAGTAGCGGGAGAGCCAGTATTACCAAAATGTCCTGCACTAGTAAAAATCCGATCATCAACCTGCCGTGCAGCGTGTTTATTTCGCGAAAATCCGATAGCAATTTTACAACAATAGTTGTTGAGGAAAATGCAACAATTATTCCCAAATAGAGTGCCTGCTCAAATGAGAGAAAATTCCACAAATAATTGAATGCAAAAACCGTTGCAACAGTCATTGCAACCTGCATTATTGAACCAAGGATTGCAATTTTTCCAAATTCTAGCATTTTTCGTAAATCAGTTTCAACACCTACTGAAAAGAGCAAAAATGCAACCCCTAGTTCTGAGAGTAATAATATTTCCTCGGTTGTGCTAACTCCAAAGCTTATTCCAAAAAAGTTAATTCCAAGTGATCCTAGTGCAAACGGGCCTATTATGATTCCCGCGGCAATATATGCTAGAAGTGGAGGCTGGTTTAGTATGCGCGCAATGAAATTTAGAAGCGTAGCAAAGAGCAGTATTAACCCTAGGTCAAATAGTAAAGTA
>Ga0209542_10011994_pt1 | contig 15261 bp, 18 predicted proteins | sample RifCSPhighO2_01_FD_184028 | JGI IMG/M metagenome (GOLD analysis project Ga0209542, IMG submission 184028) | Soil microbial communities from Rifle, Colorado - Rifle CSP2_plank highO2_0.1 (SPAdes) (version 2) | ecosystem: Environmental > Terrestrial > Deep subsurface > Rock core/Sediment ...
GATTCAAGTTACTTCCCCTTGGAATCAAGCTCGTGGAAATCTCGACGACATATCAGGAATACGAGGAGACAATCAAGGAGTTCGAGGTCAAGAGCCACAAGAAGCGGGTTCGCAAAACGAAGCCCGTAAGATATTGGGGTGTCGTTGCCATCGTCGAGGGACGGAAAATAAAAGTGATTGTGCGGAAAATTGGCGACAACGGGCAGCTACATTTTTGGAGCATCGTACCCGCCTGGACGACAAACAAGTACCGAGATACGAAATTCTTCACCACGATGAAGGGTGACCCAGAAGGAGACTGAAATCAAAAACACCGCCCTGCGGCGGTGCCTTTGATGTGCCTGCCTTCGGCTTATGTATTAGCCGAAATAGGGCTGACGCCCCACAAGCACACGTTCAATCTATCACAAAAACGTGAGTTTTCAATGAGGGGTGCGTAGTGCGATGTTCGGGGAAGTGAAGCATTTGAAAAGATACCGCATGTAAGATACGATGCGTTTGCAGGAGAGGTCGCATAGAGGCCTAGTGCGGCGGGTTGCTAACTCGCTATACGGGTTAAACCGTATCGAGGGTTCGAATCCCTCCCTCTCCGCAATAGTTTTTGTCGATTTTGTCTTGCAGATTAAGCGTTCTTTGTTTCCTGCTGCATTGCCGCTGACCATTGGTTGACGCCAGGTTGCCTAAAGTCACCGGAGAACGCCTGTTTTGGGCTCAACATGTCTATCGCCGTTCGTAGGGCGGACGGTGCGACGTGAGCGTACCGCATTGTCGTTCCGATGCTGGAGTGGCCCAGAAGAGCCTGTACCACGTGCAGAGGCGCTCCTTTGATCGCAAGGTGCGATGCGAAGGTGTGCCGCAGGGTATGCCATGTGAACTTCCGCATTCCTGCTCGCCAGCGCACTTCGTTAAGCCGCCGGATGATGCGCTGACTGTCGAACGGCTTGTCATCCTCGGCCGGGAATACGAATCCCGTCCCCCTTTTCCTTCTGAACAGAGCCTCGTATACGTCGGCATCCATCGGGATATGTCGCTCCCGGTTGCTTTTAGGTGATTCGAGCACATGCAGGCGGTCGTTGAGCGAATGACGGACAGTAATTGTGCGATTCTCCCAATTTATCGAAGACCATTGCAGCCCTCGCAGTTCGCCCTGCCGCATACCGGTGCGCAACGCGGTGAGGATCATCTCCGCGACGACATCCTCGGCATGTGAGAGCAATAATGTGCATTCGTCAGGCGATAGGTAGTTTGTCTGGGGCGGTGGGCACTTGAGGAGTGCGATTTTTGGTGGAATGCCCTGAATTTTCAGCCATTCGTACGCTGTCCTAATGCATTTTCCGAGAACGGCGAGACGATTGTTCACTGTCTTTCGGCTCACTCCTTTCTTTAAGGCGTGCGCTTTGTATTGTTCAACGTGCTGTGTCGTGATCTTCCCGATCGGCATCCTCCCGAAGAACGGAATGAGCGAAGAGTCGAGAATATATCTCTTCATCCGCTGCTCTTGATGCTTGTTGTTGGGCACCACATACTCGTCAAACCATTTTGACGTGAACCGCTCGAATGTTTGCTCCACCGGCGTTCCTTGCTGTGTCTTTTCAACTGGTTCGCCGCGAGCGAGTTTCTGCCTGAGCACGGCTTCGTATGCTTTCGCGCCCGTCTGTGAATTCTCAGGGCTGCGTACCCGGTAGCGGGCATAGGCATACGAGAAGTCTACCCACCATGTGTTTCTGATTTTTCGTGCTGCCATACTCTATGAGCCGATCGTCCCCACGCGCTGCTTTTCGAGGTACTCGACCACGTCGCTTTTCAGGAAAAGAACTTTACGTCCCACTTTGTGGAACGGAATCTTCCGTCTGTATTGCAGACGTCTCACCGTCTCTTCGCAGACACGAAGCTGACCCGCAACTTCGGGAATGGTGAGCAACTCGATCGCCGCGTCGGGATTAATCGGCATAACTGTCAAAGAGCCGTACAGGGCCGATGGAAACCACCGGCTGGGAGAACAACTCTACCACGCCAACTTTTAAGCGAAGCGGTTGAATTCTCCGACTCTGAACGTCCTGTTTGACCTCGCGCCGCCTATTCACGCTGATTGTTGACGCGAAGTAACTTCATCTCAAGAGTCTGCAATAACTCCCGGTCGTAGCCATACCGCCGAAGGTCTTCCGGGAACGGGTCTGAACCATCAACAATTACGGCGTGCAATCCTCCGTCCGCAATGAAGTCCAGCATGAGTTTGAAACCCACTCTCTCGATATCGATTTCCTCATCGAAGATGTCGCGGAAGATTCCAACTATTCGATAGCCGTGTTCTTTCGCATATCGACGGCATTCAATTTCCTGTTCTTCTGCTGTGTCGCTTATCTCCGGCGACTCCATTGCCGGTTGTCTGACATAAATCACTGCGAATTTATCTTTCTGTTTCATATTTGTTTGATTTATTTATTAACAGTAATTATTTTTTATGATTGCAATAGAAAAACTCCGCTTGGCGGATTGAGGACGGTTTGATATCGGCGTCGAGAGGACGCTACTGGCTCGGCGGTTAATCCCAAGATGGGACCCGCTAATTTCTTAAAGAGGACGTGCGGACGAGCGAATCCCGTCTGCGATGATTTGAAGATTGTATACCTACTTTTTTATTTGTCAAGCTCAAAATAGATTTTCATCGCCCCTGTTTAAGCATTTCGGTTACAATCTCCCACCCTCTGTAATTTTCTGGTACTACGCTAGGTTAGACACCCGGGAACTACGCCAGATAAGGCACGGAGCACGTCATAGCTGAACCCTAAAGTTGATTTGAGCCGAGACCGTGTGTTGATTCCTAATGTACGGGTCCACGACAATCTCGCATATGGGACCCAAAGATCACTCCCCCCACACCGAGGTACCCACCACTCCTCTTTTTTACGACTTCATGGTCTGAATTACTTACTTAGTAGACACAAGTATTTTGTGCGCCATAGTCGGTCGAGGGCGTTCGTATTAATCCATGCCTGCAAACAAAAATGAAAACGATAAAAGAAACGCTCGTGAGTCCGTGGCGCGGAAGTTCTAAGACGGAAGAGGACGTCCGCGAACAGGTCCGGGAAAGATGGGGCGACGAAGCGGCTGATGAGTTCAACGCCGCTACCGACGCGATGCCATTTTCTTCGTGGGTGAGCCAGGGCTATATGGTCCGGAAGAATTCCAAAGCACTGAAGTCCATCACGATAGTTGAAATCCGAGATCCAGAAGACGACAAGGTGGTGAAGAAAATTCGCCGCACGGTCTGCCTCTTCCATAAGCGCCAGACGCAGAAGATGCCATGACCACCAGACGCCAGATCGTGACTCGCTGCCCCGGGTCCGACGATACGCCCATGGTGAAAGTTGCCAATCGGCTACTCAAAACCATAGGGCTAACGATAGGAACAGCCATAGAAGTTTCCTATCAACAGGGTCAAATTAGTATTAAAAAAATTGATGATCATTATGAACCAGACAACAGCTTACAAACCCCGACTGTCCCCAATCCAACCGCGAATGCATCCGGCGGAGCTTGCGCGGGAGAAAGCACTCGACACGCAGGACCCGGAGCATCCCATCCGCAGGGAAATCAGGAGGCTGTGCGAAACATTCAACCTCTCCGCTACATTCTCCGAGGACACTGGAACACTGTCTGCGCTCAAGACACCCGGACTCATCGCTGTTAAGTGCGTGTTGAGCAAAGATGGCAAACCTCTGGGCGTCGGACATGGGACGGCAATCTTGACCCGCATAAACAAAAGCATAGAGAGAACCGCATTTATCTGTCTGAATGCAAGTTTTCTTTCCGCAGCGAATAGTGCATGTAAGGTCATGGACGCACTTCGTCTTGATGCGCACGACCAAGCCACTCCAAGGGGCGCTGTAGAGGCATACAGAGCGAAGCCGGAGGAAAGCTCCGACCTTGCCAGTAATAAGCAGAAGGCCTACCTAAAGCAGCTCATAAATCTCAACTGCGCAGAGGCGGACGCCGAGCAGTGGATGTCTCAAATCGACGACCTCACGAAAGAGGAGGCTTCGGGTCTCATCCAACGCTTCGCGAAGTAGAGAGCGACACATCAAGGCGGCTATCCAAAGGATGGCCGCCTTTTTGTTGCCTGTTGCGGAATATTTCTCGGTGCTACAATGTGGATTCACATACCCAATAGGCCGGAAGGCAAATACCTAAAATTCTGCACAAGCGGCGGAATCATGGCATTGAAAACATCGGAGATGAAGAACCTGTCGACAGGGCACTCCGATGTTATGGGGGGAAACTCTCATAGGGCCGAAAGGCCTCCTGGCGGCAGGCTTTTTGTATGAAAGGCCTGCTCCAGCTCTTACTAGCTAGGAGTTTTTTATGTCTCAATTAAAAACCGGAACAGTCGCATTGGTCGCAATCGTAAGCTCCGTTTGTTTTCTGCTGTCTCCACTCATTGCCTCATACATAGGAAACTTCACAGATCAAATGCTCGTTGCAAGATGGGCCGAAACAAAAGATATTGCAACACTGTCGGATTTCATGGCTGCCGGTGAATACGTATACGGCATCACGATGGCACTCATCGCTCTTATTGCGTTGACGTGCGGACTACTGGCTTCAATCACGCTTTACAAAAGATACAAAAAACAATATGACAAACAATGACACATCGTTTCGTCGCGCTGCGCTTCAAGGAATGACGGAGGATGAGATGGAAAGTCTTGTCAGAGCAGTCTTTGCAGAAGGGGCTACTACTGCCGATATTCGCTGGTGGTGGGGCATGAGTCAAGCTGAGAGAGACTCTATTGTTGAAAGTGATTCTGCCATGCGACTCGCGGCATTTTCACACTTCTGCAAGGATCTTCACATGGACCCTAAGTCTGCATTTAGAAAACTCCACGAGACCTTCATAATTTATTCAGATTATCCCCTGGAGCCTGCATACTTTACGGAAATGCAATCGCAAGGCTTCACCCCAGACGACTACGTATTACCTTGGGAGCTAGGCAACAGAATCGGTATCTATGTGCAAAAACTCGCCACAAACGGAAAGGAGCAATTTCAAGCACAGATGAAGGGATTCACAACTGCAAATGCATTCTTACGACACAAACTTAAAGTTCACGAAATATGAAATACCACAGATGTCCCGACATGGCTCTTAGAAGTATTCGGCATATAATTACGAATCGTCGCAGCAAAAAACTTCACTATTAGAAAGCACTTGCGCTTTCTAAAAATGATGGTACTATTATTTACCAAGTTTAACAGGCCAAATATGAAAAAATATATAGGTTTTGGGGTAGCGTTTGTTGCATTCATCGCTCTGTCGCCAGTAGCAAATGCGGCAGTATTATATAGTCAGGAAATAAGTCTCTCGTCGGGCTGGAACATAGTTTCAACCCCGCGAGTCCTCGATTCACACACCTTTTCCGCAACTGAGAACTCGACGAATTTTGATATTTACGTTCTGGACGCCTCGCAAACCTCCGGCTGGACAACGATGGCGAATTTGGGGCAAAGCGAATTCAAGCCACTATATGGCTATTTCATCAACAACAAGACAGGTGTAGACCAGACACTCACGTTCAATTACAAGGCGAGCACAACTCCGAACGAGCGGTTATTCAGCCGCTCATTCGCTGCCACCGGCTGGTATTCTGTCGGCGTCGCGAATCCTACATACGGACTCCCGCAAGGAACCGGCAGCGGCGATACGAACAATGTAGCGAACATTTTATTTTCGCTCGGAACGAATTATAGCCAGGCGGTTGACTTCACATTGGACGCATTTTCAAGCGACCCGGATTCTGTTGCGATTGGAGCAACATGGGACGCTCGTACACAGTCCGATGCAAACGCCCTTCACGACCTTCGGGAAACTAAAGCGTATGCAATCTACATTACCAATACGGCAGGGCTATACACTGGATTTCAGAACGATTCCATACCGGCTCCAACAGAATGCGGCGACGGTGTAGACAATGATGGTGATGGTTTAATTGATTATTCAAATGACCCTGGGTGTACGAGTACAAATGACAGCAGCGAAGATACTCTACCCGGTACGGTGACGGTCGCGAAAGCGAGCAACTCGCCTTCCTCGAACGTCGCTAGTGGTGCCTCGAATGTGAAGTGGGCGACCTTCGAACTCACCGCTTCTAAGGAAGACGTGAAGATCGAATCTCTCGGCGTGATTGCGAGCACTACCCTCGATCATGGTCTCGACAACGGTAAAGTATTCGTCGACGGCGTACAGGTTGGTTCTACCAAGGACTTGACCGACAACGCTGACGTAAACTTCACCTTCGGCTCGTCCTTCATCGCGAAGGCGGGAAAGGTACACATCGTTGATATCTACGCAGACGCCAAGTCAACGACCGGTGCTGCGTATGCAAATGGTGACACCGCATCAATTACACTTGGGCAAGGCAATGCAAACGGCCAGGGAAATGCATCACTCACATTAATGACCGTACCAAGCTCGGATGTAACAGCTAACACCCTCACTATCTCGTCCGGTACACTTACAGCGACGAAGTACTCTGGGTACGGCAACCAAACGATAATCGCAGGTACGAGCAACGCCCGTCTTGGTTCCTTCACACTGTCGGCAGGTTCTGCGGAAGGTGTAAATGTGAATACAATCACCGTGAATCTTTCGTCGGATGAAGCCGCGACGATTACCGACCTTCGCCTCGTAGACAATGCGACGGGTGTCCAGATTGGTACGGCGAAGCCGTCTCCGTCTACATCCAACTCGTTCTCCGTCAACTTCGATGTCGCGGTCTCTTCGACCAAGACAATCGATGTCGTCGGTAACATCAAGTCCGGCTCCAACGTTGGTCCGTGGATTGCGGAAATCGACACAACCTCGGGCGGCACAGGCCTCTCGACGGGCAACTCTGTAACCATCGGAAGCACTCTCATGCTTCAGACCATTACGGTCGGCAACGGTACGCTTACACAAGCTGCGGGGACATCTCCTGACGATGCAAACGTAGTTGCAGGCAGCAACGACGTCAAAGTCGGTTCCTTCAACTTCACGGCGTCCAATTCAAGCTTCACCATCCAGGAGCTCAAGGTCAAGATTCCGGCAAACGCCGCGACCTCGGTCTCGTCTGTCACACTCAAGTGGGCAGCCAACCCGACGGGGGTTTCGCAGGCACTCTCGGTTCCTGCGGTTGGCGACCCCAACACACAAGCGACGGCAACCTTCACCGGCCTCACCTTCGCTGTTCCGATGAACGAGACGAAGACAATCGATGTCTACGTCAACATTCCGACGATTGCGAACGGCGCAACGTCCGGCTCGGCAATCTCAGCATTGCTCGACTGGAACGAGGGCTTCAAGGCGGTTGATAGCGCAGGAACAGCCTCGACAACGATGGCTTCCTTCGCCGACCTCAACTCGGCAGGCTCAGGCAAGGGTACGATGTACGTACGCAAGTCTAAGCCGACTATCGCTGCAGTAACCCTCGACTCGACGCTCACCCAGGGAACCGACGTGGTTCTCGGACGCTGGTCGGTCACGGCCGACGCGGCAGGTAAGATTGACTGGGGCTCTGTAGTTATCACCCTCAGCAAGACCTCTGCCTTGGACATCGGTGCGACAACTACCCTCGCAATCTGGAGCGGTTCAAACCAGATTGCAGGTACCTTCGCAACGACGACGGGCGGTCTCGCGTCAGGCAACGACGCTTGTGACAACCTCACAAGCTGCTTGCTCCACTTCCGTCCGACATCCGTCGAGACGATTGAAGCGGGCTCCTCGAAGACATACGAGCTTCGTGGAACCGTCGGTGGTATCGCCGCAGGTGCAAACAACATCAGCGCATCCATCGCCAATCCACAGACAATTGCCTCTTCTACGGCAATCTTCAGTATGGTGGCTGGTACGCAAGGTGAAAGTAGTGCCGCGTCCTTCGCATGGTCTGACTGGTCTGACCTCTCTGACCACTCCACGAATGCGACGGGAGCTTCAGCTGCTGACTGGACAGGAGATTACCTCGTGAAGAGTCTTCCTCTCACAATCGGCAATCGAACGATGAACTTCTAAACCTATGAAATTCCAGACGCTTATTGTTGGTGCGGTACTCCTACTTGTACCTACATCTACATATGCGCTGGATGGGTTCCCGGCTTTTCCGATGGCATTCTGGGGCACCGTAACGACCAACGGCACAGCTGCACCCGTCGGAAGCGTAGTACGGGCTTACTATGGCTCTACGCTTGCGGGAACGGCAACAGTGCAAGAGGCGGGAGTCTACGGATACACAGAACCTACAAAGCAGAAACTGATCGTAGCAGAAGGAACGGGGGCGATCACGTTCAAAATCCAAGCAACAGGATTCAATAGCGGCGCAGAGACCGGAGGCACGACCCCCGTGACGTATTCTGCATTCACGTCGGGATTAACCGTACAGAAAGGTCTAGCATTCAATATCACCGTGCCCGACACCGCGTCCCCAGTGATTACATTACACGGCGGAGACGTGACTATTTACCAAGGAACAACCTATGTTGATGCTGGAGCAACTGCCTTGGATAACGTTGACGGTGACATTACCTCCAATATTGTTATTAATTCATGTGGGTTTACGGGTGCGCCTCGGCAAAACGTAGGGAGTAGTGGTGGAGGAGGCGCTGGCAGCTGTTGCTCTGGTTTTGGCGGCTCTAATGGCGTAAGTGGCTTGAGTTGCCCCATTACCTATAATATTTCTGACGCGGCCAGTAACCACGCTATTCAAATTACCAGAACAGTTACCATATTAAATGTCTCCAGTTCAGCTCAACTACTTAGTGAGAATACGACCGTTAGCACAAGCAATCCAGAAGTCTTGGTAGGCGACAATAATACTGCGAGTTCTATCATCACAATCCCTAGCAGTGTGACCAATGCAACGGTCAATGTGTCCGCAATTACAACAAGCACTGCGAATAGCACAACAGCAACTCTTCAGGGGTCGATGACTATTAATGCCTCTACCGCTATCGGGGCCGTGAAGGTAGAAATTCCGGCTGGTATTCAAATAGTAGCCGGCACTCCAACATGGAATGGAATTATTAACGTCCCGCAGGTAAAAGAAAATTCTACTGTTACTGCCACTCCAGATAGCGGGAAAACTTCCGCGGTATCTTCTGTTATCGAGGTTGGGTACGGAGATGTCAAATTAACTTTTGATAAAGGCGTGCGACTAAAAATAGCTGGCCAAGCGGGCAAATATGTCGGTTATTCACGCAGTGGAGTGTTTACTACGATTACAACTGTTTGCAGTGCTGATTCCCAGGCTGTAGGTGATGCCTTGCCCCTAGAGGGAGACTGCAAGATAGATATCGGTTCTGATCTCGTCGTATGGACCAAGCATTTCACCAATTTCGTGACTTATACACAGACAACTACACCCGCCAGCTCTTCTAGCAGCAGCTCATCTGGCGGTGGAGGCGGAGGAGGGGGCGCGCCAGCACCTACTCCAACGACTTCCGCATCAGCAAAGGGTGATGCAACGGGTGATGGGAAAGTAGACGTGCTCGATTTCAACTCGCTCTTAATTCAGTGGGGAAAAGCGGGTACGAGTCTCACGGCCGACCTTGATAAGAATGGGACCGTCGATATCTTCGACTTCAATTTATTACTTATTAACTGGTCTAGATAATATGAAAAAGATTATATCGTTCGTGTTCGGTCTCGCACTCGTTCTACCAGTCGCAGCAAGTGCGGCATCGTTCGTCGTCAGCCCATCAAGCGGCTCGTACACCGTCGGAGACAGCATCGTGCTTACTGTTTCGGCCAACCCTGCCGGAAGTACGATATACACGGCGATGCTCGATGCTCGCTTTTCGTCAGACACATTCGAGGTCTCATCGTTCACTCTCAACGATTCGCTCTTGCCCTTGAAGCAAAGCGGCTACGATGCGCTCAACAACGCGAGCGGTGTACTGACCAAAACTGGCGGCTTTACAGGAGGCATCACATCGACCGCATCTTTCGGGGTAATCGTTCTTCGTGCAAAGGCGGCAGGGGCTGGCACGTTCACCGTCGTAGATACCTCAAAGCTTCTTGACTCGAACAATACTGACCAGCAAAGCGGAACGCAGACTGCATCATTCGCAATCGCGCCGAAGCCCGTGGCACAGGCGGTACCAGTGCAGACGACGCAGACTCCTTCACAGTCCACTACCAAGCAGACAGAAACAAAGCAGCCTACGACAAAGAGCGCATCTGTCGCCAATGCTACCGGGACACCAGCTACATCAACGCAAGTCGCAGCTGCGGCAACGACTGGTATGAGTCCAACGCTGACATGGATATTGTGGCTACTCTCGGTAATCGTCGCATTCGGCGTCGGTTACTTCGCAGGATTCCGCAAGCGCGGGTACTAAACCTATGCAGAAAATGCAGCAGAGACGAAGTTTGACATTGGTGGCTCTCTTTTTAACTCTCTCGCTTCCAGGCATTGTGTCCGCTCACCCTGGCAATACAGACGCTTCTGGCTGTCATACATGCCGCACTAACTGTCCCAAATGGGGTCTCTCGACGGGCGAATATCACTGCCATAGGGCAAAGGCTCTGCCACAGCCCAAAGAACCCATTCGCAGCCATAATGACGGAACGACTGAACTATGGCTGGACTACAAAAATCCCGCTCCGACAGTCACGCCCACCCCTACTCCCAAGCCCACGACATCCTCAGTCAATGCGGTTGCTGCGACCGTCATCACCTACAATCTTGTGAAGGGAATGGAAAACAAACAGGTGCTACGACTGCAACAGATTCTCGCTCGATACCCTGATATCTATCCTGAGGCATCTATCACGGGATATTTTGGAGTAGCCACCGAGAGAGCCGTCAAACGTTTCCAGAAGAAATACGGGTTGGAACAGACAGGGGGCACAGGACCGAGGACACGAACCATCCTGAACGCGCTATAATCTTAATGAAACTCGATATGAAAAATACTCTTATAGGTGCAGCTATAGGTGCGGTGGTCGTTGCTGGTGGATTCATGGCATTTAGTGGGGGAAGTGAAGATAACTCGTCGAATTCAAGTCCTTACACACGTACCGACAATCCCCTAGAGACTCGCGCGTTCGTATCTGTGGGCGAAGAGGATAAAGATTGCAGAGATTTCAGAACACAGCGAGAAGCACAGTCGTTCTTTGAGGCAAACGGTGGACCCTCCTCTGATCCCCACAATCTTGACCGGGATGGAGACGGCCGTGTTTGTGAGACACTTCCATGATCATGAATTGGTTTCAGAAACATAAAGGCATCAGCGTAATTGTTCTTGTCTTTTTTATCGGCTTGATGGTTTTCTTTTTTGACAAGAAACCGGCCATACAACCTTCAGGACAACAAGATAACGTTCTGTCAGTGCCCCAAGTTGAAAATATAGAGACTCAGGTGGACGACACTCTGGATGTATTGATGAGAATTCACTACGTTTCCACCACCGATAAACCGCTCTCAGGTCCAGACAGTGTGATTCTTGATATGTTGCAGGAATCAATGAATGATTTAAACAAGCTAAAGGGGCTTGTATATAAGACAGAAATACTATCAAAATCCCAGAATGAGATCATCGCAACGACAGGGTTGGTCCTAAATGTCAGTGTGTTGGAGTTAATTAACGCCTACAGCGGATGGATCGAGTACTTAAGGAAAGTAGACATCAATAACGTTGGCGTATCCGAGTTTCAATATCAACTGGCCCTTTTCCAGACCTCGACTCATGATACGTACTTGAAACTCGTAGAGGGGGCATCTCTGCTGCCCATGATTACAGTGCAATTTGCGAAAGAGGATGGCGGAAAAAATTCAATAGACGAAGACTTAAAAAATCATTTTGTTTCAAAAATAGATGATTTGTTCGGAGATATCTTAATCGCCGATGATTTGTTCCATAAGGAGACGAATAGTAGATACGCGATTGCAGTATTGATAAGGAACTATAATAACTTTCTTATCTCCGCAGATAAAACACCATAAGATCTATGACAAACCTCCTGAAAGAGAATTGGCTTAAAATCTCAATAATCCCGTTATCTCTTTTATTCTTGCCGATAGTAGTTTACGCAGATTACGGTGACGCCGGTTTTTGGACTGGTCTTTGGCAAGGCATAACTTTTCCATTTAGAATTTTCTTAAAGTTAATATGGACAAACTTAACCATATATGAGCAATTCAATAGCACCTATTTATATCATGTGGGATTTTTAGTCGGGGTGCTTGTTATAATAGGTGGTGGTTCAGGTGCCCGTAGATGACTATTAAATGCATGAAAAATTGGCTAGAAGAAAATTGGTTCAGAATCGCATTGCTCACTACCTTGATCGTCTCCCTCATTAGTGCTTTTTATTGGCACGATCTGAGACCAAGCAACATTAAGAAAGACTGTTCCGGTGTAGCAAAAGAAAAAGCCTTAGAAAAAGCAGGTCCAGATGCCAAAAAGTTCACAAAGGATGATTATGATACCTATTATAGATGGTGCCTAGAACAAAACGGTCTTTAATAAAATATGAACAATAAAGTCGTTGCCATCGCCGTTGTTACCGCGTTTGCTGTCGGCGGCTATTACTGGTTTTCCTCTGTAGACAATCGGGTCTGAACATCATGTCTATGGATCCCGACCAACACAGCCTCGGCGTCGCAGGGACCTTGTAGCATGCGATACGGGCGGTTACACGGCAGTTAGCCACTCCTTCTACCAACACGTTCTATCTGCGCTATCAGTAGCTCGCGGTATCGAGCATAAGCCGAGTAGAATGCTTCGACGTACTCTAGAACCTCCGCAGCCGCTATACCATTCTCGAAATCTATATAGTCTAAATCACGATAGTTTGCCTTTATGCGGTACCAATAGAAGAAATCGAGGCATGCAATCTGTTTTCCTGTGGTGAATTCATCCCGCTTCGCGCGTCCTGCTATCGTACGCAGGTCCCATTTTCCGTCTGCCTTTGCGTCGTGAAGCCTATACTCAGTCATCTTTTTCAGAACGCAGTCCGTACATTCTGTTTCTCTCCAAAAACCGGCACGTGCATTTCGTCCGGAAATTATTGCGGGCAATGCCTGAACCTCTTGCAATGAGGGGACGCGATTTAAATCCGGAGAATTAAAGACAACCATTCCGTTACCAAGATGCGTCGCCATTTTTGTCCGTATGCCTTTGTGTCCACCTCTTGTGAACCCAATCAACGTGCCATCAATGAAGTGCGTCAGTATGCTCTCCAGATAGTAAAGGGCGTAGTAGCACTTCACGGGGAACCACGGCGCGGCTATGACGGCGAAGGCGGGATCCTCACGTGCAAGCTCGATGTCTTTCTCTATACTTTTGCGCGTGAGCTTATGGAGCTTCGCGAATCTCTCTATGCTGGGCTTGTGTATCCGCACAGCCCCCGCAGGCGTGATTGATGCCTCGCAGCCAGTAAGTAGCAAATCAAGGCGCTTAGCGTAGTTTAGGTGGGTCTGGAACGATGCCCGGACCGGATCCAGGGGTGGCGACACAGGTAGTTTCATAGCCGCTCATTGTACGGTGCTTTGGGGTTCTATAAAGTATCCGCAAAGGGGGTTGAAGGAATCCCAAGAAGATACCCGAGCGCATTGAGGTCAGGCGTACGGGTGCAAGATGGTCCATCTTACTTGTGGCTTTTAAAAAATGCTTCCTTTTGGGGATGAATTGATTCTATGTTAAGGGATTTATATAAATTCTAATAAATAATTCTATTGATCTGTATCGGTCAAATCGCGGCTTTTTGTAGGACAGAAGGTGTCTCTCTTATGGGTCAAATCGCGTCTTTATGTCGGCCAGGAGTAGTACTCTGCTAAGCTTATTTCATTAGTGGTTAGTCGTGATTGAGACGTATGGGAACTAAGAAGACAGCGAACCTCTTCGACGATGAGTTTAATCCGGACGGAGCCTTCAACAGCTTTGTAAGGGTCCCTCGGGGGATACTTGAGGTTCCAAATGTTGTGTTGTCAGTGGGGGCGAAACTGCTCTATGGCGTCCTTGTGGGATTCGCCGGATCGTATGGGACTTCCTATCCAACGAAAGAACGCTTGAAAGACGCTATGGGAGGGCCAAGTCTACGAACGCTCCTACGATGGCAAAGGGAATTGGTGGATGCGGGCCTTATCCGTGTGAAATTCAAGGGACGTTGGTTGCCGAACAACTACTACTTCCTGCGGTCAGGATACCTGGGCAATGGACATCCGGCGGAAAATGCAGCCGTAGAGGAATCAAGAGAGGATAAAAGGATGCGACGTGAAAGAAAAGTAAGTGCCCGTGACCTCGCCGCGATGCAGAGAGTCAAAGATCGTAAAGCCGCCGATAAAGCCGGCTGGGACAAGGTCGAAGAGTTCGTAAATCATCCCGAAGTAGTCGCGTATACCGAAGCGTTAAAGCAGTGGATCGAGGGCGGTAAGGTCGGACCAGCCCCAGTACTCCCGACAGCTTTATTGGCTACGTAAGGCAGGAGAATGAGGATGTCCATGTGTTACTAGGACCTCCAGAGCGGCTTGTAGGACCTTACAGGACGGGTAATACGCATCGACGCGACATTCCAGACCGCAATCGTTCCTTTGGATGGCATAACGCAAAAAGCTGCCGTCTGGCGGCTTTTTGTGCATCTTTCGACGTTTTTCCTGTACGGCTCCCGTTGATAATGCCGACGCCAACACATCCGACAGAAAGTGTTGACGCCAGGTTGCCTTAAAAACGTCGAAATGAATCTTTTGCAGTGTTCCTGAGTGGTGATCAGTTGAAGTTCGTTATCGCGAATAATTCTATTGTTTACTTGCTAATTGTTGGATTTCCTCGCTCATTTCTACAGTGCTACAATTTCCTGCGGGAGTCTTCGAATCCCTCCCTCTCCGCCAAAGAGACGGCGTTACGTGACCGTTCCCAATTGCCGTATGTTCAAATGGATTAAATCAATATTAGCAATACTCGTAGCGCTCTCTGTTTTATACGGCTTTTATTATTTTAATGAGCCGAGTCTTGATATTGCTTCGTCGCGAATAGAAGAGCTGGACGGTAGTCAAGGATTTTTTATAACTTATAGAAAAGAGGGCAACGGTCTACGAACCCACAATCTACTTAAGATTATCAGGTTTAAAGAAAGAAACGGGTTGCTGAATTAGCGCGCGCCATTGAGCAATTGGGAAATGACTTTGAAGCGGCGATCACGTCGAAGTCCGTGATGGACGGCAAGTTTTCTCTTGAGCGCAGAGAATGACCCGTCGAGCGAGTTGGTGGTGTTGGGGATGTTGAGCTCGG
>Ga0209542_10011996_pt1 | contig 15261 bp, 12 predicted proteins | sample RifCSPhighO2_01_FD_184028 | JGI IMG/M metagenome (GOLD analysis project Ga0209542, IMG submission 184028) | Soil microbial communities from Rifle, Colorado - Rifle CSP2_plank highO2_0.1 (SPAdes) (version 2) | ecosystem: Environmental > Terrestrial > Deep subsurface > Rock core/Sediment ...
TCCTAAAAAATGTTTCGCCAGGAGCAATAAAACAATATCCGCAGAAACTTGCTGGCCCAGTTGATCAACCAGGAAAATCCGGTCGGCATCCCCATCAAACATGAAACCAAAATCCGCACCCGTATCTTTTATTTTTTGCGCAATTTGATTTGACGCTCCCTCGTCTAGGGGATTTGGCGAATGATTGGGGAAATTACCATCTGGCTGGAAATTCAAATCCGTAATTTTAACAGGCAGTTTGTCTTTTATTTTTAAAATAACATCCCCGATTACTCCGTTTGAAGCGTCAACAACGATGTTTCTTTTTTTAACATCGCCGGAAAAAGCAAGGATGTATTTTAGATAATCCGACCAGATATCTTTTTTTTGCAAGACAGCATCAGCAGCTCCAATACTGCTGCCTTCCTCCATGAAAGGCAGCAAATCCTTCCCTCGCACTATCTCGATACCGCCATGGTTCCTTTTTAGCATCTTAAAGCCATTGTATTCCTTTGGATTATGGCTGGCGGTAATCATAATGCCCCCGTCAAAATCATATGTCGCCACCGCAAAATAAAGGCACTCCGTAGGTACCTGGCCGATGGTAAAAACTTCTGCGCCTTCCCTGGCAAGGCCGCGCGTCAAGGCGCCAAACAATGCGGGGGACGATATGCGGGCATCAAAACCGACAACAATTTTTTTGGCCCCCGTCAGCCTTACAAAAGCGCGGCCAACGCCAAAGGCAACCGCCTCATCCAAATCAACCGGATAAATTCCCCTAACATCATAAGCTTTAAAAACAGACTGGTTTATCATAGCTAATTGTAACGTTAATACTCTTTCATTATAGTTTGAAATACTTGATTTCTCAAGAGTTATTTGTTAGTATTGCCCTATGAAGTCATACGAGTTAACCTACATAGTATCTTCGGAAATAGGCTCCGACCAGGCAGACGCCATAAAAAAGGATATCGAAACTTTCGTGCAAGGCTGCGGAGGCTTGGTTTTAGCTTCGGAAAAAACAACTCCCCAGATTTTGGCATATCCCATTAAAAAAAAGACTTCCGGTTATTTTACCACCTTGGAACTGCAAATGGCGGAAGATACCGTAAAAGAGCTGTCACAAAAGGTTAAAAAGGAACATAACGTGTTACGGCACTCCCTAACAGTAAAAAAGCCCGTAAAACAAATGAAGCAAAGGAGAATGAGAAAACCGATACTGGCGGATGTAAAATCCGGCCACATCGTTTTTGCTGGAAATCAAAAAACAGCAATCCATAAGCAGCCAGGGAAAGTTGAATTAGAAGACATTGATAAGAAGTTAGACGAAATTCTGAGTGAGTAATGTATTACATATCGGGTATCAAGTATTAAGCATGCAAAATACTTACTATAAAATACTGCATACCAAAACATGAATCTCAATAAAGCCTTCATATTGGGCAACGTCACAAGGGATCCGGAAGTAAGGGCAATGCCGAGCGGCCAGCAAGTTTGTTCGTTTGGAATAGCCACCAACAGGTTTTACACCGATTCCGCGGGACAGAAAAAGCAAGAAGCTGAATTCCATAATATTGTTACCTTTGGAAAACTCGCCGACATAGCTTCAAAATACCTGGTAAAAGGCGCCCTGGTGCTGGTTGAAGGAAGAATAAAGACCGGCAGCTGGCAAGGACCTGACGGAATCAAAAAATTTAAAACAGAAATCATTGCCGAAAGCTTGCAATTAGGCCCGCGGCCAAGCGGCATGGCGCCTTCAGACAACAAGCCGTACCAGCCCCCCCAAAGTAGGGTACAAAACCCGCCGATGGGCACGGAGGAAATTCCCATCATTGAGGAAAACTACACTCCGCCTGCAGGCGACGGGCCACTATCCGGGTCGTTTGATGCTAACCAGAATAAAAACAACGAAGAGATTGATGTCAAAGATATCCCATTTTAATTTAAAATCAGAATTTAACATTTCAAAATAATTTAAAATTTACACTTATGTTTTGTTATTTTTGCCAAAAAAATATAAATACCATAGATTATAAGAACGTAGAATTACTATCGCGTTTTATATCCGGTTTTTACAAAATAAAACCACGAAAAAAAACCGGCCTTTGCAGCCATCACCAAAAAAAGGTGGCCACCTGTATTAAACGGGCGCGCCAGATGGCCATGATGCCGTACACACCAAGATAACCACTCAACAAAAAAACCGCCCAAGGGCGGTTTTTTGATTATTCCTTTTCTGCCTCTGCCGGCGACGCTGGAGCAGCCATTGCTTCTTTTTTTATTTTTTCTATCATAGCCAAATGTTCCTTTAAATATTGTTTTGCCGCTTCCGTACCCACGCCCATTTTTTCACCATCAAGCATGAAGGTATTTCCCGATTGTTTTATGACGCCCGATAATAACCCTGCCCTAAGGGCGTCTCCTGCTTTTGAAATCCCCTCGTTGTAATAAATATCAAATTCAGCAACTTTAAAAGGAGCTGCCACCTTGTTTTTCACCACCTTGGCTTTCACGCGATTACCGACAATTTCATCCCCCGATTTTATCTGGGCGGTCCGGGTCAGATTCACCCTTACTGACGCGTAAAATTTCAAAGCCAGGCCGCCGGGAGTGGTTTCTGGATTGCCAAACACCATCCCGACTTTCATACGGGTCTGGTTAATAAAAATAATCATCGTATTTGATTTGGCGGCGATACTGGAAAGCTTCCTGCAAGCCTGAGACATCATACGGGCCTGGAGCGCCATATGTTGATCGCCGATTTCCCCTTCAATCTCCTTTAAGGGAGTTAGCGCGGCAACCGAATCAACCACGATCACATCCACGTTTTCCGATTTTACCAGCGCCTCCACAATTTGAAGAGCCTGTTCCCCGCTTGATGGCTGCGAAATCAAAAGATCATTAGTATTTACCCCCAGACGTTTGGCGTAATCGGGATCCATAGCATGTTCCGCATCAATATAGGCGCACACTCCCCCCTTTTTCTGGGCTTCGGCCACAATGTGCAAACACAAGGTGGTTTTTCCGGAAGATTCCGCTCCATAAATTTCTATAATCCTTCCGCGGGGCATTCCGCCGACACCCAGCGCCAAATCCATGGCAATGGAACCGGTGGGAATAACATCCACGTTAACCTTGTTAGCTTCAGAAAGTTTCATGATTGACCCCTCGCCGAAGCGTTCCTTGATTTCATTAATAGCGGAAGTCAAAGCCTTATCCTGCTTGGTCTCTTCAGCTTTTTTTTCCTTTTTCTCTTTTGTCATAGATATAATTTAAAAAATAATTATTAATTTTAAATCTTAAAACACATTTTTTAAATTTGTAATTTTAAATTCAATCATACTTTTTCCCAACCGTCTTCTGCTTTCTTTTGTAATGCTTCCGATTCATCCAGGCCATTGCCACCTGAAAGATCGGCCAATTGCGCCTGGGGGGCCGCAGCGCCGCTATTTTCATATACCTCCCTTGGTTTGGCTCCATCAGCCGGACCCACGATACCTTTGTCCTCCAGCATATCTATTAGCCGGGCTGCCCTGGAATAACCGATTCGCAAACGCCGCTGCAAGAATGAAGCCGAAGCCTTTTTAGTTTCAAGGACGATTCTTTTGACATCATCAAACAGCGGATCGTCATCGCCAAAAAAGACATCCGACCCCTCACCCTTTTGATCGCCCTGCTGAGCTTGTTCCAATTGCATCTTCAAGCTTTCGATTAAAACCGACTGGGGCTCATCTACTTTTTTGCCCATATCGGTAACCCAATCGGTTACCCTTTTTACTTCATTTTCTGAAACATAAGGCCCCTGCACACGGGTGAGCTTGCTGCTCTTTGATGACAAAAACAACATATCGCCGGCGCCAATGAGTTTTTCCGCGCCGGATGTATCAATCACGGTCCTTGAATCAATCTGACTTGCCACCTGGAAACTGATCCTTGAACTGATGTTGGCCTTGATTAAACCGGTAATGACTTCAACCGAAGGCCTCTGGGTCGCCAGTACTAAATGGATGCCGGTGGCCCGGGCCATTTGGGCGAGTCTTACAATTCCCCCTTCCAATTCCCTGCCCTTGGCGGCCATCAAATCCGCTAATTCGTCAATAACAAGCACGATGTAGGGCAACTGTTTCCCCTGGGCAATAACCGATTTGTTTGCATTATAGCTTTTTAAATTCCTCGTAGGAACTTCGGAAAAAACCTCAAAGCGCCGCTCCATTTCTCGCGCCAACCATTGCAGGGCATTCATGGTTTTTTGTGCATCGTAAATTACGGGACACAACAAGTGCGGAATTTCATTATAGTTTTGGAACTCCACCCGCTTGGGGTCCACCATAATTATTCTCAGGCTTTCCGGCGTACTTTTATACAATAAACTTAAAATCAGGGAATTCAAAAAGATGGTTTTACCGGTACCGGTTGCGCCGGCAACCAGCATATGCGGCATTTCCTCCAAAGCAGTATATACCGGAGCTCCCGATACGTCTTTCCCTAAAGCCACCGTCAGCGGAGATTCTGCCTGTTGGTAGCTAGCATCTGCAATTAGATTACGCAACACTACCGTTGCCCTCACTTTATTTGGCACTTCAATTCCTACTAGTGATTTGCCAGGGATCGGAGCTTCAATCCTTATCGGATGGGCTGCCAACGCCAACGCCAAATTATTAGACAAGGTGGTAATCTTAGAAAGTTTTACCCCTTCCGCGGGCTTAAAAGCATATTGGGTTACCGTAGGGCCCACATTAACTTCCGTCATTTCCACCGGAATGCCAAAATTTTCAAACGTTTTTTTAATAATCAGGGAATTTTCTTTGATATTTCCGGAAGTGGGGGCTGTTTCATTTTTTGATAACAAGTCAATCGGAGGCAGAGAATATTTACCCCTGCTGATGGCCGATAAAACGGTTGATGGTAATGATTTTTTATCTTTTGATGCATCCGGCTTTAAAAATAACGATGTTTTTGGAGCTACTTTTTGGGGATCCGCTTTGGGTTCTTCAATCCCCTTGATCCTAAAGTTAGGCGCGTCAGAACTTTTAACCGCTATATCAAGCTTTTCCTTGTCTTTTTCCAATTCCTGCCAGATAAACTGGAAAAATATGAAAACTCCGATTAAAATTATTGCAAAGAAAATAATATTGGAAACCAAAAACCCGAACCCGCTCACCAACAGTTTCGCCAGCCAGCCGACAAGGCCGATATGGCTTTGATTCAGATTATAATTGGCGCAAATACCAGAAATACCGGCGAGCGTAAGGGTAAGCGCCAGCACGATTGCCAGAATCTTTACCTTTTTGGATGATTTCAGAAAGACGATACCGCTTAAAAATAAGCTGATAATGATAGAAGCCACCGTAAATCTGGAATCCCCCAGCAACATTTCAAAAAATACCGTAATCCATTTTCCTACGACTCCGGCCTTGTCTAAAAAAGAAAGTGCCACGATAATGGCAATTAAAAACATCAAAATCGCCTTAATCCATCGTTTTGTCTTAAGGGTCAACAAGTATTCTTTCTTTTTTTCTTTTTTATTATTTTCCTTTTGGAGCTTATCTTTTTTAGCCATGTCTTGTATTATATGGTGCAATTATATCATGTATTTTTACCCCTTTGCAAGACGCCTTGATTATTTTAATTCATCGATATTACTAGCATAATACAAGATAGGCTTCCAATAAAAAACCGCGCACATACGCGGTTTTTTACTAAGTATTTTTTTCTTTGGCCAAACTATTGAGCGTCTTTTTTACCTCTTCCATGCTCAAAGGATCAATGATCGAGATCTCCTGGAGCTCTTTCTTTAATTTTTTGAATTCTTTTTTAATTTGCGATATTTTTTGAGGCAATGCGCTGTCGCTTTTGCTTAAAAAGACATGCTCCGGTTTTTCTAATAGTAAAGGACTATAGTTTGCCAGCTCCTGCCTTACCGTTTTGTAGTCTTGTAAAGGGTTTTCTGATTCTGCAGAAACCAGGTGAAATAATACTTTCGTGCGTTCCACATGCTTTAAAAATTTGATGCCAAGGCCCTTCCCAACTGATGCTCCTTCGATTAATCCCGGTATATCCGCTAAAATTAACTCATAGTATACCCCCAAATTAGGTTCCAGGGTAGTGAACGGATAATTGGCAACTTTCGCGCTGGCACGAGTCAATTCATTCAATAGACTGGATTTCCCGACATTGGGAAGTCCGATAAACCCCACATCGGCAATCATTTTCAATTCAAGGCGCATGGGAAAGTGTTCTCCTGGCTTTCCTTTCCCTGCTTGCATAGGGCTGGTATTGGTTGCTGACCTAAATAAAAAGTTGCCCTTGCCTCCTTTACCGCCCCGGGCAACAAGTTCGATTTGCCCGATTTTATTAATCTCAATAGTCCCCCCGTTGGCAAGATTATGCGCAACAGTCCCCACCGGCACCAGCAGTATTAGATCATCAGCGTTGGCGCCGTCATGCAACTGGTTTTGTCCGGTCTGGCCATTATCGGCTTTTAAATCTTTTTTAAAACGAAACTGTTTTAAAGCAGTTAAGTCGGAAACTCCTTGTAAAAAAACGTTGCCGCCATTGCCGCCGTTGCCTCCCGTGGGTCCCAAAGACATTTTGGTTTTATTGAATCTTACTATTCCGCCCCCGCCGTTTCCGGCTGTTACCGCTATAGTTACGTCGTCTATAATCATAAATCTATCATGCGTTAATTTCCAAAGAAAATCAATAAAAAACCTCCGATACTGATACCGGAGGCTTATAAAACGGCTCCCCGTTCAATCAGCGGCGCAAGTAGGATTTTTTCCGTTGACGCGGAATAAACCGAATATGGCGACCTTCTTCATCAATCAGAAGGAAGAGCCTGTGTCCTCTTCCAACCTTAAGAATTTTCCATCCCAAAGGTTCAGAGTCCCTGATCGTTTTTATTTTCTGGCGCTGTTGCAAAGTCATTTTGCTGACAGCACGCAGTTTGTCATAGACGATACCAGGCTTAATATCGTGGTAATCTTCCCTGGCTAAGACAGATTGGAGGATGCTCAAAAATTTGTGTTTCTCCTGGGGCAACTCTCGTCCAACCTCATCGGGATTAAAAGTAACCCAGAACTTCCAGGCCTGCATTCTGGCAACAGGGACGGCCTCTGCAACAGGCGAAGGACAAAAACTTGGTTGGGCGTGGCGTTTCTTATCGCCGACCCTATAAGTAGCCTGAACCGGTGCGGAAGTTGGAGGAAACAGGTTTGACAAATTGTCAGCCGGAAAATTCTCCCGGTATTGGCAGACTGCATCCTCTTTATACAAGGGTTCATTCTTCAATATCCACTCCAAATGGGTGCGGGTCTTGGCGGCCCATTGAACCCTTTCAGAACGGAATTGTTTCCGCCTCTGTTCGCTTTCACAAACCGCTTCCTGCAAGTACTGCTTGGTTTGCCGGTAGTGCTCTTCAATGGCCCCGATGCGATCGAGCTTATCATCCAAAATCTGCTGGGCCGCCTGCTGTCTTTTCCTATCCTCAACTTCCATCCAATAATAGAGTACCTCCAGTTCATTGATGGGAGCTTCGATTTCAAAAATCATTCTTTTAGACCTTTCAAGGATTTCTTCAGGGGCATTGGAGTTTTGGAGGCGAACCAGCTGTTTTTTTTGATTTCTTAACATCCTGGCGAACTCCTTTTTTTCTCCCCTGTGGGTACCTGCGAGGCGACGGCGCTCCAAAAAGCGACACCTGCTTGAAATGGCATCCTTATGCGTTTCGACGGCTTCCCTCAATTCAGGGATATTCCTTTGGAGCAATTCTTTCTTCGTTGCCAGCTCTTCCATCAGGGAGTTTAACTTTCGCTTGTGCTTCTCCACTTCATCGATGAGCTCCTGTTCCCCCTCCTTGAGAATCCGCCACTGGGACGCAAGCAGTTCAGACTCACTCATCACGTTCTCCTTGCAGTAAAGGGTTGATATTTCAAAGGGCTAATTTCAATATATTAGCATCTTGTAAAAAATACGTCAAACAAGCTAAAGAAACTTGCCTAAATCCAAAATCTGGTCAATTCGGATTTGTTTTACAAAATCCTGTGAATGGCTTACTAAAATCATCGCTCCCTCAAACCCGTCAACAGCTCTGGCAATAACAGGGATATGGCGAAAATTAATGTGGTTGGTAGGTTCGTCTAAAATCAAAAGCCCGGGCCTTTGCAATGAAATTGCCGCGAAAGCCACCAGGCCTTTTTGTCCCTCGGAAAGCGAACCGATTTTCACTTTTAGCATATCGGCATCTATTAAAAATCCGGCGGCGTGCGCCCGTAGTTGCTGTTCGGTGCCACGCTCCCCCATAGCTTTCTGGAGAATTTGATATACGGTAGCTTCAAAGTCCAAGTTGGAAAAATCCTGACGATAGTAGCTAATCTGCGTGCCCTGTTTTATGTGCTCTCCCTTGGCATGTCCCGAAGCTAATTTTTCAAGTAATGTGGTCTTGCCAATGCCATTGGGACCTTGCAGTAATAGTCGCTCCCTTTTAGTTAATCTAATATTTACTTTTTTATCCACGAATTTGTGGTTTTTAACAATCGTTACCGAATCTAACACCAAAATATCTCCGCCCGAATCTTCTTGGCAAATAATCTTAAAATCGCGAATCGTTTTATCTTCCCTGCGAACTTCCACAATATCTTCTTCCAGCTTTTCAATTTGCTTTTTCATTTTACTGGACACATCGCGCAGATGCCCTCCTTTTTGCGCAAAGAAATTTGCCTGCTCTTGGCGCCGGGCAATATCTTTTTCTAGTCGCACATTTTTTGACCGTTCCCGTTCCAGGCGATTTTGGATTTCTTTAACCACGGAAAAATAATCACCCGTATATTGCTCCACTTTTTTAGAAAAAATATCAAGATACAAAACGCCTTCGGTAAACGAATTTAAAAAATCGGCATCGTGGGAAATAACCACGCAGGTTTTTGGATATTCTTTGATAAATTTGGTTAAGTGCGCAATCCCCGCTTTGTCCAAATTATTGGTTGGTTCATCAAGCAATAAAATATCTGGATCCTGAATCAAAGCTGAAGCCAACAACAACCGCGCCTGCTGGCCACCGGATAAACTTCTAATTTTTCGGTCTAGCGGCACCGTTAAGTTGGTAATTTCTAGTACATTTTTTATCTTCACATCAATATCATAGATTTTATTCTTAAAACAAGTTTCAAAAAAATCCCGGACGCTCAAATCCATCTGATCTCGCTCAATTACCTGGTGAGCTGCAGCAATGGTGATATTATTGGGAATATTAATCGCTCCAGATTCGGGAGCCACCTGGCCTAAAATAAGCTCAAAAATCGTACTTTTCCCTGCCCCGTTTTGGCCCATGAGGGTAATCTTGGATTCCCGGCGTATGGAAAAATTAGCCTCATCCAAAATAGGCTTTGAGTCTCCCCAATTAAAGGAAACGTTATTAAATTTTACAATCGTTTCATTGCTTGACATATCGGTAGATTCTACACTATTTTATGATAAAATAACAGTTCAACGCAGTCTTATCTTTTTAAATTCCTTTCTAATATTTTTATAATCCGGCATGGTTTTAGCGACTAAATCCCAGAATTTTTTTGAATGGTTAAACTGGCCCAAATGGCAGAGTTCGTGCAAAATCACATAATCACAAAGGCGTTGGGGCAATAATGCAATTTTATAGTTAAAATTCAAGTTTCCTTTTTTAGAACAGGATCCCCAGCGGGTTTTTTGGTTTTTTATGGTTATCTTATTTATGTTAAAACCATACACTAAATTAAACTGCGCGATTTTTTGAAGAACAAGTTCCAACGCCCTATTTTTATATGCAATATACTGGCCGTTGTTATTTTTTTTCCGTTTACGCCGCCAGACGATTTTGTATTTCATGATTTCTCATTCTACCAAAAAATCGCCTAATGGGCGATTTTTTTAACTTTGAATTACGAAATGCTTTCGAGGTATTTTTTCCAAAGACCCGAAAATGCTTTTCATGGGGCTTTTGGTAATTCAAAATTTAAGACATCGTTATTTTTTCTTCTCGTCCTTTTGATGGGACTGGTCTAACCTTTTAGCTAAGTTAGCCATCCTTACTACGGCTTTTGAACGAAAATTCTGGAAATGAAGTTTTGCCTTTTGGTATTTTTTGGAAAAATAATCTTTCATGGTTTTATATATGGGTTTGAGGATAATTTTTATATACCTGTTTTTTAGATTTTCTTACGTATTTTTCTTTTTCTTTAGGTAATGAACCCAGCCATATAATAAATGGTATCCTTAATTTAAAAGACCAATGATCATCTTTTAAAAGAGGTTTTTTCTCCTCTTGAAAACGGGTAAGTAAAGCAAAGGTAGCCTGCATATTTAAGGGCGATAATCTGTTATGCTCTTCCAAAAAATGCTCCTTGCTAATAATTTCGATCATGGGTCTATGATATCACATTTTCCAGTAAAAATCAAATGGCGGCTTATGCAATAAAAATAGGCCGTTACGCTCTTGCGCAACGGCCACAGTAAACAACTACCATATTTGGTTTCCCGGCCACTCCCAGGGCAGGGGCGCCACAGCCACATCCAGGCAATAAGAAGGCAAATTCGCCATAAATCGGTCCCCGTAAGGACGGTTACCATCGGGAAATAGTATCACAACGTGAATCCTGCCTTGATGGTCATGGAGTAAATGAAGCGTCTTGGCCGCTTTGTGTTTTTTTAAAAACTTAAGTGCACCAAGATAGGCAAATCCCGAACTTGGCCCGGCGGCAATCCCCATAATCTGGTTAAACCAAATGGCCGCCAGATACGAGGGACGGGTAGGAATCAAGACAGTCTCTCCCCCTGATGCCAGCCAATTTTTAGCCAAAGACACTTCGCTTAATTTGGGCATATCGCGAACGCCGGGAATTTCCTGGCCCGTTGCAAGTAAGACCCCGACAGCCTTGGCCTTGGGAATCTTTTTTGAAAGATAGCGGCTCACCCCCACTAAGGTTCCTCCGGTGCCTATTCCTGCCGCAAACACGGTTGGCGGATAAGCGGCCCTCTCCACAATCTTGGGACCCGTAAAACTTTCGTGAAGCGTGGTGCCGTCGGGGTTGGCATATTGGTCAAGATTTAAACAGCCATTATTAGCCTGCCATCCTTCAGCTTTCCATCCGCCGCCACCCAGATTTCTGGCGGTGGCGATTGCGCTCAAACCGGCTTGGGCGGTAATCAGTTCTGCCCCGGCCATAACAAGAGGATGGCGCTTGCCTTCCGGTATGTCGGGTGGAACAACTAGTTGAGCTCGTTTAATCCCGAAAGGTTTGGCCAGGGCTTTTATCAACAAGCCGGTATTACCGGACGTTGCCTCTACAAGGGTATGCACGCCTTCAAGCATGCCCTTAGCAAAGGCTCCCTGGAAAAGACCCAAAACGGTCAAACACTTGATGTTCTCGTAAAGTAAATTACCAGCTACTGCCACCGAAAGATCAACGTTGTCACCTCGGAACGGATTAAGTACTTCGGGAACCGGAACGACTGACAGCGGACACTGATCCCAATTTGCATAGTAGTCCCTCATCGCTTCTCCTTTTTTTGTTAATGGGCTGTCCTAGTTTTATATTAAAAAAAAGCAAAGGTCAATAAAATTTGGAGACCGGGCCTCCCACATTTTACGCATTTGGCATTATTGATACCTTTGCATTTCTTAATTTAAGGTATTGAGGGATTTAAAAAGGGGAAGATGCCACATTGCCAATGCAATATGCATCTTCCCCAAACCCTTTCGGGTTAGATTGAATCACCCCCCTTCTTGGGTGAAAGCTTCATGGCAACCTCCTTTCTTTTCTAGAATTTGGTACTTGCCACAGAGGCTTTTAACTGCCTGACGCACTCTGCGCCATTGCAGATTTAAATCTGGTAATGGGGCGGCCTTATTCCGTTAGACAAGGCCTTGCTCCAAGGCGTCCAGCCACTAAAGAGACGGCATCTTACGCGGCGGCAGTAAGAATACTGCTCTGCCTCTGCAATCCTCGTCGGCATGATACGTTCCTCCAGGGACATGGTTGGCTCGGCGAAAATCTGCCTATATGTTACAATGTGCAAATTTTTGCCCAAACAACCACCTAAGGCACTCACTCAACTTCTAACTGTTTTTTCAGTTCTTCTTCTATCTTAACCGGCTCTAAGCTTTCAAGCATGTCTTTTACTTCTTGGTCTTGCGAAATGTCTATGCCATTTTTTTTAAGGAGCAGAGTCTGCAAATAAATCAGTTTGGTGATTTCAGTTTCCGCATACGTACTGATATATAATTCTATTTCTTCCCGCAACTCAGCAATCTTGCCTTGGCGGTTTTGCGATATCAAAACAATAATGGCCAAAAAAATAGCTTCAAGGGAAACAATCATCGTCAAAAGGCCGAATGGAAAAGGGTCAAACGGCAAAATCCCGGAAATAATATTGACATTTAAAACGACCCATCCTGTAAAAAAAATAACATTTATTGCAAGAAAAAATATCGTGCCCAATGCTGACGTCAACCAATCTGCCACCTTGTCCGGCCACGTTCTTTTGGAATTAATTTTCTTTTTGAGGCTTTGTATGGCTTCCCTTTTCTGTTTTGATTTTCTTTGAATATTTGAATATGTCTTATTATTCATGATGTCTTAAATAAAAGATTGCAAATCAACCGCAACATTTATATTTTAATAATATCAAAAAATCGGTTAAATATACAGCTGATTCGAAATGAAGCAGCATTTAAAAAATCCGTTTTCAAAAATGAATAGACGTTTGGATTTTAGTATCAATGAGGATAACCGCTTCTATCCCGCCCGCAATATCAACCTCACGGGGTATCAGAAGCGTTACTATAATATCATTGCCCTGTTTTATCGTACGAAAATATTTTTTGTAATCTAGGGTCACCGGCTCCATGCGTTTCTTTGCGATAAGTAAAATTTCCGGACGACCTTTATGATCCACAGCGCTGTTTAAAGTAAAGACCGCCTTGATGTGCCGTTTATTCTGGTCAAATGATGCTTCCTTAAAAATAAAATTATGTGGATTATGTTGATAAGGCCTGATGGAAAATACTCCCTGGCCTTCAAAATAACGCTGGGCATTGATCATATCCCATTGTTTCCAAATTCTTCCGGCCGCAATCCGCCAAAAAGCGCCATACATCCTTAGTGCTGGACGTATTATGGATCCAAATTCCAGCATATTTAAATACGCATTTTTGAAGATATGCCCCAAAATACCTTTCCAGTATTTTTTAATGGTCTTTTGCAGCAAGTTACGGCAATCAAGAACCATCCTGAAAGAATGACTGGCGCCGGATTCCCCCAAATTAAAGGTAAACAGCAAATGATCCAGAGGGACCGGGAAAGCCGTTATGTCAAAATCGCAGTTTTTTACTTCTAAAACATAGGAATTCCCCTTTTTCGTGCCGTAAAACAGGTACCGATGCCTGCGGGGATAAGGAGTCCCCTGCAAACTATGAATCTTGCTTCCCGACCCCATATCTTGGATTCCAAAAGCAATGATATCCAGGGAGACGGCGTCTCTTTTAATAATGCTAATTTCCATGCTCAAACTTGCAATCCCCACCTGGTCAAATGGATTCATAATTTCCGGAGCGGTAAATTCCATTTTTTCAATGATAAATGACGACCCCCCCACAAAGACATCACTCATTATTTGACCGCCAATAGCAATATTATTTTTAGCAACATCAACGTATTCTTTAGTTAAGGACTCATTATTTAAAATATTAAAGTCCCTGGCCTGTTTTCGGTATGCGTCGTAAGGCATATAAATAATGCTTCCATCAGTTGTGCCGGCGGCCAAGCCGCTCTTTCCCAATGCCAAAGATGCGTTAATGCCTACCGGCCGGCCCGATAATTTTTTTTTGGCTTGGTAAGTCCAACGGCGCTTCCCGCTGGGGGTTATTGCCAAAATTAAACCGGCGCTGGTGCCGATATATATTATATACGGTTCTATATTTTCAGGATCCAAGCCCAAAACCGCAGAGCTCCACACGGGACTCTCTACCGGCAGCGCCCACAAAATAGCTCCCGTTTTTGACTTGATGCAATATAAAAATCCATCCCCCGAAGCTGCAAAAATAAGTCCGTCGGGAGCAATCGCCACCGATCCGTATATGCTCTTTTTTGTTTTTACACGCCAACGGATAGCTCCGGAAGCGCCGTCCAAGGCAACAATGCTTCCGTCAAAGGTTGCCGCATATACATCTCCATTCACATCAATTGCCGGCGAGGAAGCGATGAAATTTTGTAAACGCCGCTTCCACTTCAATCTCCCGTTATTCTGGTCCAGGGCATAGACACACATATCAAATGAAGTAATATAAACCAACCCGTTATTAAATGCCGGAACCGACCATATTTGAAGCCCCGTGGCAAATGACCATGCAAGCTGGCCATCGGGAGTTATGGCATATAAATAAAAATCATCATTCCCGGCATAGATTAAGCCGTTGGGCCCTATTGCAACATTGGCTTCCCACCAATAAATAGTGCTCAGGCGCCGATATTTTTTTTCTAAAAGGTTGAATTCCCATAGTTTTTCTCCTGAATGGGACAATTTGTATAGCGATGCATCGCCGGATGGCACATATATATTACCATTGCCATCGAGGGCTGCGGCCGAATCAATGATGCCGTTCGTTTTAAAATCCCATACAATGCTGTTTTCCAACGGATTAACCGCATAAAATTTCCTATCGGCGGATCCGACAAAAATATTTTCCTGACTGTCAATAATCGGCGTAGAAAATACCGCGTTATCGGTGCCGTAGTACCTGATAGGAATATCCTTTTTAAATTCCAAACCGCGCATACTGCAACCATTATTGTACTGGTTAGCGCGCATGCTCGGCCAGGCATGATCTTTTATTCGCGTGTTTTTTTGAGCCATAAACTCATTTAATCATCATCCCCACAACCACGCCCAAACTGATGGCGACTCCCCCGATAAGCATCATCCGGAAAGCGTTTTTTAAAAGATGTGTTTTTAAAATTTTGGCGCTCGCAAAGCCAAGCAAGAAAAGAGCCAATAAACTGGCTAAAATAGACCACCAAAATGCCGTTTTCCTGCCGACAACAAGATAGGGGAACAAAGGAACGAAACCGCAGAATAAATAAGAAAAAAACATGATAAAGGCCGCGGGGATGGACTTGCTTTTATCTTTATGAAAACCCGGATAGTATTCTTCGGTAGTGCGTTCCGACAAAAAACTTCCGATGGACATGGAAAACGCTTCAACGGAAATCAAAACCACGCCCGAAATAATAACTTCCCGTTGAAGCGTTTTCC
>Ga0209542_10011997_pt1 | contig 15261 bp, 34 predicted proteins | sample RifCSPhighO2_01_FD_184028 | JGI IMG/M metagenome (GOLD analysis project Ga0209542, IMG submission 184028) | Soil microbial communities from Rifle, Colorado - Rifle CSP2_plank highO2_0.1 (SPAdes) (version 2) | ecosystem: Environmental > Terrestrial > Deep subsurface > Rock core/Sediment ...
TGAATTATTTAGTTAGGGTGGTATTAATTCTGGACAACTTAAGTCTTGCTATGGCTCTTTGGGACGGATGGCAAAGTATTCCTTCCGTTCGCGAAGCGAACGCCGCCGCCGCCGCTATTGGTGGCCTTCGGGAAGAATATAATGACTTGACACTTTTATCTAGAATGTTTGCTTTCGATTTGACGACGGATTTGATATTATATTTATCCGATGAAGGTGAATAATTTGATTATAGGTAGAAATATTAAAGATAATCATCTTGACGAAACGTTAGAGAATTGTTTATCTGATATCTCATATAACATTATCCATAACGGAGACGGATTGAGTAATTTTTATCATAAGTGCGATTCTAATTGTCTCGATATTGACAGTTCCGAATCTGACTCCGACAAAGAGATTTATCATTCGTTTTCCTACTCTTTAGAGGAAGACTTAAAAGTAACTATCTCGGGGATAATCTCGTGAATAATCTGATGTGATATACATGGAAAACCTACAACAAGAAAAAGGTATAACTGGAATACTAAAAGCAGTTGATATTGTTGACGGTCTTAATAATACTAAACAAGTAAAGTTTACAATATCTCCTACTTCATACTCGGGCAAAGATAGATTCGAATGGTATTCAATACCCGCGATTAAGTCTGCGATACCTAATAGTAAATATGGTCAACTCGTTGCTAGTCTAGTAAAACTCGATTTCTACGATGTAGAAAATAATATTATTATGAAAGATAAAATTATTGGTAAAGAATTCGAATGGAAATACAATAATAGAAATCCATCGTGGTCCGCAATACGATGTAAAGATTGTATGTTTACGGCAACAACAACTATAGAAGCATTCGGGCATAACAAAAATACTGGCCATAAAATCAATAGTGGATCTTATTTAACACCAACGAGAATGATAAAATGATTAACACGGATATCTCCGAGTGGGGGCTAACGGTGGCGTCCAGCAGCCCTCCGAGCCGTGGTGTGCGAGCTGCGCGGGGATAATCTCGGGGATAATCTCAGGGATAATCTCAGGGATAATCTCGGGGATAATCTCGGGTATAATCTCTGGTATAATCTCAGGTATAATCTCATGGATAATCTCAGGGATAATCTCGGGGATAATCTCAGGGATAATCTCAGGGATAATCTCGGGGATAATCTCGGGGATTCGTGGATAAGGAAAGGTGTTAACGAATAATATGACATTATTCATTGTAGATTGTGAAGCGCCGATGGGTGTTGGTTCGCCCGCGGTCGGAGATATGACCGAATTTGGTGCAGTTGTGTATGATACTATGCAGTCTTTTCACGGTAAGGATTGCTCTAAAGAAACATTCATTAATTTTGAAAAATGGATAAAAGAAAACAATACTAAAGGACGACCTATATTCGTCAGTGATAATCCAGCATATGATTTTCAATGGATCAATTATTATTTTTGGAAATATTTTGGATATAATCCATTCGGACATTCGGCACGTAGAATAGGAGATTTTTACGCGGGACTAACTGGTTCATTTTATAATTCTAATAAATGGAAACACCTAAGAATAACGCCACATGATCATCACCCAGTTCACGACGCGATAGGAAACGTCGAGGCTCTAAGACGAATGGTAAATGGCGAAAGGTGATAGTTATTAAACAATATCTTCTTTTGTGCGATGGCATACTGGACAATACAAGAGAGAGTCGTAATGAACTTTCATGTTTTTGTAGAGATACATCGTTAGATGATGTAATGTACAGGTTGATGATTAGTAACGGTGTTAACTTAGGTTGGTCATTAAAGAAATCTCTAGAGTGTGATTTTGATGTGGATTTGTAATGCTAACTATGATTATATTCATTGTGTAGCAAAAATAAACCACGCGCCGGGCAGACACGTTTGGGATTGGAGATGCAAAGCATTACAACATAACCAATTATTAATCTATCGAACAGTAAAAAATAGACGATACCAATGTAAAAAACAGTTGATATCATACGCTAAATCGGTGCGATTCGCGTTTGGAGAAACATCAAACACATACATGAAACTTCTAAAAAAATTAAAAATAACAGATAGATACGTAACTTCTAAAAGAAAATGAAAGTCAATACGAGATGATTAATTATGGTTTCTCATTTACTGGAAACACTATCGCCAATGCAAAGTAGCAAAGATATCCATGAATCTATTGATAAATTAAAACGTATTCAAATCAATGTTTCTGAAAAAGAATCAAAAATTATCGATAGTTGTATTTCTGCGATTGATAAAATGTTAGATGAATTAGCAAAAACTCGCGTAACAAACATGCAGTTGGTAAAAATGGCTGTTACATCGGAATTCATGAAAGAATATGGGTACCAATCGCAAGCCCAAAAATGGGAAACCCTGCTTGATTGGGCAAGGAAAAACAATAACAAAGAAATAATTAATATCATGGCTAATGGAACGCCCGACGTTAATACTCCTCCTACTTACGCACAACAATTGAATCTTGCAAAACACCGTGCATATCGCGCCGAAGCACACGTTCAAGTTTTGTTAGAAGCATTGGGCAATGGACAATTAACAATACATGGAGAACATCAATTGATGCATTATTTATATCAGGCAAGAGTTCAATATGAACCCAAAGAGGGTATAGAACACTATAATAGAATAACAGAAATTATAAAACAATTAGAAAAAGCAATTGAATTTAAATATAATGGATTGTGATTGTATTGATAACTATGCGAGATAATACTTTTTACGATAAAGATAAGCAATCCGATAGATTGTGTCAAAAACATCAAGTAAATTTACTTCATTTTGAAGCAAAGAGTTTGTGTAAAAATGGATTTTATCACTATTTTTACTGTGAAAAATGTAACGAATCTATCAATGCAATATCAATGGACGAAATAGGTAATGGACATTTATTGTGGGAATTATGAAAATCAATTCACATCAGTTACAATTTTCGTTATATGATCCAAAAAGTTTACATCATAAAACTATACGATATCTATATAGATTATCTTTGAGAGATGGAACAATAAGAGACGATTTAAGAGGAGTATTGAATTCTAAATATGAAGGATACGTTATAATTTGTAAATTAAACACAAAAATAATTGGATGGAGTTTAATTTATCGTAGTAACAAAAATCATAGGTTTAATGTTTCTGTGTATGTACAAAATGGTTATAGATTTAACGGAATTGGAAGAAACTTGGTATTGAAATCAAAACAATTTGCTCATGAGAAGAAACGCAACATAAAATGTAACGGATGGGATATCAATAGTTGTAACTTTTTTTCTAGTGTAGGTTTAAAGAAGATAAATAAAAAGTCGTGGTATGACCATCATTATTGGCATTGAACATTAACTGAAGACTTCGAAGGTTCAAATCCTGTCGTCGCTATGGAGAGAAATTGGGCAAAATTTAGCGAATAACTTCGGTTATCAAGATAAAGAGTATGATGATTTTACAGATGTTCTATTGTATAAGAATTTACATGATATATTTAACGAGGAATAATTTTGAAGTTAGAAAAATTCATAACTGGGGAAGGACAAGTTTTACAAGTTCATAGAAAAAATGATTCGTGTAAAAATTGTTGTGTAGTACATAATCCTTCTAATCATTCGATGATTAGTTTTCCTACGTATTGGCGAGAAGATAGACAATTAATGGAACGTATATGTCCACATGGAGTTGGACATCCCGATCCGGATGATTTGCGGTTCAAAGAGAGTCTCGGATTATTATATGAGGGAATTCACGGCTGCGATGGATGTTGCATAGGTCCTAACGCGACGGAGTTGCTCGAAACTACCAGAGATTCCAATCTGGAACATATTCGAGAAATCGATGTGGATTGACCAGGGTGATGAAAGTGACTGTATTGACAAAAGTACAAAAGGCTGTTATTGTAGATGCTTTATCTGCGCGGTGCGATTCACTCATGTTGAGTAATCAGAATGATAAAATGTTTCTTCTACAAGAAACAAAAGAAATTCACGATTTAGTTCTAATGAGTATCATAAAGGATTTTGGTATAGAATTATAAGTTCTTTTTCTTCTTGTAAGAAGGAACTGTTATGACAACAATTTCTAATGATTGGATTTGCGGCAGTGAATTGATTTTCGATGGATATGGCACCTTTATATGCGTATTGGATAGTTCAAACAATCATTTTAAGCATAAATATGATTTTACATGCAGTAAATTCAAGAAGTTATTTGGGAAATATTCCTACGATTTTATAGAATCTGCTATTGCTGCTAGACCTCATTATAATTTTGAATACATGATAAAAGCAGTTGAAATTCTCGAACGTCGATATCTAGAACATGATATAGATTTTGTTAATTCAGAATACTATACTACTAAATTTGAAATAGCATTATATGACAAAATTGGAATAGTCATTAGAGCAGAAGGTTTATGAACAGGGCAATTATGAAAAGTGTTGATGATAAGTACGAAGATGGACAATTGTGTTGTCCAGTTTGTACCACAAAAACTTCATTATATGATAGAAAAGTTAACGATTCTAGAGTAAATGCGATGTTCTGTATAAAATGCGGTATTATAGTTACTAAATATAATATAAGCGACTCTGGTAAATTTGGCACTTTTCTACCTCTGAGTGAAATTAAAATTGGCGAAGATATATACGGCGAACAATATCAAACATTACAATCGCAGTCCGAACTATTGGTTATGCTCGAAATGAGTAAAGTTGAAAATTCAATACCAAAATTACCATTCATTGTTCGTTGGGAGGATGGAAAGAAAGGATTTAGAATATATAATTACGATCCAGAAAATGGCGCGATTGTAGTTGCGATAGGAAATCCTCCTGTAATAAAAGGATGGATTTCAATTGCAGATGCAAAACGTCTAAGAAGAAATGAAGAATTACCATACATACACTAAAACAACAAGATGTGAAAACATTATGCTGTGCAAAAACTGCGGCGAAAGTGAAGTCGTTATTGGAACTAATCTGTGTGTTAGTTGTAGTAAAGAAGCGATTATGGGCGCGCTGGGTGCAATGGAGGATAAGTTGCCTCGTTTCAATTTTGAAATTAGGGCAGTTTCAAAGGAAACAATTAAGAAGGAAGGCAAGTTCAAAATTCGGGCATCTAACGTACTGCCAATTGGCGTTGATGAAACCAATGTCTACTTCGTAGTTAATAACCCAGAAAAGAACGTAGTTGTTAGGTGATTTTATGAATAAATCTTCTACTGTAACAAAAGTAACAAAAAATAAAAAGGCGACTAAAAAGACCAGTATAACTCTCTCTGATTCTACATTGGCTGTTTCTAGAAAAGCAGCCGAGAGGTTGAATATTACTGTAGACAAGTTCATCGAAGAAGCCGTTTTATTAGTTGCCGAACAAACAGTAGCCACGAGGATAATTGGTCCGGGGCAACGAGTCAGAGTAAAGGATGGCTACGGTGTTAAAGACTTGGGCGAAGGAACATATTTGGACAATATAACTGTTCATGTTGCTGTTACACCGGATAGTCAAATTCTTAGTGCACAAGACGCAGAATTCGAACTGCCAAAAGATGCACCACCAGGTAGTAAAATTATAACTATAAAAGACAATCCTAAAATTCAATTAGATGATGGTAATAGAATAGTTTACGGCTGTCAAGTTTGGTGGCAACCAATTGAATGAAAAAGTTTGTTGGTGCGGAGTTACAATAGAACCAGACCCTCTTCTTCCAGAAGAACGAAAAGACTTTTTCGACAAAGAAGGTATTGAATTCTGCCGCGTCGGATGGTGCTGCGTTGCAGAACAAAAATGGGAAGAAATCAATTGGACCGATGAGGATGCATCTGTATGATTCGCGAAGGCAAGATCATTCCGGGTCCGCCCGGTTCAATTTGTATATCAAATGGATTTTTGTTGAAACTTTCTATACTAACAGAACATCATTCCGAACAAGAAAGAAAAGAAATTTTCGACCGAATGTTCAAATGTGGTATTCATTTTGAAACGAAACTGATATCTTCCTTTGGTAAAGGCGGAGGTACTTGGTTTTGGTGTCCCGAATGTGTAAAATCTCCGCATGACGAATGGGAATGGTACGCGGACGTTGAATGCAAAATCGCGCCAAAATCCATAACTGTTTCCACCTAGTATCGAGTGGGGATTTTTTCATGAATAAAGATAGTATCTTTTATACTTTCAAAGAAGGTACTGATTTACAGACCGGAATAGATAGGTCAGAAACCGAGTGGAAATATCACGTTCTGAAATTGGACGATGAAGGGTTAGGTTATCGGATGTCTCTTTGTGGTCACGGTCATAAAAAGAAATATTTTCAATCATGGACTAATATGAACGAATGTAAATTGATGCCATTATTTACCAATGGATATTGTTCTAAATGTATAGACAAATTACAGGAGATGTTAGACAGTGATGAAATTTAGAAGTTTATTTAATCTTAAAAGTAATTCACGAAGAAAAATATCGGAAAGTTCAATATTAGAACGTACTATTGACGTAAGGTTAAAATCGTTATATTATAATAATAAAATCATAACAGTTCCTAATGACTTTTCAAATAAAAATACTTTCAAAGTGAAATTGGTATTTTATCGGCTAAAGCTAAACGATAAAAAGTATATGTTACAAAATATTAATATGCTAGGCAACAGTCCGTGGCATCACTTCGCTTCTGATTTTAATGGATGGTACTTTGCATGTATTGATAATACACAGAGATTTTTTTCAATGCACATTGAGTTCAAAGATGAATTGGATTATTTAATATCAAGTATTAAAGAACTTTATGAAAATACTGGTTATGTTGATACTGGATATAGTAGTAGTTGTAATTACTGTAACGAACTCTTGGGTATTGCACTTTCAAGCAATTCAAATGATTGCTACTGGGACACGTAAAAGTAAATCGATTCTCTTCTAGAAAGTCTGGATGACAGATACAATTGTTAAACGCAGGCAATGAAAACCGGGGTGCCTTCTCTTGCGTTGGTTTAGGGAACCTCGGTCTGTATGAATCCAGAAGTACGTACAGAATCGATTGTAGGTTCAAATCCTACCGTGTCCGTAACTGGAGTTGACTTACATTACATGGATGTGCGATACTATTAATCCGAATGATGGATTTTATCAAATTAGTATTTGTGCATATGAAATTGAACACGAATGCCCTCATAAATTCATTCATAAATGTGTCGAATTACAAAAATTATATGGAAAATATTCCAATGAAATAGTAGAATTTGATTTATCACATAAAAAAGATATTAATAGCAAAACTATGAAAAAATATGAAATTTTAGCACGTTTGATAGAAGAAGGTTATTGTTCGATAACAGAGTCGAATTACTGGTGCTTCTACAATGATGATAGACTATTCGAGGAATTAGAAAAAAGACAATTACGGAGGATGCAATAATGATGAAAGATGTAAAAAGTACCAACAAAATTCTTGAGGAAGAGGCTCACGAAATATGGAAAATGTCGGCATTACATCTCGCGAAAGAAATTGACGAGGGCGTTAAGAGTCGTATTTCGATTGAAGATGCTAACGAACCCTTCGACCATGAGAAGTTCGTTACGTTCCTAGAACGATATAAATCGGAGTTTGCTACTGGATTGGAATCTACTGTATGTGCAGTAAATTTGTTGCGTTCGTATTTAGAGTCTACGAAAAATTTAAATTCAGAATCTGATAGGATGGTGCGCGTTTTGGAAAAAGATTTTAATCAAACATATAATAATTTATTAGGAATCATGGCAAATGTTGCAGTAGTAGAATTTTCTTTGAGAAGGGGGGGATATTCTAAAGAAACTCCCCTTTACGATAAGATAAAACGTTCTAAAGACGAAGTGAACATTTCTTACAGTTGAATTGGTGTTGTTAATGACAACATATTACATGATAAGAAATCCTAGCGATAACGAAACGTTAGCAAGTCAAATGGTTTATGGTTATATTCCGGCTTTATTTCTCAATGCAGAAGCGGCTGTAAATTGGAAGAGTGCTCACGCACCTAATGGCGAAGTCGTGGCAGTAAAAATCGATATTAAAGGTGTGTGATATTATTTCTGGTACTTTAGTATTACACCACAGTGACTGTAATGATGGGCTAACCGCGGCGTGGGCTGTTAAAAAAGTCATACCAGATGCAGAGTTTATTCCAGTTCAACATGGAAATTCACCGCCGGATGTTGCTGGAAAAGATATAATATTAGTTGACTTTTCATATAAAGAAGACGTTCTTAATGACCTGATTGAAAAATCTAATAGTATTTTATTGCTGGATCACCACAAAACGGCATTGGATACTATAATGTTCATGTCGACGCATGCTATGGTATCCAAGTCTCATTTTCTAGAGACAGAAAATAATCAACGTTTGATTAGAGGATTATTATTTGGTAAAATGAAAGTTTTATTAGACATGGACCGTAGTGGCGCGGGCATTGCATGGGACTATTTTCATCCAGATGAACCGCGCCCGAAAATCATCGACCATGTCGAAGATGGAGATTTGTGGAGATTCGCTATTCCAAATACGAAAGAATTCGTAGAGGCAGTACGAATGATGCCACGAACATTTGAGAGTATCGAACAAGTCAATTCGTTTTGTGAAAATCAATCTCTTTATAAAATGTTCATTGGACAAGGCAATGTTCTTTTGGAAAATAAAATGCAGGAAGTAGAAATTTCATGTAAGAAATCACAGGAAGTTTATATCTTAGGACATAAGGTTTTTGCCGCCGATGTACCATTTTATCGTTCTAGTGAAACTGCAAATGCATTAATTAGAGATAGACCATTTGGCGTTACATATTACTTCGACGGCGAGACTAAGAAATACCATTTGAGTTTTCGGAGCGATAAAAACGGGTTAAACTTTAATGTGGCGGAATTAGCCGAGAAACTGGGAGGTGGCGGTCACAAAAATGCTTCTGGCGCACAAGTTGAAATATTACCCTGGATGAATTGTGGTTGGATAACTAACGACGTATTTCATTGTGGAACTTCAAGTGAAAATATCTCAATTAAAAAATTTAGTTTCAAATTTTGCCCCTTTTGTGCCAGAATAGTTGAAACTGGAAAATAAGTGGTGTGTTTATGGGTGTTACAGAACAAATGGCATTAGCCATTGAAAAGTATGCGAAAGAAATAAACAAGCCTTATTCTGAGATGGAAAAGCATATCTTACGTTGTGAAGGTTGCTGGATTACTCCTTTGGACAAAAATGGCGTTAAAACCAACAGTATAAATACCGTTACTAATTTAATCGGCGTAACGTTTTGTCAATTACACGCCAAAGAATATGAAAGCAAGACTGGAAAATCACCAACATGCTACTGTTGCAGCAAACCTGCATTGGAAATTTGAGGTGTTTTGTCCGAATGCCTCGTATCTTCAAAGATAACGTTGATAGATTTACTGTAATTAAGCGTGGTATTAAGTTACGATACGTAAATGTTGGTAATCGAAAAGCAATAGAACTCCCTAAAAAATTTCAAATGAAAGGTGATATTAGAATCACTTTTATTAACTTAAATAATAAGGGAACTTACATTCCGTCAAAGATTGAAGTCCGTGGCAACTCCCCATACGCAGAAGCAAGGACGGGTAGCGTCTTTAATGAATCGTGCATTGGCACAATAAGTCTCAGTTCTAAAAAAGTAAGAAATAAAAATGATTTAAAAAAGGTTATTATAGAATTATCCGACGCCTTTGAAAGTACTAATTTGTACGAACAGGAGGACGTATTCAATCAGACCAATGAGTTTACGGACTTTATTGAAGATAAGTTAAATTCTAGTGAAACGAAAGAAATTATTTGGACCATTTACGAACGAAACCGAGCCAAAAATCTCTCGAAAAAGTAAACGAAGAGGTATAATATGGAAAATATTTACAATTATAATGGTTTACCATTCTGGTCCGAACGAGAAATTCGACATAGAAATTGGATTTCTTCATCGTTCTATGAAGAGATAAAATCTGTATTATTAAATTTAAATTCTGCTTGGAAATTCTTCCAAATAGAAGCACCAATACTAACTCCTGTAGATTTAATAAATCCTAATTACACTCCAAATGACGTTTGGATGCAAGAACGAATAGGTTCCGCACCGCAAACAGTTTTGCGTCCAGAAACTACTCCAGGTAGTTATGCATTTGCAGAAAATTTACTGCGGATGCAGTACAAACTTCCTCTTGTAGTTTGGCAAATTGGCAAAAGTTTCAGAAGAGAAAACGATCAAGTATTGAAAAATTGTCGGTTTAAAGAGTTTTATCAACAGGAATTTCAATGTCTATATACTTCTGATTCTAAATGTGATTATCAAAAAGAAATGATGGAACCAATTAGAAAAACCATTGAATCAATAATAGTGATGCCAACTAGAATAGTTGAAAGCGATAGATTACCATCTTATAGTAAACAAACGCTAGATATAGAAGTTGATAACGGCGATAAATGGATGGAAGTTTGTTCGGTATCGACACGTACAGATTTTAAACAGAAAGCAAATTTTATTACTAATCAAACGTCGATTAAAAAAGACGTTTTGGTGTTGGAACTAGCACTGGGACTCGATAGGTGTGTTTATAATTATGAACAACGAAGAAATAGGGGCTAATTTCAGGGATAATCTCGGGGATAATCTCGGGTATAATCTCTGGTATAATCTCAGGTATAATCTCATGGATAATCTCGGGTATAATCTCTGGTTTAATCTCGGGAATAATCTCAGTTATAATCTCGGGGATAATCTAAGGGAGAATCTCGTGGATAATCTAATTAATAATTCTCAGTAATAATTCTGTATGGAGTGAAAAAATGGCGAACAAATCAAGACCGGAATGCAAAACTTGTGGAACGAAAATGAATTCTCTCTTTAAACGACGTCTAAGAGTAGAAGGATTCGTCAGAGTAGAAAATGCATACATGTGTAACAAATGCGATGTCGTAGCGAAGAGAACTGGGATGAATAATATTAAATATTTGTCCGAAACTGAAAAGAAAGTGAAAAAGAAAGTTAAGAAAGCGAATGAGATAATACAAACTGATTACCCAATTAAGAAAATTGAAATAAACGAAGAATTGTCAGAAGTAAAGAACTAATTATGATTACAAAAATATACATATTTCCCAGCGATAGGTACGCAAACATAGCTTCCCAAGAATTGGAAGCAGCAAAATTAATAGGAGTTGAATTTGCAACATTTAAAAATGAAGTTGCTGTAAATTTCCCTAAGAATAAAAACGTGATTGAAGTTTTGAACGCTATTGTTGAAAAGTATAAAGGTAAGGAACGTGAAATAAATGCAAACTGAACGTGTATCACTTTTTGTTGACAGCGCGAATATGAATCATGCTTGTAAGAGAGTCGGATTTTACATCGATTGGAAGAAAACAAGGGAATTCTTTGTAAAAGATAGAGAGTTTGGAACTGCATATTTCTACTACGCAGTACAGAACAACGCCAATACTCCAAGTGCTGCTTCGGATAACGACAGACAACGGTTCTTAGATTTCCTAAGTTATAATGGATACGTTGTAAGAGTCAAGAATACAAAAACATTTGAGACGGAGGGTGGAAACAGCCGTTATCAGAAGGCAAATTTAACTATCGAAATCGCGACTGATATGTTAACTACGTCCGAACACTGGGACGTTGCTTATGTATTTAGTGGTGATGGTGATTTTGAAAGAGTGGTTGAAATTCTGCGGGCGCGCGGAAAGAAAATATATATAGTTACTGCAGAAGGAATGCTTGCTCGTGAGTTGGCTTACGCTGCAGATAAACCTATAATTTGGATTGACAATATCAAAAATGAAATTGGACGGACAGATAGGCGTCCCGAAGAAGACGCACCGTCCGAAAATGCGCCGTTTATTCAAGCGACCGTTAAGTAGGTGATTTACTTATGGCGCGAAAATGGAAACAAAAAAAGAAACCAATTGAGTGTAAAACGTGTGGTATGAAGGCTAAAAGTCAGCGGCAGCTTTATTTTCATACCTCGAAGAGCCATACAGTAACAGCTTCCGTGCGGTGCAATAGTAATAAAATCACACATACGCATTATACGGAAATTGCCAAGCAAATATGTACGGGCGAATATAAATATAGTAGCGAAATCGCTAATGGATAGGTGATATTTCTTTAGATTTATTTAGATTCGAATAGAATAAAAAACGGCGCTGTTTCCACCATGACAAAAACATGTCCTAAATGTAATAAACAATCCCGCCGTCTATCTTATCATAAGCCTGGTTGTGGTTGCAGGTCATGTCGTGGTAAAAGTGTGTGGAAATGTATAAATCTTACATGTAAAGTCGATACATTTAGTAGTGGTCGTTCTAATTTTAAAATACATTCTTTGAAGGAATTTGCGGGAGAAAAATGTATAAAATGTGCAGAACACGCTACATGGTATAATTGGCGTTGCCATCTATGTAACGCCACGGAAAATATTTCGTTGCCTAAACGAATTTTAAAATATGTTAAACAACCACTATTACTTAGATATATATTATGTTGGCGAATAAGGAGAAAATTCGGTGGTAATAATTGCGACGAAGTTAGTAAAGCATTACGCGAAGGTAAGAAACACGATGTTGAAACTTGTGTAAAGTGTTCGGCGTGGAATTTTACAAATAAAGTTTTGAATAGATTAATATACGAAATGGAATGATATATATGCTAATGCCAATCGACACATCTATCGTTGAGATTTTAGCAAGTAATATTAACAACCATCTATGGTCTACAATCTGGTTGAATCTTGGGGATTGTTTAGGGGCAGAATGTAGGGATAAATCGTATAATCTAGGAGATAATCTTGTGGTGTTCATCGGTAATACAGGAGAGTTACTTTCCATTGGGTAAGATAGCAATTAATCTCAGGGATAATCTTGCGGTTAATCTATGCGATAATTTCAAAGTTAATTTTGAGATTGGCGTCTGGAATAATCTTTGGCAGGATATGAGAGATAACAGTCTAACTGAATTAAATAACAACCTATTTAACAACCTATTATACAATCTAGACAATCTAATGATTAATTTGGTTAATTAATACAGGAGCGTAAACAATTATGTCCTCGTCGTGACTTCAAGGCAAAAATGGAAAAATAGCAAGATATCAATTCAAGAAAAATCTCGAAGAAATAAAATCTAAAGTAGGTAGAGGTACTGAAATAATTTCACTGTATATTCCTCCAAACCGTCCTATTTCCGACGTAGTTTCTTATTTACGGTCAGAGTACGGACAAGCAAGCAATATAAAATCAAGTTCAACTGGCAAACATGTTCAAGATGCAATTACTACATGTATAAACTTACTGAAATCATACGGTAATATCGCACCCGATAACGGTATTATTATTTTTGCTGGTCACGTAGATATAGGCGGTAACAAGACCGAATTAATCAAATACAAAATAGAGCCACCACAACCGGCCAGTAAAGGTCTTATTTACAAGTGCGATTCATCCTTTTGGGTCGAACCACTAGAAGGAATGATTTCACCTACTGACGCCTATGGACTCATGGTTATCGATAGGGGAGAATGTTCAATAGGTGTTCTAAGAGGCGAACGTATCGAATGTAAATGGTCAGAAACTTCACTAGTGCCTAGAAAACACAGTCACGGCGGACAATCGGCACAACGTATGGCTAGAATTATTCAACAAATAGCCGATGCATGGTTCAGAGAATGTTGTGAAATTGCTAGTGAAATATTCTTAAAAGAAAATGTCAAGGGCGTTATTTTAGGCGGTCCTGGTGGTACGGTTAAGTATTCTGTTAATAAAGAAGACTTTCACTATCAAATACGTGATAAAATTATAGACATAATAGATGTAGGAGATACTACAGAACAAGGTTTACGAGAATTGGTTAATAATGCTAAACCAACTCTTAGAAAGTTAGGATTAACTCACGAACGAGATTTATTAGAGAAGTTTCTTAGAGAAATTATATGTAAAGACGATTTAATTGTATATGGAATTGAACAGGTTAAACATGCATTAACTATCGGCGCGGTAGACACCCTGTTAATCAGCGAATCCTTGATGGAAAAAGAAGATTGGCAAAATTTATCAGAACAAACAGGTTCGAAAATAGAATTAATATCAAATGATACAGAAGAGAGTAAACAGTTTGTGCTGGGTTTCGATGGTATCGCAGCATTTTTACGTTATAAAATTTCGTGATGGTGCAATAATATGGATGTTATTTATACAGTATCGTTTGATATACGTACAGAAAAGGAATGTACTGCCGATGCTTTTTTCGAAACAACAAAATTAAAAGGACCGAACGGTCTTGCATGTGTTATGCATTTAGAACAAGAACTTTATATAAAAAGTTATATATGTGGTAATAGTCACCATCATAGATATTTTTGTAAAAAATGCAAATCGCTTACTACTGTTCGTGAAACAAGTGATGTATATTCTAACAGTATTTGGAGCATTTAACGATGGAATTTCAAGTGGTTATCTATGAAATCTAGAAATTACCCAACCGAACTTAGACTTCTGGCGAAGGAATTGGATAGTACGAATCCAGATGGTGCTAGGTTGATTCGAGAATCTGCAGTAGAAATTGAACGTTTGAAAGCAAAATTATCCTGAGATACCATGAATGATAATCCGTTCGAATTCTGTGAATCGAAAAATTCCATAGGAATAAAATGTGGCGATGTTAATTATAATCCTCATCCAGAATATCCAGGTACAATGGAGCCTTCAAAATATAAATCTAAGTACGGCGCATGTTGTCCTGGGCATCATGGAATAAAACGTATATTCTCACCGATATTTCACAATATCTTTGGTAAGTGGTATAGAACTTCATTCTTATGGAAGTTTAGTAAAATTGAATGCTTTAATCATTATATGGCTTCAAACTATGGTTTGTATGCAGTAGAGACTCCAAATGGAACTGCGTACATTGATTCTTCTCTCTTCTTTGGAGATAAAGAACCTATTATTAAAGTAGAATTTGGAAATTACCAATGGGAGAAAGAAACCAATGGATTTAAGTAAATTATTTTTAATTTGGTGGAATGAAATTGACGTTAATGTTAATAATTATGACATAGTTAATTATTTTGAGGTGGTTACTATGGATGAATTGTTGGGTCCGAGCATGGAAAACTCTCTTATCGAGGCGATGTCAAATGATAAATAATCCTAAAGTAATAGCAGTATTCGATGGTACGGAATATGATTTTTTAAGTAATTTTTA
>Ga0209542_10011999_pt1 | contig 15260 bp, 21 predicted proteins | sample RifCSPhighO2_01_FD_184028 | JGI IMG/M metagenome (GOLD analysis project Ga0209542, IMG submission 184028) | Soil microbial communities from Rifle, Colorado - Rifle CSP2_plank highO2_0.1 (SPAdes) (version 2) | ecosystem: Environmental > Terrestrial > Deep subsurface > Rock core/Sediment ...
TCGGCAATATAATCTCCAGCGGGAAGTTCTCCTTCCAGGTATAAAGGCGAGGGCGGTCGATAGATTTCTTTTAAGAGCTGGGGATAGGATTTTTCCTTTCTTGTCAATTTCCGCATCTTGTTTTAATATTAGCATAAATGAGTTCGCAAACCAAAACTTTTATTTTAGATTTAGTCAAAGTGTTGGCGACATCTTTGATTTTAGCCGGAATAGTTCGCTGGTTGGTTTTTATGCCCTTCCGGGTGCAGGGAGCTTCCATGGAAGAAAATTTTCACGAAAGCGATTATTTGATTATTGACCGGGTTTCGCCCAATTTTTCTTCCTATCACCGGGGCGAAGTGATAGTTTTTAAATTCGGCGGAGACTGGAGAACTTATTATATAAAACGAATTATCGCTCTGCCCCAAGAAACCATAGAAATTAAAACGGGAAAAGTTTATATTAACGACGCCCTGCTTCCGGAAGAGGATTATTTGTTTAGTAAAACTCCCGGTGAATTGAAGTATCAGCTTAAAGCTGATGAATATTTTGTTATGGGAGATAATCGGGCTAAATCTTCGGATTCTCGATCCTGGGGTCCGATTAAAAAAGATTATATTGTGGGCCCGGTTTTTCTTCGTCTGTTTCCTCTGAATGATTTTAAATTTTTTTAAAAACCATGAGCGAAGCCGAATTGCAAATCGTTAAAGGAATGAATGATATCTTGCCTCCAGAACAAAAATTTTGGGAATTTTTTTTAACTACCGCAATCGCGGCTTTGAAAATGTTTTCTTTTTTGAAAATTGACACTCCAATTCTGGAATTCGAGGAATTGTTTAAGCGGGGAGTGGGAGCTTCCACGGATATCGTGGAAAAGGAAATGTTTAGTTTTGTGACCAAAGGCAGGGATAAAGTAGCGTTGCGGCCGGAAGGAACCGCTGGTGTGGCCCGGGCTTATATTGAAAACGGCATGTCGTCTTGGCCGCAGCCGGTTAAATTGTTTTATTATGGGCCAATGTTTCGCTACGAAAAGCCGCAATTGGGAAGAAGAAGGCAGTTTCATCAACTGGGAGCGGAGATAATCGGCTCCAGCGATCCGGTTAGTGACGCTCAAATAATAGCTTTATCTTGGCAGATTTTGGATAATTTGGGACTTCAGAATTTAAGTATTCAGATTAACAGCGTTGGCTGTCTTAAATGTCGGGGGGAATATCGGAATCTTTTTACGGATAGTTTGTGCGCCAAGGTTGGAAATCTTTGCGCGGATTGCAAAAACCGATTCAAGAAAAATCCTTGGCGCATTTTGGATTGCAAGGAAGTCAGGTGCCAACGTTTAACTTCGTCTTCGCCGATTCAGGTTGACTACTTGTGTTCGGAGTGCCACGATCATTTCAGGTCGGTTTTGGAATTTCTGGATGAATCGGATTTGCCCTATGCCTTAAATCCTAAATTAGTTAGGGGCTTGGATTATTATACCAAAACGGTATTTGAATTCGTTACCCAGGAAAAAAATGCCGGGGCGATTTTGGGGGGCGGCAGATATGATGATCTGATTGAATTCTTGGGCGGCCGGTCGGCTCCGGCCGTAGGCATGTCCATGGGAATAGAGCGGATTATAGAAATAATGAAACAAAACAAGATCAAGCCCCGGGTAGAGGATTTTAAGATTGATGTGTTTTTGGCCCAGCTGGGAGATCTTCCCAAAAAGAAGGCCTTGAAATTGTTTTTAGATCTGGAAAAAGAAGGGTTTAAAGTCGCGGAAGCTTTTTCTAAAAACAGTTTGAGATCGCAATTGGCAATTGCCGAAAAGTTAAAGATCCCTTATGCTTTGATTTTGGGGCAGAAAGAAGCCCTGGATGGAAATGTTATATTAAGAAACCTGTCTTCCGGGGTGCAGGAATTTTTTCCTTTGTGCAAGATAATAGAAGTGATTAAAAAAAGAATTAAATGAATTGTCTGTTTTGTAAAATTATAAGCAAAGAAATTAAAGCCGAAATAGTTTTGGAAACTTCAGACTTTTTGGTTTTTAAAGATGTTAATCCGCAGAAACCGGTGCATCTTTTGATTGTCCCCAAGGATCACGTTGCTTCTTTAAAGGAAGCGAACCCGGATTTAATTAAAGATATAATGATTTTTTCTCGGAACCTGGGAGAGGATTATGTCGGCTATCGGATCATGATTAACGCCGGCAAAGAACAGGAAGTTGATCATTTGCACATTCATCTTTTGGCAGAAAAAAGAAAGAGAGGTGTGGAAGAATAATGGTTCAGGTCAATAAAAGAGAAAGAGAGAGTGTAAACAGTTTGGTGCGGCGTTTTATGCGCACGGTTCAGCAAAGCGGCGTTTTGATTCGGGCTAAAAAATCCAAATTTTATGAAAAGGATTTAACCAAGCGACAAATGCGGGAACGCGCTCTGCATCGGGAGAAAAAGATTCAAGAGATGGAAAAGTTAAAAAAATTAGGAATTTTAGAAGATGAAAGACCAAAACGATTTAAACGAGGAAATTAAATCCGCGCTGAAAGCCGGAGACGGAGATAAGCGAGTGGCTTTAACCATGCTTAAAGCTGAAGCTCTTAATGAAGCCATTGCCAAGGGTAAAAAAGCCGAAGGATTAAATTCAGAAGAATTTGTCTCGGTGGTGAAACGGGAGATAAGAAAGAGAAAAGAAGCTCGAGAAATGATGGCCAGGGATCCGGAGGGCCAGGAAAAGGAAAGGCGGGCAATAAGAATGTTTACCGATTTTATTCCGGAGCAAATGCCGGACGAAGAAATTGCTATAATGGTAAAAGCGATTATAAACTCCGGGAATACTGATCTTAAAATGATTATGAAAGAAGCAATGAAGCAATTAAAAGGAAGAGCCGATGGTAGCAAAGTTAAAGAAATTGCCGAAAAAGAATTGGGAGTTTAGCCTGGTTTTTTTGGATAAAAAGAAGATGCGAGAGCTGAATCAAAAGCATAGAAACCAGGATTATGTTCCTAATGTGCTTTCTTTTGGTGGTGATTTAAATGAAATTTTGATTCGCTGGCCCTTGGCCAAAGGTGAAAGATTGGAAGAGTTGATCGCTCACGGAGTGTTAAGTTTGTTAGAAATGGAGAAATAGTTTAAAATAAATACAAACCATGAAGAAGAGAGGGAAAACCATTGCCTGCCTAGACATCGGATCCAGCGAGGTGCGGATTTTACTGGCGCGGGAAATTCCCAATTCAGCGGGGGAATCCGCATTACAAATTTTAGGGCTAGCTTCCGGCCCCAGTTATGGCTTAAGAAAAGGTGTTATAGCCGACACCGATGAAGTGTCTAGGGCGATAAGGGTCACGACCAATAAATTGATTCGGGAAACCGGCGCAGAAATAAATTGGGTAGTTTTAGGACTGGACGGTCCGCATTTGTCCACTGCTTCCAGCACCGGGACCATCGCAGTTTCCACCGCTTCGGAAAAAATTTCCGCCGATGATGTCCAGAGGGTTTTTGAACAGGCAAAAAATATGCTTCCTCGGAAAAATAATCAGTTGGTGATAGAGGTTTTGCCTCAATTTTATAAGGTGGACGGAGAAATAAGCATTGAACCGCCAATAGGTCTTTTTGGAAAAAGACTGGAGGCCGAAGTGCTGATAATAGAAAATTCGGCTCCGGCCATGGAAAAAATAGACAAAAGCGTTCTGAACGCGGGATTAAAAGTGTCCGGCAAAATAATTTCCACTTTAGCCAGCGGCCAATCAGTTTTAACTAAAAGACAAAAAGAATTAGGCGTGGTGATAATAGACATTGGAGCCGGAGTCACTGGTATAGCGGTTTATGAAGAAGGCAGAATTTTGCAACTTAAAAATTTGGCGATTGGCGGAGCGCATATAACTAACGATGTGGCTATCGGCCTTAAGCTGCCGGTGGAAGTTGCGGAAAAAATTAAAATTAAATACGGCCAAGCCACGGAAGAGGGGATTAGAAAAGAAGCGCTGATAGATTTATCTAAAATTGATGAAAGCGAAAAAAACCAGATTTCTCAATATAAATTGACGGAGATTATTGAGGCGCGGCTGTTTGAGATATTTACTTTAATTAACAAGGAATTAAAATCTATCGGCCGGCAAAAATTGTTGCCGGCCGGAGCAGTTATCACCGGCGGCGTAGCCAAGACGCGCCACATTGCGGAATTAGCCAAGAACGTATTGGAGCTGCCGGCAAAAATTGGGCTACCCTTTCCTCAAGACGGGATTTTAAATGAACCCGGGCCGGAACTGGCAACTATTTTAGGACTGGCGATTATGGCCTTTGAAGAAAATGCCAACATTAATAATTCCGGCGGAATTTTAGAAACTGCTAAAGAACTGCTTAAAAAATTTATTCCTTAAAACAAAATTCATACTTGCAGAATTTGCAAACCATGATATATTGTCTAGCAACAAGATTTTTTAATTTAAATTTCCATGGCAAGAATTGAAGCGGATATAGAAACTTTTGTAAAAATAAAAGTTATTGGCGTAGGCGGCGGCGGCAATAATTCTATTGCCAGAATGATCGCTTCTAAAATTAGAGGCGTGGAGTTTATCGCGGTTAATGCCGATGCCCAGGATTTGAATAAATGTTCAGCTCCGGTGAAAGTTTTAATTGGAAAGAATTTAACTAAGGGATTGGGCGCGGGAATGAATCCGGATATCGGTCGTCAGTCAGCGGAAGAAAATCGCGATGAGATTCACGAAATAGTTAAAGGATCGGATATGGTGTTTGTTACCTGCGGTTTGGGCGGAGGAGTGGGCACTGGCGCTTCGCCAATTATTGCCGAAGCGGCTAAGGAAGCCGGAGCTTTAACCGTGGGCGTGGTTACCAAGCCCTTTGCTTTTGAAGGTTCGCAGAGAATGCGTATAGCCGAAGCCGGACACAAAGCCCTGAAAGAAAAGGTGGATACTTTAATTACCATTCCCAATGATCGCATTTTTCAGGTTATAGACAAAAAAGTGACTATGTTGCACGCTTTTGCCATTGTGGATGATATTTTGCGCCAGGGGGTTCAGGGAATTTCTGAACTCATAACCGTGCCGGGATTGGTTAATGTTGATTTTGCCGATGTTAAAGCCATCATGCAGAACGCTGGTTCTGCCCTAATGGGTATAGGTAAAGCCACGGGAGAGAATCGCGCTTCGGAAGCGGCTAAGGCGGCTATTAACAGCCCCTTGCTGGAACTTTCCATAGATGGCGCCAAGGGAGTTTTATTTAATGTTACCGGAGGTCCGGATATGTCTATGATGGAAATCAACGAAGCCGCGGCTATTGTCACTGAAACTATTGATCCGGATGCCAAAGTTATTTTTGGCGCGGTGGTGGATAACAATTTTCAAAAAGGAGAAATTAAAATAACCGTGGTGGCTACTGGCTTTGAAGACGGCAGTAAAGTTTTGCGTCCGGAAAGAAAAGGAGTTAAGGAAATGGTATTGCCAATTTTAGATAACACCAGGGAAGGCAAAAAAGAAAATAAGAAAGAAATAAACCGAAAAGGCGAGGAAGCGTTGGGGGACGAGGATATTTTGGATATTCCGGCCTTCATTCGCAGAAAAATGAGATGAAGAGAAGCTGGCTGATGTACATCATCGGAGGCGTAAGTTTGTTTTTATTCGCTTTTTCTTATTTGAGTCTGCGAGTGCTCTCTCAAATTTCCCTGCCGGATGCGAATATCAAATTAACTTTTAAAGAAGGCGTAACTGCCAAAGAAATAATAATAATCCTAAAAGAAAAAGGATTTAATATTGACGAAAATAAATTTTTATCTCAAGAGGGCTATTTATTTCCCGACACTTATAAATTCCATCCGGCGGCTGGATCGGATCAAATTTTGAAGCAAATGCTGGATAATTTTTTTGCCCAAGCCGGAAATGTGGATTATCAAGATTTGATTATGGCTTCAATAATTCAAAAAGAAGAATCCAGCGCCGAAGAAATGCCTAAAATCGCTGGAGTTTTTTACAATCGCTTAGCAAAAAATATACGACTGCAAGCTGATTCCACGGTTAATTATGTTACGGGAAAATCCATGCCGCAAGCTCTGATTACTGATACTAAAATTGCCGACCCTTATAACACTTATCAGATCTATGGTTTGCCGCCGGCGCCGATTTCCAACCCGGGTTTAGATGCCATTGGGGCGGCGCAGAATCCAAAAAACCATAATTATCTTTACTTTCTCCATGCTCAATCCGGAAAAGCTATTTACGCTCAAACTTTTTCCGAGCACAAGCAAAACAAGGAAAAACACCTTTAAGTTTTCTTTACAAAGCTTTTTGACTTAGCTATACTTTGGTTTATGATAACTCGAGAAAAAAAGGACTCGGTAATCAAAGATATCAAAGCCCGGTTAAAAGGGGCTAAGCTGGTTATTCTGGCTGATTTCACCGGTCTCAAAAACAGTCAGCTGGACGAATTGCGCCGTGATTTTAGAGAATCTAATATCGAGTATAAAGTAGCTAAAAAAACCTTGCTGAAATTGTCCGGCATTGAGACCCAATATCCTGGATCCATTGGTTTGGCAATTTCTCGCGACGATGAAATCACTCCCAGCAAAATCATTTATAATTCCAAAATGAAAATGATCGCTGGAATTTTAGACGGCAATCCGATTGATTTGACTCTTTTAGAAACTTTTGCTAAACTAGCGACTAAAGACGAGCTGTTACCAAAATTTGCCTATATTCTAAAAGGCAATATTAATAAATTGATTTTAATACTTAAGCAACATGGCGAAAAAGGAGAAAAGTAAATTTGCTGATTTAATAGAAAAGATAGAACAATTGAACGTTTTGGAGCTTAATGATTTAGTTAAGGCCCTAGAAGAGAAGTTTGGTAAAGTGGCGACTTTGGTAGCGCCAGAAACCAATGCTTCCGGAGTTAAGCTGGCGGAAAAATCCGAATACAGCGTGGAATTAACCAGCTCCGGATCTTCGGCCATTCAGGTCATCAAGGTGGTGAAAGAGGCGACTGGTCTGGGATTGATTGAAGCTAAAAAAATGGTGGATTCAGTCCCGGTGGTGATTAAAGAGAAGGTTAAAAAAGAAGAAGCCGAAGAACTAAAGAAAAAAATTGAATCTGCCGGCGGATCAGTTAACCTCAAGTGATCCCTTTAAAATTTCTTTATTATTTAAAAGATAAATTTTTTGGTCATCCGGAGAAACCCCAATTCCGGATAAATCCGTGAATTGAGGGGATAAATATTGAGCGGCCAAGGTGCCGTCTTTATTTATTTTAACTACGCGATTTTTTTCTAGGATGTAAATAAAGCGATTATTTTCCGAGGCGAATATTTTTTTGGCTTCAGCTAAAATCGGCTCCAGGGAAAAACTTTGCGCTTCTCCTTTCCAGAATTTTTTGATGGTGTCGGGATATAAAACATAAACCGAGCCATCAATGGCTAAGTCTTGAGCTGAAGTTAGGTCCAGTTCTTCTTTCAGCCAAGGAGAATCGTTGCGGAGTATCTGCTGGCTTGGCGGATCTAATTGATAAGTGAAGGTTAAAAATTTATCCGTGAAATCATAATCCAAGGTTGGCATCGGTTCTGGGCTTAAGAAGTTTGCTTCATAAGTTTTTTGGTCAGCAGAAAGAACTAAAATTTTGTCTTTTTCTAGACTCAAATCTTGGGGCAGAAAATCCAAAAGCAAAACCTCCAGATTATTCAGATTTTTAACTAAATTAACTTGATTTAATTTTTGAGTAATATCCTGCTTCACTTCTTTATTTTTCAAGTCTCGAGCTAGTGCTTCAGCTTCTTCCAGAATGCCGCGAGCTTTTTCCCGATCGTTAAAAAGCAAAACCGCTTCGGCTTGATTAACTTTTTCCAGAACGCTGGCTAAAAGATTCTGTTTTATTCGATCTTGGGAAGCTTGCTTTATCCAAGAAACCGTTAGGCTTATAACTAAAATCAAAACTAGGCCGCCGTAAGCAATGGCCACTGGTTTTTTGTAAGCAGGCTTTTCTTTTTTAAAAGCAGGCAGAACTTGGTTCATGGCAATATTTTTAATTTTTTTTTGATTTCGGTTGATTTTTATTTTGCCGAATTTTTTACCCCGGCTTTCCGACCGAAAGGTTCCTTCCGGACTGTGCGCCTGGGCGATAAATTTTATACTGGTAGGAAAATCGTGCAGTATGGCATTAGCCCTTAATAGAGAATTTTTAAACGCCCGCATCGGACCCAGATTCTCGTTGGCATAAAACTCCCGCTTGATCGCGGAAGCAATCAAATTAATAAGGTAAGAAGTTTTGTTTGAGGAATCTTTGGTGCTCACAATTATATCGCCCAATTTTTGCTCGGATTCGGATTTGGCGCGATATTCCAACTTGATTTTCATCTCTTTACTATTATAACTCACAATGATATTTTATCAACATGGATACCATTTTAGACGAGTTGTTTAGTTCCAATACCAGATCTAAAATTTTAAAACTTTTTTTTAGGAATTCAGAAAAAAATTTTTCTATTAAGGAAGTCGCGGATCGGATTCGGGCGGATTATTATGCCGTGCGCCGGGAAATTTTTAAACTGGAAAGTATAAAAATTCTGGAAGTCAAAGCCGACCGAACGCAAAAACTTTATTTTTTAAATTCCAGCTTTGCTTTCTTGGGAGAATTGAGATCTTTAGTTTTGCATTCTTCGCCCATTTCTCAAGACAAGCTTCACGAAAAACTGAAAAATTTAGGCAAATTTAAGCTAATTATTTTATCCGGAATTTTTATTGGTTCGGACAAATCGCGCCTGGATTTGTTTTTAGTGGGGAATAATGTCAAAGAAAAAACTTTAGGCAAATTTTTGTTGGAAATAGAAGCTGAAGTGGGGAAGGAAATTGATTATGTGTTATTCAGCGAAGAAGAATTTAGATACCGCAAAAATATGTTTGATAAATTAGTGCTGGAAGCATTGGAGGGCCCTAAAAAAGTTTTGGTGGATAAATTGGGCGTAATTTAAGTCTTTACTACTGGGAAGGTGGTTTTTGATATAACTAAATAGTTTATCCACAGAACCTGGTTTGACAGGGTTTTTTTATTTTTATATCATGATAGCCAGGTTTTGGTGGGGAAATGTGGATAAAAATGGGGATAACTTGACAAATCTGTGGATAACTCTCCAAACATAAATGCTATTAGGACAATATCAACACAATTTAGACGAAAAAAACCGTCTGGCGATCCCCGCTAAACTTCGCCGGGAGCTTAATGGTTCTTTGATAATTACTCGGGGCTTGGATAAATGCTTATTCGTTTTAACCGTAAACGAATGGAGTAAATTAATAGACAAAATTTCTAATCTCCCTTTAGGCAAAAAACCGGCTCGAGCGTTGGCTCGGGTTATGTTGGCCGGAGCCAGCGAAATAATTTTAGATAAAACCGGGCGGGCGATGATTCCGGAGTTTTTAAAAAATTACGCCGGAATAGCTAAAAGCGCGGTGATAGTGGGAGTCAATAACCGATTGGAAATTTGGAGCCAGGAGAGGTGGAACGAATATGATAAATTAGCAGAGGAGAAATTGAGCGAAATGGCAGAAAGTTTGGAAATTTAATGCACCTACCAGTTCTTAAAAAAGAAATAATGAAATTTTTTAATCCCGGAGAAGGAGAAATTATAGTTGACTGCACCGCCGGATTCCTGGGTCATACTCGAGCTTTAGAAAAAGCTGGCGCCAAAGTGATTGCCCTGGACCGGTGCCCCCAGTTTAAGAGGGTTAAAAAAGCAAATTTCCGGGATTTGGGGAGTCTGATTAAAAAACCGGTTTTCGGAGTCTTATTTGATCTGGGGCTTTGTTCCTGGCAGATTGACGAATCGGGAAAAGGGTTTTCTTATTTAAAAGACGAACCTCTAGATATGCGGTTGGGAGAGAGCGATAGAACGGCTCATGAGGTGGTAAATAATTATCCGGAAAAAGATTTGACGGAGATTTTTAAAGAATACGGAGAAGAGCCCAAGGCGCATCTGATTGCCAGAGAAATTGTTAAGCATCGTCCCTTGAGAAGCACTAAAGAACTGGCTGATCTAATTTGGGGGATTAAATCTAAAGCTCGAATATTTCAAGCCGTCAGAATAGAAGTCAACGACGAGTTAAGGGCTTTGGACCAGGGCTTGGAAGCGGCCATGAAATTGGCAAAAAAAATCGCGGTTATAAGCTACCACTCTCTGGAAGACCGGATCGTTAAAAACAAGTTTAAAAACAAAATATTAATCCGTCCGCAACCGGAAGAAGTGAAAAAAAACTCCCGATCGCGGAGCGCGAAATTAAGAATTTATATAAATGACCAAATTCAATAAAATTTTTTTTATCCTGACGGTGGGGTTGATTTTAGGATCGCTTTTTTTTCAAGTTTCGGATTCCAGTTTGGTTTATCAGCTTAAAGCTCAAGAAAAAGAATTGCAAGTAGTACGGCAAGCTAATCAAGGATTGCAAATCCAACTCTCGGCATTATCCGGGGTGGAGCGAATCAGTTCTTTGGCTCAAAAGCAGGGAATGACCAAGGCGGAAAAAATAACTTTTCTCAAAACTAATTTGCGCTTAGCTTACAGATGAGATGGCAAACCCCCGACTTTATATTTTACAAGGATTGTTTTTCTTTTTATTTTTAACGGTTTCCTGGCGGCTTTTCTATTTGCAAGTTGAACAACACCAGATTTTTTCAGCTCAAGCCCAAGAACAAAAACGTTCGGAAGGAGCCGGGACTCCTTTGCGGGGTGAAATATTAACTGGGGATAATTTTCCTTTGGCGCTTAGCAAAAATACCGCGAGCATTTACGCTTCTCCTCGAAGAATCAAAGATCCGCAAAACACTGCTGAAATTTTGGCTGATCTTTTGAATTTAGATTATGATTTAATTTTTTCGAGATTAAATAAAGCTGATGATCCTTATGAGCCAATTTTGAATAAGGCCAGCGACGAAGAGGCGAGGGCGGTTGCGATTAAGGAAATTGAAGGTATAAAGATTTCTTATGCCGGCAAGAGATATTACCCCAATGCCGGCATGGCCTCTCATCTTTTGGGTTACGTTGATCAGGGGGGCAAAGGCAGATACGGGATTGAGGGTTTTTATGAAGAAGAATTGCAAAAGGGGAAAGCTTTAACTTTAACTATTGATTATTTACTGCAACATAAAGCCGAAGAGGAGCTGGCGGCCTTGACTCTAAAATACCGCGCTCAATCCGGGAGCATCATTATTTTAGATCCGCAAACCGGAGAGATTAAAGCCCTGGCTTCCTGGCCTAATTTTGATCCTAATAATTACCAGGAAGAAAAGGATATCAGCGTATTTTTAAACCCAATTATAAATTCTCAATTTGAACCCGGATCCATAGTTAAGGTCTTAACTATTGCCGCCGGTCTGGACTCGGGAGCGATTAAACTAGAAGATTCCTATTACGATCAAGGAGTGCGCGAAATTTCCGGCTACGAGGTGCATAATTTTGATAAAAAATCCTATGGCCATCAAACCATTTCCCAAATTATAGAAAAGTCTTTGAATCTGGGAGCCATATTTATTTCCGAACAAATGCCCAAAAAAGAGTTTAAAGATTATCTGAAGGATTTCGGCTTAGGGCAAAAAACCGGCATAAAATTATACGGGGAATTGCCGGGAAATTTGGATAGTTTGAGTCTGGAAGTGGATATTAATTACGCTACTGCTGCTTTCGGCCAGGGAATTTCCGCGACTCCTTTGCAAATGGCCATGGCGATTTCAACTTTGGCTAATGACGGTTATTTATTGGCTCCGAGGATTTTTTCTAACGAAGAAAAAGCGGTAAAGCGGCAGGTGGTTTCCAGCTTCACCGCCCGCGCTCTTACCCAAATGATGTCTAGGGCTTTTAAGTCTTATCCTGGAGCTGAAGTTTTGTCTCAATATAATATAGCGGCTAAAACCGGAACCGCGCAGGTGGCAAATCAGGGCGGATACAGCGAAGATCAGTGGATTCACAGTTTGGTTGGTTTCGCTCCGGTGGAAGATCCTAGATTCTTGATTTTTTTAAAATTAGATCAGCCCCGGGAAGTTAAGTACGCCGCCACTTCTTTAACTCCCAGCTTTATTGATTTGTCGGGGTTTTTATTGCAATATTACAAAGTTGCGCCAAGGCCAGAATAAATGCCGCTATCGTCTAGTGGTTTAGGACATCGCCCTCTCACGGCGGAAACCCGGGTTCGAATCCCGGCAGCGGTACTGCTTCAACGATGGTTTTTTGTGGTCCTTAAAACGCAGGAATCCATTAGGCACCAGGCCCATATCAAGGATGGAGGGTTCCCTTAATATTCTCGCTAAGCGAGAGCAGAATTCCTGCGTTTTAAGGACCACCCTTCGTTCTTATTTGCTTAACTCTAAATATGCGCCGAGAGAAAAAAATTGTCAATCGTGTTATACTTTTTAAATGCTGGATATAATTTTGTTTATTTTAGTGCTGATCGGCCTATTTTTATTGTTTTGGCTGGTGAATAAAAAGTTTGCTTCTTTAAATCATCCCAGCTCGGAATTAAACCAATTTTCGCAGAATATCAGCGCCAGCTTAAATCAGGTAGCGAGGGAAATTGGCGTTATGCAGGAAATCGGCCGGGACATGAAGCGTTTGCAAGATTTTTTTAAAACCCCTAAATTACGGGGCAATATCGGCGAACAGATTTTAAAAGATTTACTGGAACAGGCTTTACCCGGGAATTTGCTGAAGTTTCAGCACCGATTCCGGTCTGGATCAATAGTGGACGCTCTGATTAAAACTAATCAGGGATTGATTCCCATTGATTCCAAATTCCCTCTGGAAAATTTTTCCGGTCGGGATATAAGAAAGCACATTAAAGATATTTCCGATAAATATATTCTGCCCCAAGAAGGGACCGTGGATTTTGCCGTGATGTATATTCCTTCGGAAAATATTTATTACCAATTATTAACTAATAATTCCGAACTTTTGGAATTTGGTTATAATAATAAAGTTTATATTGTTTCCCCCAATAATTTTTACTATTTTTTGAAAGTGATAATGCTGGGGTTGGAAGGGGCTAAAATAGAAGAAACCTCGCGCCAGGTGCTTATGGGTTTTAGAGCCGTAGAGCAGGAGGCGAAAAAATTAGATCAGGAATTGTCAGTTCTCAATCGGCATTTGAGTAATGCCAAGTCTTCGGGAGAGCGGACCGACACGCAACTGGGAAAACTAAAGAAAGAAATAAAAGATGTGGCAGCGATTAAAATCAGCGCCAATAAAATTTCTGGCGATATTCAACTTATTGATTAACCTAAGCGTTTTTTTGTTCATTGCTTTAACTTCGCCGGACAATTCTCTGCCCGCGATTTTGCATTACCGGGCCGGTTTGGGGCCGGATTGGCTGGGAGCTTGGAGCGCTTTGTATTCTTTGGGTTTAGCCGGTTTTTTGATTTTTATAATCAACAGCGTTTTAGCCGGTATTTTTAGAAATAAAACTTTTTCTTTTTTGCTTTTAGGAACCGCTTTTATGGCGCAGATTTTTTTGACAATTAGCGCGATCATGCTAGTATTAATAAACTAATTATGATTGCCGTGATCAAAACCGGAGGCAAGCAATATCTGGTAGCTCCGGGCGATAAAATTAAGGTGGAAAAACTTTCTGGCGAAATCGGAAACCGGGTGACTTTTGATAACATTTTGCTTTTAGGCGAAACCATCGGCCGGCCTAAAGTTAAAGGCGCCAAGGTGGAAGCCAGAATTTTAGGCCAAAAGCGGGCGAAAAAAGTATCCATCTTTAAATACAAGCCGAAAAAGCGATACCATAAAAAACAAGGGCACCGTCAATTTTATACCGAGTTGGAGATTTTGAGCGTGGGGAAAGATGAAAAGGCGTAAATTTGTTAAGCTTTATAAAGAGCACCGAATACCTATATATAGGTATATTTATTTTAGAGTCAATTCCAAGGAAGAGGCGGAAGATTTAGCTTCCGAAGTGTTTTTGCGAGTGTTTAATTATTTTAAAAAAAATCAGCCGCAAAATGCCCGAGCCTTTTTTTATAAAGTGGCGCGCGATTTGCTGGTGGATTTTTACCGGAAGAATCAGCGGTCCTTGCCGGAATTTGAACTTAAAGCCGAGGACAAACATTTTTTGGATTTATACCAGGCCCTGTCCGGTCTAAACGCCGATCATCGGGAGGTTGTGGTGTTGAGATATTTTGAGGGATTTTCCATTCCGGAGATCGCGCAGATCACCGGGAAAAAAGAAAAAAATGTAGAGATGATGCTTTATCGGTCCAAAAATAAATTAAAGGACAGATTGTAGAGTTTAAGGGTTTTATTTCGGCTTATATTATAATGAACTGGGAAGAATTGCTTAAACAATATAATAGTATAAAGCCAGATGCGAACTGGCTCAAACAAAGCGAAAGAGAACTTAAATCGCAACTACCGGGTATTAATTATCCAGCTTATTTAAGCGGTATAACCACTTTTATTTTTTTGGTTTTCGGCTGGATGGTTTGGGAAGGTTCAGAGCCATCTTTCATGGCGGTTAAGACAGCGAAACTAGAATCCGAAACTGCCGCGCTAGTTAAACAAGTCAAGGAAATTAAAGCTAACGCGCAAAAAATAGAAAAGAATATCCAAGAAGTTTTGGCGGTTAAGTCCGTTGCTTCTGACAATCAGGAATTGGATCCTAGAATTAAGTTAGAAGAAGATTTGCAAAAAGTTAAAGCGGCGCGAGAGGTTCTGGAAGAAATTGAGCAAGATATAGCCAACGGTGATTTTCTGATCGCCCGCAATAAACTTGACTTTTTGCTTAAAAATGGTAATATGGAAGGGTTCCCCGAAATGGGTTTAAAGGTCGAGGACTTAAAAGAAAATGAAACAATTAATTAGTTTGTTAAACATTGAAAATGAGTAAAATTCAGAAAAGCATTGCGATTCTAACTTCTTTAGCCACTGCTTTGGCGTTTTCCGGCGCTATCTATTTGGCGCCAGCCGCTCAAGCCGCTACTACAGCCGATGAATTGCAACAGCAAATTGATCAGTTGATGGTAACCATCAATTCGCTCAATCAACAAATCGCAGCTTTGCAGGGTGAGTCAACTACTGCCATCTCCGGCATACCGGCCGGTTTCACGTTTACGGAATTTATGAAACGTGGATCTAAAGGAGACCAGGTTAAGTACTTGCAAACTTTGCTTAATGCGAAAGGATACAACGTTGGCACTGCCGATGGAATTTTTGGTTCCAAGACCGATGCCGGCGCTAAATCCTATCAGGCCGCTAAAGGCCTAACTGCCGATGGATTAGTCGGCAAAAATACCCGAGCTCAACTAAATACCGATTTAGC
>Ga0209542_10012001_pt1 | contig 15259 bp, 16 predicted proteins | sample RifCSPhighO2_01_FD_184028 | JGI IMG/M metagenome (GOLD analysis project Ga0209542, IMG submission 184028) | Soil microbial communities from Rifle, Colorado - Rifle CSP2_plank highO2_0.1 (SPAdes) (version 2) | ecosystem: Environmental > Terrestrial > Deep subsurface > Rock core/Sediment ...
AATCGAAGGCAAAACTAAAATCTTGGAAGATTTCATATAAGCATAAACTTCTTCATGGTCGTCGAGAAATCCTTTAAAAGAAGCATTCAATTTTAGATGATGGGCCAAACTTATTAAATTGAACTTCTCGGGGCCATCTCCAATAATGCACAATTTTAAATTTAAGTCTTTAATAGAATTTAAAAGTAAACTGGCGTTCTTATCTTTAATTAGCCTACCGACAAAAATTAGATCAAACTTTTCTGTAGATCCTTTAATTTTTTTTATCTTCTTCAAATCTATCCCCGCTGGAATAACCTGCTGGTTTTTTAGCTCTCTTCTGTTGTCAATCAAAGTTACATTGTTTTTAGTTAATACCAAAGTCAATTTTTCAAGCAATCCAATAAAACCAGTATCAATGGTTTCAAGCCAGGTAATGATTAGTGGTTTTCTCTTAAGCTTGGAATAAAATTTGCATACAAAACAGGAGAGATAAGGAAAGTTTTGGCAGTCTATTATATCAAAATCATATTTTCTCAATTCCATGAATAAATAAAAACTAAAATAAAAAGGCTCTATCAGCGATCTTTTTCCTTTTTTATTATAAAGCGGGATGGAATTGCACACACCATGTAAATAGAAGTTATCCATTCTAATAGTATCATTGCCTTTCCAATATTTCATCCCAAATAAATGAACTTCATGGTTCTTGCTTAAAGTTTTTGCTACATCATAAATCCTTTTCTCAGCTCCTCCTTTCACATAAGGGTAAATTGCATCATAAACTATTGCTACTTTCATACCTAATTTTAACCAAGAAAAAGTTATAAACTTAAGCCAGAGAAGGAGCAACCATTATGCTTCCGCCGTAACCGTTTAGCTTCTAGGGAAACCCTAAGAAGCTAAACGGTTACTTTAAAACAAAAGCTTTAAATACTTTAAATTATAACTATATATTAAATATAAAGTTATGTAATAAAATGAGCTTAAAATTAATTGTCAAAAAATTAGAGATTAGGAAAGAGAAGTTCATAACTAGAGAGGAACTTAAGTCTTATTGTAAAATGTTAAAATTAGATTATTATACCGTAGTTGGATATCTTATGACTAATAATTATGTGGTAAGAATTTTGAGAGGCATATTTTATGTTAAGTCAATTGAAGAGAGAAAATTAAAAAAAATCGACATGGATCATTTAGCTGTTATAGGGGAAGCTTTGGAAATTAAAGGAATTAAAAACTGGTATTTTGGTTTAAATACGGCAGTCAAATTAAATAATCTTACTCATGAATATTTTGTAGTTGATTATGTGATTAATGATAAAATAGCAAGGTCAGAGCTAATAGAAATAATTGGATACGAAATAAAGTTTATCAAAGTAAATAAAAAGATTTTTGGGTTTGGAATAATAAAGAATAGGTTACAATATTCTGATGTAGAAAAAACCGTTTTAGATATAGCCTATTTAGGCAAATATAATAATCTTACGAACAATGAAATAAAAAATAAATTAATCGATATTATGGGATATTGCTCAAAAGAAAAAATAAGAAAATATTCAAAACATTATCCTAAAACTGTCAAAAAATTCATTAAAGAATTAACATGGTAGAAAAAAGGTTTATCGACTATCTCGCTGAAGAATATAATGTAAAACAAAAAAATTTGATTGAAAAAGATTTAATACTGCAAGATTTAATGGAGAAATTAATAAAAGACAAATTTTTTAATGAGAATTTTATTTTTAAAGGTGGAACATGTTTAATAAAATGCTATCTTGATTATTACAGATTTTCAGAAGATTTAGACTTTACATGGAGAAAACAAGGATTATGGGGGAATAAGAGTAGCAAGCAGATTAGAAAGTGGGTATCTGAAAAGATTGCAAGACTTGCAGTTCTATTAAATAAAGTTTCTTCTGAGTTAAAATTGGATTTTAAACCAGTAAAGGATAATAAAAAATATATAGAGCTCGGATCCGGAGGGATTTTTGTTACGTTTAAATTATGGTATGCCTCTTCCATATCTTTGGATGAACAATTTGTTAAGATACAAATTAATTTTATAGAGAAATTTAGGTACAAGTTTAAAAAGTGCTCTGCTAAAAATTTATTTAAAAAAAATGACTTAAAAGAAGTAAAGTTTTTATTTCCAGAATATGAGAAAACTATTTCTAAAGAAATTGTAATTGAGTCTTATGATATTAGGGAAATCCTTGTCGAAAAAATAAGAGCGATAATTACTAGAAGGGGTGTAAAAACAAGGGATTTTATTGATGTTTATTTTATTACAAGATATTTAAGAGAGAATGTTGGAGATTATGAAGAAGAGATAATAGAAAAGATATTATTTGCTCTTAAATATGAAAAATATTTGGTAAATTTGTTAAAAAAACATGATTCATTTAAGTTATTGAAATTAGAAGATAAAAAAGACATCTTACTTGAATCTCTAGGCAAAGAATTCGATAAATTTTTACAGGATTTTGGTTACTTTTTAGATAAGCTATTAGAAAAAATAAAGAAAATTTTGAAAGAAGATAAAAAATGACTATAAAACGCTTCTAATAAGCGATTTACATTTAGATCACTTAATATAATTAAATATTAACTAGGTAATTTTCATCAATGGAGGAAATGAGTAAAGTTATTGTTGGTAATTGGAATAAAAATGTTAAAGACTTTAATGTTGTTTATTAATTTACAATCCTAATAGATGTTCCAAGAATTATTCGGTCTCGATTTCAAAAATATTAAGGCCATGAAAAATTAGGTTAAGATTCATTATATTAAAATTAACAACTTAATTTAAGCTTAAGCCAAAGAAGGAGCAACCATTATACTTCCTCCGTTTCTCCTGCCCTCGCAAAATTCCAGAAACCCTTCCTTGTCAATCTCCTTGCAGACTTCAATTCCGTCTTCCAGCCTATCATTGCTTTCTAAATTCCTAAAAACTCCAAATAAGCATTTATTTCTTTCATAACCCAATTCAAGATTATTGCATATTTTAACAGAAGTCTCTTTCGAAATCAAGCTGGCATCTTTTGCAAACTTCATAAAACAGCCTTTAATCTCTTCATCGGTTTTATATTTGTTGCATTCTTTAACAGCTTTATCAGGATTTTTAACAATGCTTTTGATTGATGGCTGAAAACATCCACTAATAAAAATTAAAATGATAAGTAGCAGAAATAATTTTTTCATAATAAAATAAAGATTCTAGGATTAATAAAACTTTCTTATACAACTTTGAATTCAGCTTCTACATAAGGAGTGTCAAATTGATCCTGTCCAGGTTTTTCAATATATCTAATACGACTTGATAATTGCAATTAAACCGAAACCATTATATATAACTACGTAATTTTACGTAATATGGAAATAATGGCAAAAATAAGCAAAGGGACAATAATGGATCAAATTTACATACCAAAAAATAGAATTGGCTTCAGCATTGGGGATCACGTAATAATAAAATCGCTGGAAGTTCAAAAAAATTTTGAAAGACCTTATTTTTATAACATTGAATTTATAGAACCGGTAAAATTAGAAATTATCAAGGAGGTATTTTCTGCAATTGTTAATATCATGGATAATTGTAATATAATTATTACGGGTTCTTTTTTAGATAAGGGTTTTAATTTTAACGATATTGATATAATTTTAATTATAGAAAATAAAATAAACGAAAATAAGCTTGAAAAAATTATTGAGAATAAGATAAAGATAGAAAATCATATAGTCATATTTAATAAAAAAACATTCATTGAAGCTTTAAGTATAGATCCAATATGGAGAGTAATGATAAGCAAATCTATTTCTAATCAAAGAATTCCTCCACTGCCAAAAGTAAAACTAGACTATAGATATTTAGATGCACAGATGATAAAAAGCAATCTATTAATAGAAAACTTTGATTCTCTAACAGGAAAAGAAAAATATAAGCTTACTAGAAATCTGATGGCAATATATTTGTTTACCAGGAATATCAACTTATCAAAAAAAAGAATAGACAGAGAAATAGGAAAAAAATTTGATATAGAAGCAGATAATCTTAAATATAATCTTGTTGATAATAAATTTCTTAAAAAATACAAAGATTTTTATTTTAAATTCGAAAAAGAAATAATCAAAAATGCCGCAGAACAGGAAAAAACTAATTGAGCTATTTATAGGCAACTTATCAAATGCCATAGTTCATCAGATATCTTTAGAAGCCATAGATAAAGAAGAAATTGCATCTAAATATAAAAAAGAATTAGATATTTCATTAAGCATATCTAAAAAATATAGAGAGAAAATTAATCCTAAAGATTCCTCCTTATCTGAGAAAGATATAGAATACATTAAAATTCAAGTGAACAATAAAGTGATAGCAGAGTTGAAGAAACGTATCTCGCAAGGCTATAAAAATATAAATTTAAATTCAGTTAAAGAATTAATTGATAAAGCATTGAAGAGCACAAAGATTGTTTAGTTTTAAACAACTTTGAATTCGGCCTCGACAAATGGAGTGTCAAATTCATCCTGTCCAGGTTTTTCAATATACCTCACGCGGGCTTTATAATCTCCTTGAAAATCAGCTTGTGTTTTATAGCTCAGCTCAACAATGTTGTTCTTAATCTCCCCTAGGCAATATTTGTTGCTCTTGCAAGTTCTAGAGTTCTGCTTTGCGCAGTCATCTTCCGTCGGCAAATAAGTCTTGTAATCCTTGTGCAGCCCATTTTTAGTTAGAATTTCAAATTTAGGATCAATGCAGTATCCGTTTATTCTCGCCCTTATATTTATCTCTTCTCCAGAATCAACTTCTTTCTGTATCACGCTAATTTCAGGAATCTTTTGCTTTTCAACAGGAACATATCCTGTTAGTTTTTCAAAGTTCAAAGAAAATAAAGATATTAGTACAAGAAATATTGCAGCAATTAATATATTACTAGTTTTCATTCTCAATCAGTTTTTAGTTTTGGGCAGGACATTGAAATAAATGTTTATAGAGTCTTTTTTATTCCTGTCCTTCCAATAAAATACTTTTCCAAAATATTCCCCATCCCATCCAGGCTCTGACCTGTAGCTTACTGTAAAAGTCCCGTCTTTATCAAGTATCAAGCCATCTCCCTTGCAGATCTTATAGCCGCCTTTTTGAGTAACAACGCCCTTTCTACCGCCGCTGCTCACTATGCTATCGTCACTTAATTTTCCTGAGAAATAAAATCCTATTTCAGGATCAACGCATCCATTTCTTGGCCTTACTTTTATATTTATCATCTCACCAGCTTTAATAGTTTGAGGGTAAGCAGTAACATCTGGCATTAAATTTTTAGTAGCCTCTCCGGTAATGTTGTCAAAGTTAAATCCTATCAAAGCAACAAGAACGATTCCAACAACAATGATTAGTATATGATTTTTTTCCATTTCACATCATCCATTTATTGTAAACGATCTTGTAATATAGTTTTCTTTATCATAGTCGAAAACCTTTACGAAAAATATCCCTGATTGCTCGTCATTAGGCTTCCAGTCAGGGCTCGTCTTATATCTTACAGAAAATGCCTGGCAAACTCTTCTCCCGCCGACTTCTGTTTTTACAGTTGCTCTTCTCAAGTCAGAATCGTCGTAGAATCCAACAATGCCATTGACGCATCCCTTTCCAGGAATAACATTAACAGTTACATACTGCCCAGCATTTAAAAACTTGGGGGTTACTTCAACAGATGTTTTCGTATTTATAACAGCTCCAGTAGTGACATTGTCAATGTTGAATCCAACTAGTGCAACAATGAATAAGGTAATAAGTGAGAAGACAAAAATTATTCTATTATCTCTTTTTTTCGCTTTTGCCATACCCTAGAAAATATTAACAGATATATAAATGTTTTTGAAATAAAATTATAAAAACGCCGCGACTCGGATTTGAACCGAGATGCCCAAAAGGGCCAGGTTGTCTGGTTTGATCAAACTTTCTAAAAGTTTGTTTCAAGACCTGTGCGATACCAGGTTACGCGATCACGGCATAGAATAAAAAATAAGAAAGTAGTTTATAAAACTTAGTTTCTTCTAATCCATCCGATTAATGACCATGCTCTTGATCCAATCTCATTCTTATTTAAAAAAAGATAGCCCCAGTCAAATAGCATGTGGAATATCAATCCTATCAGTGCAAATAAAAATATCTCATGGATAAAGACTCCAAATATGAAGAATAATATCCAAACCTCCAGTGTGTGAAATATATGCAGCGAGTCATGATGGTCTTCATGGATTTTGCTTCCTGGTACATGATATAAATATCCATTCATGAAATTAATATCTTTTTTCCTAACTGCATAATATATATAGTGATCGATGTCGAATACAAAACCGCTTAAGAAAACAACAATGCTATAATTTCCAATAAAAGGATATAATGCAGCTGCAAAAATTAATGCAAATAGGGCATGTAATGAAATCTGTTGCATAAGTCAAACACTAAAGAAAAATACCAAAGAAAAATTATTTAAATCTATTTGATTACTTTCTTCTCTTAGTCTTAAATATCAGCACGCTGGCAATCTTTCTGTCAATAGCATCAATTTTTCTTTCAATGATGTATATCCTCCTCAATCCATAGACAATCCCAAAAACAGCGCCGACAAGAATATACAGCAAAATAGTATTAATCTCAGCCATCATATCACCTCTTGAAATATATATTTTCAATTATTTATAAAGTTATTTATTCATCAATTTCTCAAGCATTGCACCAAATGCAGGCCTTGTTATAAACACTCCAATTGAAACACCGACTAAAGTTGCAATTGCAAACCCTCTAAGCAGGCCAGCAACAGCCCATATCAATGGAAGCATTGCAGCAAATGTAGCAGCATAAGCAACCATGATTATATAAAATGCTCTCTTCAATTTTTCTTTCCAGCTCGAATAGATTTCTTTTCCTCTTAATATCTCATCAGTTATTACAATTTGGTCATCCACCCCGGTGCCAACAGAGGCGATTATTCCTGCTATTGCAGCCAGATCAAGATTCCATCTGAACAAGCCGGCAAATCCAAGAATGATAAATATCTCGCTGAATAAAGTTATCGCCATTGGAATTATGATCTTAAAGTTTCTATAGCGAAAGAAGACAACACCAATAACCCCCAGTATTGCAACTAATCCCGCTAGGACAGCATTATTCAAAAATGTTTCTCCAAATACAGGGCTTATGCTGTCAATCTTTACAATCTCGAGCTCGAATGGCAGGCTTCCAGTAATTAAAACAGTTTGTAATTTTCCCATATTTGTAAGGGCATCATTCAGTGCAGTTTCTTGGTCGTCGCCCAAGCCGCTTCCAGAAATCAATATGTCAGTAGTTTCACTCCCTTTTAAGCTCGAAGATATTTGCAGGGTTTCAATCAATTCATTATCAAGATAGAGATCCAACGGCTTGCTTAAATATCCCTCTGAATTAATATCGCTTATTACTTCAAGGTTTTTTGTTATCTCAGCATGCCTCTTGGCTGCTTCAATACTTAGTTTTATGCTGAATTCAAATCTGCATGCAAATTGTCCATCGCTTACTTGATTGCAAATTCTGATTCCAGAGCAGGTTCCATCATCCTTGCATACAAATGGAATGTCTTTTCCTCCAGTGAATACAATTTCATCTCCGATCTTGGCTTCAAATTTTCCCTGGCTTGCAATAAAATCCTGGACATCTTCTTTCGAGATTCCAGCTATCTCAATCAATATTAGTTTGTCATTATCAACATCAGCTTCTCTTATTCTTTTATCAGCTAGTCCATAGATATCCAGCCTGTCAGAAATTATAGAAATCAGGTTTTTAACGTCTTGATCAGTTGCTTTTACGTCGCCAATAGGTTTTAATAAAACTCTTGTTCCACCTTCAAGGTCCAGCCCCTTTCTTATGTTACTTCTGGAAACTTTTTTGACATTTATCTCGAGCTCTTTGTTAACTTGGAAAACATATTCTTTCTTGTCAGTTTTTATCCTGATAATTTTGTTAGGCAGCAAATCATATCTTATTTCTTCCCAGTCCTCAGCGGTTTCAATCTTCTTTCCATTTATTATTTTCAATGTCTCTCCATCTTTTATCCCGGCAATTTTTGAGTTTTTAATTGTTAAATTATCGAGCTCAAACAGCAGATCATCCTGAGCTAAGTAATTGGCAGAACTTTTGTCTGTTATGATATTTATCCCTTTAGGATCTATTTTGCTCTCATTTTTCAGCAGATCAGCAAAATGCTCAGCGCTTTCAACTTCAATTCCATTAACTGATTTTATAATCTCTCCAAGGGAAAGCCCCTGGTTCTTGCTCACTGTATCAAGGCTTTTAATCTCAACACCTTGGACATCAAGCCTTGGAGCGATTGCTATCAAAGACAATACAAGCATTATTATCAGCAGGTTTATTCTAACCCCAAAACTTTTCATCTTGTCCCTTCCTTTTTGTATGCCAAATTAATATCCCGGAGTTCATGAAATAAGTCGAAATTATATCGACAAGCAAAGCCAGAACTATAATCATGAATACTTGTTTCAAAACAAGGCTGCTCGTGACAAAGTAAGCAATTGTCAAAGCGACAATAGTAGTAATGGTCATTGTCAATCCTGTTTTGGCAGAGTCAATTATCCTCTCAAAAACATTTCCCTCTTTTCTTTTTAGGACTTTAACAGTTAATAAAATATCAGTATCAACACTATATCCTATGACGAGCAGGAAAGCAGCAATGCCAGCAGTATTAATTTTTACTCCAGCTAAATCAATTATCGCCATTGGTATTAAAATATCAAGGAACGCGCTTAGCAGAACAGCTGCACTCGGCACAAAGCTTCGAAAAGCAATAAAAATAACAACTCCCATTAATACAAATGCAATCAAGATTGCTTTCAAAAATCCATTGTAAAAGCTTTCTCCAAGTGAGCTTCCTACCTCTTCAATGCTGAAATTTTCCTGCGTTAAAGTAATTTTGGTAAATTCCTCAATTCCTTCTCTTAGATCATTAGAAATGTTCTCTCCTATTTCTACAATCACGCCGATTTTTTTATTGCTTCCAAAGTCTTTCAGATTGCGAACAAAAACGTCTGTATTTAATTTTTCTTCAAGGAATTTTTCAAGACCCGCAGAATCAATGTTTTCGTCGTAAATTGTAGCGCTAACTCCCCCCTTCAAGCTGACATCTCTATGAAATAGCTCGTTATTTTTAATGAAGAAATTCCCAACGATTATCAATCCGAGAATTAATAATATAAATGGAGCTACCAGCATCTTTTTATAATTCTTTTCAAGAAAATTTTCCCAATTCATTATTAAAACTCCAAGTAAATATATTTAAATAATTAACCCTTTATGGTCCAATATGCAAATCGAAGTCCTTCGTTTGTCACATAGGATTCAGCGTGACCCCAGACTATCTACACACGTGGCTTTAACCTCACGTGCTTTTTTAGCCTCTAAATTATATTATTCAGGGAATAAAGACTCTTCTCTGGAAGATTCAATAAATAAAGTAACTTCACAATTCGGAGGAGATTTTGAAATAGAATACATTAAAGACGCAGTAAAATTAATTAAGGAAAAAAAGAATCAGGAATTTTTGATTGTGCATTTAACTTGTTATGGAGAGAAGTTTGATAAAGAGATAAACAAAATAAGAAAACATCCTAAAATCTTGGTCATAGTTGGAGGAGAAAAAGTTCCTCCAGAGATATTTGGATTAGCGGACATAAATCTTAGTGTTACAAACCAGCCCCATAGTGAAGTTGGTAGCTTAGCTACTTTTTTACATGAATATATTCAAGGAAAAGAGTTTAATACAGAATTTAAGAATGCAAAAACAAGGATATTACCAAGTGCAAAAGGAAAAAGAATAGAAAAAGAAGTTTATGATTTATCATCTCCAAGTTTTTCTCAAAGATCCTGATTCTTATCTAAGCTATTTTTTTGCCCAAGAAGTGTAACAAAAATTGTATCACTTTTAATTAAAAGTGCAACAAAAAATGTATCACTTTAGAAAGAATTAAATGTTGAGAATAAGAAGATTATAATAAAACCAGTTTGGAAATGGGTTCTAGAGTAATCTATCTTTCCGATAAATTAATATACAAAAAAACTTATTTTCTAGGCTATAAGAGGTGCTATTGTGTTAAGAAAATTAATTTTGTTAGTGGTATTTTTACTTTTAGCAACTTCAGCGTTTGCAATCTCATTCGATTTTAATGAGTCGACAGTTGGAAGAGAAAAGCAGCTTTCTGGAAATATTTTTCTGCCCGCCGGATCATACAACAAGGATTCAAAAATTAAGCTCTCAATAAATTCCGATTCAGCTGAAAAGACAATGGCGGAAGTAATTAATTGCACCTCCGGATGCTCTGAAAAGTCTTCAGCGTATTATGTTTACACCGGAGCAACAGATACAAAGATAGAAGCATCTAATTTTCTGACAGGAATAAGAATTAAAAAAGGATCAACGATAAGCATAGATGCAAGATTTAACATTTCAAATGCAGATGCGAATTTTCCAGATTCTCCGGAAATTGATGTCGGTAATGACAATGTTGCTGAATGGGAATTCCAGGGGAAAGCTCCTGCTGTTATTGATTGGAATGTAAATCCCTATCTCGGCCCAAGTGTTGACGCAGCAGGTGCAACAGAATTAAACTTGGATGCATCAGGGACATGCCAGCAAATATTTTTGAACAAGTCAGATACTTTTAGAGTCAGCCCAACATTAAGAAAATCAATTGCGAATCCTCCAAGTTTGGGGGTTTATATACATGGAATAGAAACGAGCTTGCAATCCTGCAGTCCTCTTCAGTCATCTTTCTCGCAAATTGAATGCACAATCTCAGTAACCACTCCATTAAATGATGGCGAATATAAAATTTGCCTTACAGCTCCGTCTTCAGGGATAATCCTTGCAGCAAATGACACAACATCCAATTCAAGTGGATATCGATGTATAGCTTCTTCGTGCAACAAAGTCCAGTTTACAGATTATGCAATACAGGCAAAGTCTTCTAATTTTGTAACAGCGCTTCAGGATTCATTTGAGTATTTTGAATCAAATATTAATGCAGGAAATTATTTCAAGGATGCAATCGCAAATTATCTACAAAAATGTAATTATCAGGATGATTATTGTATAATCCCGATTAACATCTCAACCAAAAATAATAATGTAAAAATTCATGATTTGTTTTACAAGGAAACATTATCTGACGGGCAGACATATGACAGGAATAAATTTTTATTAGGAGTTGAATCAAAAGGAGAAAAGCCATCCTATGAATTGTCATCTCAAAAATCAATTCCTATCTCAGCCTTTAATCTATTAGCTCCAAAAGAGGCCGGCAATTACACTTTAAAAGTTGAGTACGGAGAAGAATCAGCAACAGCGTCTTTGAAAGTCATTCCAGCTCCCACGGCAAAATTTAATGTTTCCTTGGCACTCTCTCCAATTGAGCAGCCGGTAACATTTGATGCATCCCAATCATCTGGGGATTCAGATTTGACTTTCAGCTGGGATTTTGGAGATAACAGGACAGCGACAGGAAAAATAGTTACTCATTCTTATCTGCAAACAGGAAAGTACACTGCAAAATTGACTGTTACAGATGAGAATAAAATCCAGGATTCAAAGACATTGCAGATAGAAATATTCTCAGAGTCAGCATCTCAAGAGTTAATTCAAAGAACAATTTCTCGTTTAGAGTCATTGCAGATGGATTATGCAAATTCGAATCGAGAAATAAAAGAAGTTTTCTCAAAACTAGGGTTGGATAAGAAATTGAGCGAGGAAATCTTGAATTTGCAGGAGCAGTCAGCTGAGCTCACAGAGGAGGAAGTTAATGACGTTCTGAACAGTTTCCCAACAAAAATTAATGTTGTAAAAACAATCAGAGTATCTCCTTATTTATCAAAATCTCAGGTAGATGAGCTTTATGGGTATGAGTCTGAAAGTTACAAGATAACGCTTCAGGAAGTCAACACCAGATTCCAGAAAGAAGTGGCTGCCCGCATTGTTTCATTAACGTATCCTTCATCGTCGGAGTCATTCATTTTAGTAAGCAAAAAAATTACAACTCCTGAGCCGATTAGGGATATAACTGTTATCGAGCTCATTCCAAACTCCATAATGGGCATTGTTGCTATCAACTCATCAGATTTCATCGGCTCATTCCCGGAAACAACTCGGTTGCAAGACTATCAGAGCGCCAGATTTACAGTTCCAAATTTCCAGGACGAGTTCGAGTTTAGTTACAAGCTCGCGGGAAGCAATTTGGATGCTGTTAAAAACACATTCTCTATAGTGATGCCCCAGGAATTGTCGCCGGCATTAATCCCATTTAATTGCGGGGACTCGATTTGCAATCCAGCTGAAGATTCTATCTCCTGCCCAGAAGATTGCCATTGTGGGAACAATCAATGCGATTTGGGAGAGTCAAAATACAGCTGCCCGGCAGACTGCAAGAGTTTTCCATGGGCAACAATAATAATTTTAGTAGTTTTAGCAGGAGCAGGATTTTCAATTTGGAAATTCAAGCTTTACAGAAATTTAAAACTAAACGAATTCTTTTCAACAATATCATCAGGCTTCCAAAAGTCTCCATTTAAGTCAGGAGCTGAACTGGCAAAAGTCAGAATCTACATAAGATCGGCGTTGGAAAAAGGATATGATAAAGAGAAAATAGAATCCTCTTTGCTTGAAAAAGGATGGAGCAGGCAACAGGTAGATTATGCATTCAAAAAATTAGAAAGGAAATAAGCGCAAGAATGAACACGTTGGATAAGTTTAAAAATAAAGATTTCTAATCAAAATATTATAGGTGCGCCGATAGTTCAATGGCTAGACGCCATGAAGCGGGCTGAAATATCGCCCTTCCAAGGCGATGATCCGGGAAACCATTTAAGGTTCGGAAATTCGAATCCCGGTCGGCGCATTCTAAACACTTAAAAATACAAAAATATTCCGATTTAGTATGGCCAAGAACATACTTTTCTTTTGTGCTCATGATGATGATTTGACTATATCAAGCCTGGGCACTGTTTTGAAATACATCAGTGAGGGGAAATCTGTAATCGACGTTGTTTTTTCTCCAGGAGAGAAGTCTCATCCTCACTTTAAAGAAGAGGTAATTGCAGATATTAGGAAAAGAGAGATGGAAAAAATAGCTAAGAATATAGGCATAAAAAAGCTGGTAACTTTTGGGTTGAAGGATCTGCAGCTGAAAGAAGAACTGAAAAATCCAGAAATCAAGAAAAAAATAAAAGGGCTTATAGAAAAGCACGACCCTGAAAAAATATTTACTTTATCCTCATCAGAAACTCATCCAGATCATCGTGCAGTAAATGAAACCATTCTTAATGTAGTAGACTCGTCAAAGGGAAAATATCCGGTTTATACCTTTAATGTCTGGACTCGGCCGAAAATAATTCAGAATCCGATAATATATATTGATATCTCGAAATATTTCTGGGAAAAAATAAAAATTCTGAGGCAGCATAAAAGTCAGTGGTTTTCAATATATATGCAATTGCTCCCGGTTATTTTCCGGGCTTGTTATTATGGGATGAAAAACAACTGCAAGTATGCAGAAAAATTTGAGAAGGTAAGGTAATAAATGAAAATAGTTTCAGTCATAACAGGGATAGGTTACGGCCATACTATAAGGGAGGCAGCCATCCTTAATGAACTGGAAAAAAAAGAAGCTGAAATAATAATTGCTTCTTATGGAAATGCATTGGAATATTTCAGGCATGTTTACAAGACTTTAGAAATAGACGGCCCAAAACTTCCAGAAAAGAATTCAAGATTTTCAACCATGAAAACAATTTTGATAAATCTTAAGCTCCCATATTTTTACACCAAAAATTATTTCAGATTAAAAAGATTATTTAGTGCATTTAACCCGGATGCAATCATAACGGACTTTGAGCCTCTTCCGTTATTCGTGGAAAAAAATAGATTGCATTTTTTAATATTTAATTTTGATCCTTTGCAGTATAAGAAATATGTAAAAGAAAAAAGAAAAAGATTTTGGGCTCAGTCAAAATATATTTCTTTAGTCTATAATCGTGCGAAAAATATTTCAGCTCAAATAATAATTCCTGCATTTGAAAAGCATGAGCGGGATGAATTTAAGCAGAATGAATATAATTTCATAAACCCAATAGTAAGAAAATTGCCGAAGCAGTCCCAGAAAGAATTGCTCGAGAAATTTAACTTGAAAAAGCCTCCAATAATAATCATGTTTGGAGGGTCTCATTTTTCAACAGAGTTGCTATACCGGCTCCAGGAAATCCTGCCGAAAATCGACGAGGAGTTTATAATATTCACTTACAAAATTTCCGGAGATTCTCATGATAACATAACTTTCCTACCGTTTAAGGAAAATTTTCTGGAGTATCTGAAAACGTCAAAAGGAATAATAAGCCAGGCAGGTCACGTAATATTGTCAGAAGCCATTGCATTAAAAAAGCCTTCTTTGCTGTTTCCAATTCCGAATTTTATCGAGCAGGAACTGAACGCATATTTTGCAAAAAAGTATGGAATAGCTGTTGTTGAAGAAAACAAGAATTACACAGACAGCGAGCTAATGTCAATAATAAACAATTTTATAGGAAAAATTCCCGAGCTGGAAAAATCTCTTGAAAAGTTAAGTATAGAAATCAATGGAGCTGAGCAGGCAGCGTCTATAATAGAAAAATCCATATCAGCAAAGCAGCAAGTGGATAAACAAAATAAATCTCAGGCAGTTTAAATCTTCCAAATCCAATCCAGTAGTGCCACCAGACTTTTTTAGGATTGAAATCTTTGTATGGAAAAGCAGGATTGACTACAAACCATAAATAATCCTCGATAACAGTGCCTATCAAAGCAGCAGCAGCTATCAGCCAGAATAAATGCCAGTCCCATCCAAACATTACAAAAGGAAGCAGGAAAAGCATCGGCAGCATTATCCCCCAACTCCAGAAATGATAGGCATCAATCGGCCTTTTTAAAAATCCGACTTTGAAATTTAATTTCCATCCAACTTGGTTTGCAGCCCATCCACCGCTGCCTTCAATGTAAGCTTCCCAAAAAGCAATCGCAACAAATATTGCTATGATGTAAAAAAAGATTATTATATCAGCAGCCATTTTAGCTCAGTCAGTATATTTTATAGTATAAAAAACTTTTTAGAAATCAATAAAATGTGTTATCCCGAAACTATTTCATAAGGCTGATTTAATTAGCTTTATGAAACTAAATAAATCTAAACTTCTTGAGACTCTAAAGAG
>Ga0209542_10012003_pt1 | contig 15258 bp, 17 predicted proteins | sample RifCSPhighO2_01_FD_184028 | JGI IMG/M metagenome (GOLD analysis project Ga0209542, IMG submission 184028) | Soil microbial communities from Rifle, Colorado - Rifle CSP2_plank highO2_0.1 (SPAdes) (version 2) | ecosystem: Environmental > Terrestrial > Deep subsurface > Rock core/Sediment ...
AGTTTCGCTTTCTCTCAAGGCGCTTATAGAAGACCCGTGGATTTCCGCCGGAGCGAAATACAAAAAAGACCAGAGGGTTGATGCCGTCGTCATCAAGCATAACAAGCACGGTGCGCTTGCTTCTATTGAGGAAGGTGTCGCAGGCCTCGTTCACGTTTCAGAATTTGCGAACGAAGACGACTTGCACGCGAAACTGGAACTCGGCAAGGTGTATCCGTTTATAATTACTTTCTTTGAGCCCAAGGAGAGAAGGATGACGCTGAAGCCAGCGAACTAGCCAGTAGATTGTAGCCGGTAGCCCGTAGCTTTTAAAGTCGACAATGGCACCAATCCTCCCAGCCTCAGCGAAAAGGTACTGTGGTTTTTAACGGTTTGAGTGATTCTTCCGTTAAAAACTACAGTACCTTTGAGCGCCTAATTAAATTCATTCATCGCCCGTTCTGGACCTTCCGTCGCGATGACTTCCAACGCGCGCGAGACTTTCTTGAACACGTTCTTTAATATTTCAAGTTCGTGCGGTTTGAATTTCGTAAGAATATAATTGACCACGACTTTTTCTCCGACGGGCTTTCGCAAAGCGCCAGATGCCGTGGTTGGCGAAACGCCCACCCGCACGCGCGTGAACTTCTTGGTCTTCAGCGCGCTCATGATGGACTCAACTCCCTTGTGTCCTCCGCTTCCGCGATTGTAGGAAATCTTCATCGTTCCAAGCGGCAGGTCCAAATCGTCATATACAACGGCCAAGCGCTCTGCCGCTTTTGGACTTTTCACGAATTTTGAGACCGAAGCGCCGGATTTATTCATGAACGCGTTCGGAAGAATGAGAGCAATGAGTGTTTTTCCTAAAAGTCCGCGCGAAACGAGCGATTTTGATTTTGCATCTTCCCGCCATTCGCTCAACCTAGAAGCTTTCGCAAGGTGCTCCACCGCCATGCGGCCAGTGTTGTGCCGCGTATTTTCGTATTCGTATCCGGGATTTCCCAAACCGACGATTATCCAAGCCATCGGTGCAGAATAGCACCGAAAGCACGAAAATCGAAGCACGAAAATCGAAAAAACTCAAAGCATAAAAAAATCATAAACAAATTCGCAATTCCTTTACTTTTTCCGTTTTTTGGTTTTTTCGGATTTCGGATTTCGTGCTTCGGATTTCGCGAATGTATTCAACATTCGCGTCGCTTGGTGTCAACGGCACGAGCGATGTAGACTGTCCGCACATGAGTCCCGTTAGAAGTTACGGAAGTTTGGACTCTGATACATTCAGCGAATCTTTTACATTGGTCGCATGCTTACAAGCAATAACTTTTGAGTCGGAAGCGCAAGCTTCCTACTTCTAACGGGATGAAAGATACCATCTCGTCGCCGGAAATTCCGCCCGCCTCTTCCCGTTCCATTTTCGGGTACACCGTGCTCGCGCTGGGGCTCGCGCTCTTTATCCGCTTTTTTATCGCCGCTCCGTACATAGTCGATGGCTCTTCAATGGAACCAGCGTTCCTCGGATGGGACTATCTAATCATTGATAAGCTCGTTTATGATATCAAAAGGCCCGAGCGCGGTGATGTTATCGTTTTCACGCTCCCGCAAGACTCTTCCCGCTCGCTCATTAAGCGCGTAATAGGGCTTCCAGGCGAAACAGTTACTATTTCCGGCTCCAAAGTGACTATTCTGAACGCACAAAACCCCGACGGATTCACTCTTGAAGAGCCCTACATAGATCCGAAGAACGCGACAGACGGTGAGAGTCTTGAAAGGAAGCTCGGACCGAACGAATATTTCGTGCTCGGAGATAACAGACGTGTTTCTTCCGACTCGCGCATATGGGGAAATCTGCCCGGCGCGGATATCAGCGGACGAGTGGACATCCGATTGTTCCCCTTCAACATGATTGTTGTATTACCGGGACTTATGCGGTATCAACAATAATTTCGCAGTTTTGAGTTTTCAGTTTTGAGTTTTCAGCAACAAATCCAAGTGCACATACTGTCCTTCTAAAAACTAAAAACGTAAAACTTAAAACTGCTTCCTATGTTCCGCCTCAAAGACACACGGCATCAGAACACTGCGGAATTTCTTTCCTCGGCAATAAAGATAGCGGAGTATTACGGTTTCTCGTCGCTGGAAGAAGCTGGAAAACTCCCGCACATCAAAGAGACCGCCGTCCTGAATCACGGTGAGAGACGCAAAATCCCTTCCGCTGCAGAGTGCGAATCTGAAATGATATTCGCGCGCCGCGATGAGCGTGCGCTTGTCTCGGCTGCGAAACGCTGTCTCTCATCGCTGCGAGACACCGGCTCGCGCCTCCTGTGGCGACAATTTTCAGGGGCATCGAGAGAGCGTTCCAATGTTCCTTCAGTCGTACTAGAACTTCACGTCGTTGGCTCATCGGGAGCAGTGGCCGAAGCGCTTCTTATTGTTGTTGCCGATGCAATCGCCTCGGAGGCTGGCATCAAACAGCGAGTTCTTTCAATCAACAGTATTGGCTCCACGGACTCCTCTAACCGATACGTGCGCGACATCGGAGCGTATCTGCGAAAGCACATTGAAAGTATCTCCCCGACATTGCGGCCGCGAGTTGGAGACGACCCGTTGGGCGTTTTAATCCAATTGATAGAGCGCGGACATCCCGCCACGCCGCGCGCGCCGCAATCAATGGAGTATCTGACGGAGGAGGAGCGGAGAAAATTCTGGAATCTGCTTGAGTACTTGGAGGTCTTCGGAATGCCTTACGAGCTGAACCACCAGGTTCTTGGCAGCCGTGACTGCTGGGTACATTCCATTTTTGAAATAGCGGCTATTGACGAAGAAACAGGCGCCCGCATTTTGCTTGCCTACGGCGGACGATACGACCCGCTCGCCGCGCGATTTTCTGATGCGCCCGCGGTGATTATATCTATTGCCTGCGAAATACGCGGGAAAACGACCGTTAAGCGAGACGAGCGTACTGTCCCCGCCCTTTACTTTGCGCACCTGGGGCCCGAGGCGCGCCGGCGGTCTCTTGGTGTCATGGAAACCCTGCGCAAAGCTGAAATACCAGTATATCAATCGCTCCTGCATGAACGCATTGCAGAACAGATGGAGGAGGCGAAACGGTACGCGGTTCCCTACATCCTCCTCATGGGACATAAAGAAGCGATGGAGGGTACTATCCTCGTCCGAGAAGTTTCTACCAATTCGCAGGAAGTTATACCGCTTCCCGATCTGGCAAATTACTTGAGACGACATCGGGTGGTTGCGATGGCATAAAGACCACAGTTTAATGTCAAGTTTCAAATGATAAATCTCAAAATAATGCCAAATGTCAAAATGATTTAAATATTAATGTATTGGCAAATTAATTTGAAATTAAAAATTTAAAACTGGAAATTCGCAGCGGGCTTGCCCGCAGTGTCGTTGAGTGATATAGTCTCGCCAATGATAAACGCAGAAGTATCCAAAAGCGGAAGCGAAACTGCCATTTCCACTATTCGCAAATTCAGCCGCAAGGTGCGCGGGTCTGGCATTATCAAGACAGTCCGTGATAAGCGTTATTTCGAAAGGGGCGCATCTAAAATCGTAAAAAAGAAGCGAACTCTCAAATCGATACAGCGCCGCAAAGAATACAACCAGCTTCTGAAGGAAGGAAAAGTGACCGAAGAGACGCGGCAATATGGCCGCATGACACGTTTCCCTTCGAAGACGAGCGAATCGCAACAAAAAGTGCGACCAAATGAGGAAGCCCCGGCTATCCGCTAAAGACGCGGAAAAGATGTTTAACGCTCGCCGGGCGCAAAATGCTACGGAGCATTCCGCGAGTGAAACCGTGCAACGAGAAAATGATTATTTGCACACTGTAACAGAGATCAGGCAAGTGGTTAAACTCCGAACTCTGCGTATTCCGTTTGAAGACATGGCAAGCGAAGTCTTGAGCCAAAGATATGTTTTGTCGCTCGTCATATGCGGCGACACTCTCGCACGGCGCATTAACCGCATGTACAGAAAAAAAGATTACTCTCCCAATGTGCTATCGTTCCCTCTCGGCGAATATGAGGGCGAGATTTTCTTGAATATGCGAAAGGCGGAACGCGAAGCAAAAGCTGCGGGAATAAGCGCGCGCGAGCGCGTCGCGCTCTTATTCGCGCATGGTTGCCTTCATCTTCGGGGACTAAAGCACGGTACAGAAATGGAAAAACTGGAAGAAAACACGCTCAAGAAATTCGGTTTTTAACTCCTCTCTCCCTCGGTTGTCCACGCACGTGTGCACTTTGTGTGTAGAAAATGCGCGCTACAATGTAAGTCAATGCGCAAGTATTATACCGGGATTGACGTTGGGACATATCACGTAAAAGTGGTCATCGCTACATCGTCTGAGAACCCGGATCTTCCGATGCAGATAATCGGGACGGGAATCGCCGCTTCAAGGGGAGTGCGCCACGGTTTTATTATTGACCCCAGTGAAGCGACAAAAAGCATTAAAGAAGCGCTCGCGCGAGCGTCATCATCCGCCAAAGTTCCTATAAAAAGCGCGCGGGTCGCCTTGGGCGGCTTAGGCCTTGATGAAATACGCTCAACGGGCGAGGTAACCTTGACCCCATCCGGAGGAATCGTAACCGACCGCGAGATTCTGCGTGCGGAACGTGAGAGCGAAAAGAAAGCCTCGGCGAAACTTACTAACCGCACTATCATACACACGATACCTGTTGAGTTTCGCGTTGACGGGACGAGAGTGCTTGGGCAGCCGAACGGGCTACAGGGCACAAAGCTTGCCGTGGACACTCTCCTCATAACGATGCTCTCACAGCACCACGACGACCTCATTGAGGCCGTGGAGGCTGCTGGTGTTGAGGTAGAGGGCGTAATGGCGTCCCCGCTTGCGGCGAGTCTCGTTACTCTTTCAAAAGCTCAAAAAACGGCCGGGGTCGTTTTAGCAAATATCGGTGCGGAAACTCTTTCCGTTATAATCTTTGACAACGACGTTCCAATTTCGGTCAAGGTTTTCCCCAATGGCTCTACTGATATTACAAATACCATTGCGCTGTCATTGCAAATTCCGCCGTCAGAAGCAGAACAAATGAAGCGCGGCGCTGTTACGGGAAGCGACATACCTCCACGAAAGATGAGCATGATAATTGCTGGCCGACTGAAGGACATGTTCGTCATCGTGAACGCTCATTTAAAAACCATCGGCCGCCAGCGGCTCTTACCGGCAGGAATCATCATCACCGGTGGCGGCTCCGGCCTCGCAAGCGCGGCAGACATCGCGCGTACCGTGCTGAAACTTCCCTCGCAAATCGGGCTCATTGGAAACCTTTCCCGAACGGGAAGCGCGGACGCGACGTGGGCTGTCGCCTATGGTCTCTGTCGTTGGGCATACGCGGAAGAAATTTCCGCTGATGAACATTCGCTGGGAGAAATTCTCCGCCGCGGCGGAGAATCCATAAGACAAGCTGTGCGGGCATTGTTGCCCTAGTGGTAGGTTACAGGGAATGGGTTATAGGCAACAGTAAAAAAGAGAGTCGCAAAATCGGCTCAGAACCGTGAACCATTCACGGACATAATCAACGACATTAGTCAACGTTGACTCTTTACCCTTTGTGCTATTATGCGTCCAACATGACAAAACAAGTGAAGCCGGATGTTGAATCGTTTGCTCGAATCCGCGTCATCGGCGTCGGGGGTTCCGGCGGAAATGCAGTGAATCACATGGTCTCTTCCCACGTGCAAGGCGTTGACTTTATTTCCGTCAATACCGACGCGCAGGATTTGCATAAATCAAAAGCAAAAAGAAAAATCCATATCGGAAAAGCGCTGACGCGCGGATTAGGGACCGGCATGAACGTCGATATGGGCCGCCAGGCAGCGGATGAAACGCGGGAAGAGATACAAGATGCGGTTAAAGGTTCTGATATGGTTTTTATCACATGCGGAATGGGGGGCGGGACAGGAACTGGCGGCGCGCCAGTCGTCGCCAAAATCGCGCGGGAGGTTGGGGCACTCACTGTCGGAGTCGTAACTCGTCCTTTCGGATTTGAGGGCGCGCAAAGAATGCGTCTTGCCGAGCAAGGCATGTTGGAACTGCGCAAGGCCGTTGACGCCCTTATAATCATCCCAAATGACAAGCTCCTCGCTATTGTCAGCCGCGAAACAGGCATTAAAAATGCCTTTGCTATGTGCGATGATATTCTGAAGCAGGCAGTGGAAGGAATTTCGGACCTCATCACAACAACCGGCATAATCAACGTTGACTTCGCAGATGTGCGCACCATCATGCAGAACGCTGGAAGTGCGCTCATGGGAATCGGGACGGCTATCGGAGAGAAGCGCGCGGAAGTGGCCGCCAGGAACGCAATCAATTCCCCGCTTCTTGAGGTTTCAATAAACGGAGCGAAAGGCGTACTCTTCTCCATTGCCGGCGGAGACGACCTCGGCATGTTGGAAGTTCAGGATGCCGCAAATGTGATTACGGAAGCGATAGACCAGGACGCAAAGGTTATCTTCGGGGCAGTTACAGACGATTCGCTGAAGAAAGGCGAAGTTCGCGTCACCGTAATCGCGACAGGATTCCCGGAGCTTGGACCTCGTTCCACGCTTTTTGCCGCCTCCTCGCGTATTGCGGCAAAGAAAGACAGCGAGGTTCCTCCAGTAACCAATGCATTATCTCATAAGGAAAAAGAGGGCGAACGTGGTTCGGAAAAAGAAAGCGATGAGAGCCGCGCGTCTGCCAGAATTGAAAAAGATAAGGGGAGTAAGGCTCCTGCAAAACTAGCTGAAACTCATTCCGCAATAACTAAACACGAAGAAGACGATCCATGGGGAGGACTCCCCGCCTTCCTGAGGCGGAAGTAGTTTTTAGCCAATAGGGTCTAGGGTATAGTAGATAGACTGTGTTATTGTATTGCAGTTACTGATTGCTAAACCCTATACCCTGTCCTCTATGTTGGATTTAATAATCATCGGTGGCGGTCCTGCCGGTGCCTCTGCCGGAGTTTACGCCGCGCGTAAACGACTTGAAACTGTTCTTGTGGTAAAAGAATGGGGCGGGCAAAGTACGGTCTCAGATAATATACAAAACTGGATAGGCAGTCCGACAATTTCAGGGCGCGTACTCGCGGAGAACTTGCGCAAGCATGTAGAAAGTTACGCAGGCGATTCCCTTTCAATCGTTTTTCCTGATGTCGCGGTATCGCTCGAGCAAGATAAAGACAAAGTCAAGGTCACGCTTGCAAGCGGAAAGAAATATGAAGCGAGGGGGGCGCTTATAACGGCGGGCGCCACGCGCAGAAAACTTGAAATCCCCGGAGCCGAAGAATACGAGCAGAAAGGCCTCACGTACTGTGCGACCTGCGACGGGCCGCTTTTTGACGGCAAGGATGTCGCTGTCATCGGCGGAGGTAATGCGGCATTTGAAACAGCGTCTCAACTGCTGGCATATTGCAAAACCGTAACATTGATAGTCCGTGGCGACACGTATCGGGCTGATGAGATAACCGTCCGCTCCGTGCTCGCACACCCGAATATGCGCGTGATAAAAAGCGCAACCCCAAGTGCTGTCATCGGAGATAAATTCGTCACCGGACTGAAATATAAATTAACTGGGAAAGATACAGAGGAAATTCTTTCCGTAGAGGGCATTTTTGTTGAAATTGGTTTGCTCCCCAATACATCGTGGCTTAAAAACGCCTCCGTTTTAAATAAAATAGGGCAAATTGTGGTTGACCCGCTAACACAGCGCGCAAGGACGCCGGATGGCGCGGAGTCTCGTGTTTGGGCTGCGGGGGATTGTACAGACGGCAAGTATCACCAGAACAACATCGCGGCCGGAGACGCTGTAAAGGCACTTGAGGACATTTATCTTTTTATCAAGTCGTCCTGAAATTTCGTGAAATTAAGAGCTCCCATTGATCAGCCGTGTCTCCTTTTTGATACCATGGTACTAATTTGAAGACAACCTAACAGGCATTAGCAAGATTAAAAAACCAACAACTCCCACCACTCACCAACTCTCATTAATGAGAGTTTTTGGTTAAATGAGCTCTTTGACTACGTAATCCTTATTCCGTAACGGTCACACTGCCACTTTGCGAAGCTTTCAGATGGTCGTGGAATTTCCACTCGCCAGCGTAGTCAAACTTGAAATCCCAAGTTTCTCCTTGAGATAGCCCCTTGCAGGCGTCAAACGAACTTCCGAGACAATCCGAAGACGATTTCTGCGGATACACGCTGTGAGATGGATGCACAGCCGAAGCCGGCCATACTTTAGCGCCCGAATCGTTTACCCATTGAACAATCTGTCCCTTCTTGATTGTAACTGCCGAAGGGACAAAGCCGGTATCTGTGTATGAGATAACAACATCCGGAACATTCGTTACTATCATTTCCGTGACATTTCCATTGGCTTCCCCATCTGGGACCGCTTGAGACGCAGCAACTCCTTCTGCTCCTACCTCTGTCCCAATCGCCTCCTGCGCCGGCGTCTCGGTGTTTTCAGGAATAGTAGGCGCACTCGCCTTAGACGAATAAAGAAGCCAGCCGCCCGCGATAATAGTGAGCGCAAGAATCCACAATATGCTTTTTTGCACCATAAAATATTCTTAATTCTATTAATTAGGAAGAACTATAGCACAACTCATCAACGCGCTATTTCCGCCCTGCCAAGAACTCGCGTCCATGCCCGACATCGGTATTGACCGGAATGTTTTTCCCACAGAGCTCGCATTTCTTAGAGGGCCACTGTTCAAGATTGAGATTAACGAGCGAAACAAATTCTGGCGGGTTTCCGACATCTTCTTTCGTTACATCCCCCCTATTATATATTGCAACCGCTCCCACGACTCTCGCGCCGGCGGCACGAGATGCCTCAACAACTTTTCTTATAGAACCGCCTGTGGTCGTTAAATCTTCAACAACAAGTGTATTCTTGCCCGCGATTACCTTGTCATATCCCCTTTTTATAATAAATCCACCCTTACCGTCTTTGTCGGCATACACGGCGTACACCTCTCGTCCCGTCACGTTCGCTAAGTGATGCGCGACCCATTGCGCAAGAATAGCAGCGCCTATAGCAGGCCCGATGACCGCTTCAACTTTGGCATTCTTAAAACGCTCGGCCATCTCACGGCATACCTGCGAAGTCTCCGCCGTATACGCGTACATCGCATCTTTGAGAACATACGAATCGCTGTGCAGGCCGGAAGTAAATACGAAGTGCCCGCTTCTAAAGGCGCCGACTTTCTGGAGAATACCTAAAACTTCATCTTCGTTCATCATGTTGTGGTATTTTACTACGCTCTCACCATTTCGCTATGAAGTTTTTCCGCCTTGCTTCTGGCCGCCTGCGCGAAGTCCGCCCCAGAAGAAGCAAAAATAACCGAACGCGAAGCGTTGACGACAAGACCCTTCCTGTTTTTGTCCAATCCTGCACGCATTGTCTTTGCTAGGTCGCCATTTTGCGCCCCGATGCCGGCGGTTAGTATCGGCATGTCTCCGACTATCTTCCGCACGTCTATGAGCTCTTTAGGATATGTAGCACCAACCATGACACAGCAGTTGCCGTTTTCGTTCCATTTGCCAACCGCGAGCCTGGCCACCACTTTGTACAATGGCTCATTGTCAACGACAAGGTTCTGAATCTCTCCCGCTCCGGGGTTTGAGGTGTGGCACAGCACAATGATGCCCTTTTCCTTCCGTTCAAAAAAGGGAGCGAGGGGTTCGCTTCCGAGATACGGCTGCACGGTGATGGCATCGGCACGTAAATCATCAAATGCCGACTGCGCATAGGCAATGTTGGTGTTGCCGATGTCCCCGCGCTTCGCGTCCAGAATAACCGACACTTCCGGCGCTGTTTCCTGAATATAGAAAATCGTTTCCCGAAGTGCGCTCCATCCCTCTTCGCCATGCGCTTCATAAAATGCAGGGTTTGGCTTGAACGCACAGACTAAATCCTTGGTCGCATCCACTATCGCTCTGTTGAAATTGACAATCGTATCGCGGACAGTTCCCTTTCGCGCCGATTCGGGGATTCGCGAGAGTTCGCTGTCTAAGCCCACGCATAAAAAATTGCCGAGCTTCCACCGGCTTTCAAGCAACGCCCGGAAATTACGAGTGGCCATTAAAGTACCATGATACCAGAAATAACCATAAAAAGAACCGGCAACTCAATGGAGAAATCTCATTACTTTTTGCCGTTCTCCAAGGTCTTGCCCCTAGATATTTTCCCTATTGTTCTTGGGTCAAGAAGTGGCAACTGCTCCGGAGCGTGCGCTAACTTTCGTATCTTTATTACGGAGCTCGGATGCTCTGAATCTTTTATCCCAAGCTTGTACTGAACATCGAGAGTGTCCTTAAAGTCGCTCTGTAGCATTTCTGCCCAAGGGGTTAGTATTTTATTGAAAACAATCGGCACTTGAATAAGCATGATTCCGCCATCGGCAAGAATTCCATACCATCTTCCTACAATCCTCGATAGTGTGTAAGGGTCAGCGGGAATTAAATCAAGGCCTTTTGCCATACGCTCAATTATTAAATCCGCTTTGTCTCCTTGAAGCCAGTTCTTTATTTTAGAATCATATAAACCCGAGGAGAGAACATCTCCTTCTATCACATCATGCTTTCTGCTTGTGTCCTGTTGTAAGATGCCTCTGTTACTTGACTTTGTTCGCTCGTCAACAAGTACTACACCTGCGGTTTTCTTAAAAAAATGTAGACTAAATCCAGCAAAAAGGCTTGAGCCAACTCCACCAAATTCTATTCCAACGGCACGGCCCTTTTTCTGCACAAGCGCTCTCTCAATATAATCTTTTAGACCGAAGTCGTAATGCTTATCTGAAGTTAATACATCGTCAAAAGTGGCTTGAAGAGACTCGTAACTTCCATTTAATGGAGAATTAAACCATGAAAACGACGGCTTTTGATCTTCTTTCGCCTTGAGCGTATGTGCAGAAATCTCTTCTCGTTTTAATGCTAGTAATTCGCTCCTTTTCTTTTTCCCTGTGGGAAAAAGCTCTTGATTGGATTTGCCCATATTCGCAAATGGTATCAGACTCCGGTGGTACTACAAAAAATGCTTGGATCGTTAAAAAGAAAGAATGTCCCAGAACGATGCTTCATTGAGCCATTTAATGCATAAAAAGGCGGCGGAACCCGCAAGGGGTGTCCGCCGGATTTGGAAAGAACTGCGATATAAAAAGTAACCACCATTATTCTTGTTCGATTTCCACCTTTGTACCCACTGGTGGACTCCCGAGAGAGCGATGCGCGTTGCTTCCGACTATGACGATGTAATACACCGGCTCGCCATTGAGAGTCAGGCTCCCTCGCGTCAATGTTTGCTCTCCGGTCTCGCCTGCAAAAATACCGTCCACATGTCGTGGCCTCGCTATCTGGTTGCCAATCATAAACGCGTTGCTCTCGCCAAGCGGCGGCATCCAGACGTCGTGCGGCATCGTCGAGGCGAGGTAAATGTTGCCGTGACTGTCCGAATCCGCCACGACCACGCACCTCTCGACTGTCGGTACGGACAACGCTTGCGGTTTGAGCTTCAAGTGTGGAAACTTCTGAATACCGAAAATCTTTGCCAGCACGGGCACCATTACTTCCATTGAACGGAAGGGTGTGTACCTACCGGACATGTCGGTAACCAGAAACGACTCGACAACTTGCCCCCGTAGGAAGTAAAAGTTGTAGCCGGCGTTTGGACCGACAACCCATACATCGTTCTTGAGCCGAAGCGCGTATATCTCTTCGCCTTGCGGGTTCCTGCTTGCTCCACGCAGTTTGCGACCGTTCTCATTGCCGTGCCGCGGGGCGGCGTTGACGATGACGCCGGTCTGCTCAGCATTCCGTAGCGGACCGAAGTGATCTATACTCGAGAGGGCGTGAGCTGCTGCTGTGAATCCGGCATGTAACGTGTTCATGCTCTCCGTCTCAAAAAAGCTGAGGTGGTGATCATGAGGATAGAAACAACGGTGTAGGGCTATTTCATAGCGCCCCCTATCCGATCCACCGCAGTCCGTCACGATGACCACGTGTGCATATCTTTTCTTCATCATACTCTCCTTGGGTTGAAAACATTGACTGAAAAAGGTACTTCCTTTTCAGTCTGATGTCTTCAACCTTTTGTCAAAGACCAGCCTGTCCGCCTCGGGCGGAAAAGAACAGAAAGAACTACTAAACAAAAACCCTCCGCTAAGCGGAGGGTTTTTGTCTGAATATTTCTTTGGAATTATGCAGACAAAACGCCTCCGCTGTGGGAGTTCATCATCGCCATCATCACCACTGCCGACATATTCATCATGTGCATAACAAGATTATAATATCAGACCCTGTTTTCGTGTCAAGCACTATCTAATGCCATTTTTTGTATAGCATCCATCGATTCCATAGCATCTATTATGCCATAACCAAGTACTTACCAAAATACTAATTGGGGTGAGCGCAAAATAAAAACGGCGGAATTCGGGATAAAATGGCAAAGCCAAATCATCCGAATTCCGCCGCTCCGGCCAAGACGCCGTTAGGCGTCAGGCACTGGGGTGCACTCGCTGGCGTCAGGCGAGATTTTGTCACCCCACCGAAACACCACTGTCAAACCTCCGTCGTCGTCGCTTGAAATCGCGACTCCGACCAGATTACTCCCCTCGATTTCCCCTTTTGCATCCACCAGCGCGGCTATTGCCGCGCGCTTTATCCTGCTTGTTGTCATAGTCATAGCAGCACGCTCCTGTGAGTAATACTTCGCCTACGTTGGGACCCATTCCCAATGCAGGCCAGTATCACCCACTTCATTCAAAAGCCTTAAAGACCAAAAAAACGCAAGCCCCCCGCTTTTGGTGTGGAGGCTCCGTATCAACATTACAAAAATATCAAATTGAAGAGGTGTGTCAACTTGCCTTAAATCGAAACATTTTGCATTGTCCTATTCGCGCGAATGGTTCCATGGAAAGGATTATGCATAGTAAAAGCCACGATGTTGTTTTTTAGTGTTTATGGTTTCCCAAAAAAGCAATTATTTCCCGCATGATGCCGGCGGAGTTATTTTCTGCAATATTTATGATGCTATCGGCATATTTTTCGTAAAGAGGATGGCGTTCATCATAGAGCTCGCGCAATGTCTTCTTGCCGAGCCCGACGATGCCGCGCAGAGGCATGCGGTTGAGCCGCGCCTCTATAGTCGCAAACGGGACCCTCAAATACACCACTTTTGATATCTCCTTCAAATGCCGCATCGCTTTTGGCTGGTACGCGACACTGCCCGGCGGAGAAATGAGCAGATTGTCCTTTCCTTTCGTGTGTTCAATAATCAAACGCTCCTCCTCGTCCAGAAACCACTTTTCCCCGCGCTCATCCAAAATCTCTTGAACAGGTCTTCCGTACGTGCCTTCCCACAGGTGCCTGTCCACATCCAAAAATTCCAACCCGAGCTTCTTCGCGAGCAAGTTGCCCACGTGGCTCTTCCCAGCCCCCGCCATGCCTATTAACGTTACATTCATACTCGGATGGCGTCTCCTGCATCTCGCGTTTATTCATCAAGAGAGCTGTTGTATTTTCCCATTGTCGCCAAACTGTTCATCTTTGCGCGATGTAAGAACGCTTTTTGCGCCGCGGGAACATTCTCCGGCTTTCCATTCCATGTCTTGAGCGCCGTGTTCTGAAGCGCCCGTCCGTAGGAAAACGATATCTTCCACGGCAAGGGACCGCGCTTGTTTATCGCGTCCAAGTTCGCGGTCGCCCCCTCCTCGCTTTGCCCGCCCGAGAGGAACGCCTGCCCCACGAGCTCTTTCGGCAAGACCTTTTTGAAAAGTCCGAGTGTCGCCTCCGCGATTTCCTCCGGGGTCGCCTGCTGTGGGCAATCTTTTGCTGGCACCACCATATTTGTTTTTAAAATGATTCCGTCTATCGCCACTCCCGCTTTTTTCAGCTCTTCAAAAAGCGCAGTCAGGGTTCTTTCGCTCGCGTCTCGGCATGCGGAAATGTCGTGGCTTCCGTCCATCAAAACCTCCGGTTCAACGATTGGCACAACTCCCGCCTCTTGGCAATCTTTGGCGTATGCGGCTAAATCCTTCGCGTTCTGGCGCAGGTTTCCGTCCGTGGGCAATCCTTCTCCGATAGTTATGACCGCTCTCCACTTGGCGAATTTGGCTCCCAGTTTTGCGTATTCTTTCAATCTTTCCGGCAAACCATCCAATCCCTTGGTAACTTTTTCGTTCGGCGACCCATCCATTTCCTTAACTCCTTGGTCAACTTTTATCCCCGGCAATACGCCAGCTTTTTGGAGAATTGAAACGAAAGACCTCCCATCTGAAGCAGATTGACGAATGGTTTCATCATACAAAATCACGCCGGAAATAAACTCGCCGAATCCCGGAGTTGTAAAGAAAAGCCCGCGGTACGCGCGGCGTGAGTCTTGCGTGCAAGGAATTCCCGCTTTCGTGAATTTCTTTTCTATCGTGCCCGTGCTTTCATCAGCCGCGAGTATTCCCTTGCCCGGCGCCACCATCTGCTCCGCGACCTTCTTCAAATTCTCGCGATGTTTCTCTGTGACCATGTTTAAAAATTTATAATTTATAATTTGAAATTAGCCGATTATCTCCTGTGATGGGTTGTGATATATCGCATAGTCTCCGTCTGCCCGCGAATAACCAGCGAATGTGTGATTATATCGCCGTTAGAATACCGCATCCCATCTAGAAGCGGGCCGTCAATCACGCCTGTCGCGGTAAACGTCAAATCCTTTCCTTTTGCCAAATCTTCGGCGCAATACACTTTTTTGTCGTCCAGAGAATGTTTCTTGAGAAGCCCTTTGTGGTGGTCATCTTTTGGCTTGAATCGGCATAAAATCTCGCCCCCCAATATCTTTATTGCCACCGCCGCAAGCACCGCCTCCGTAGAGCCGCCGATGCCCATGAGGACGTCAATTCCCGAACCAGGAATACAGGTTGCGAGCGCCGCAGCCACGTCGCCGTCGGTTATGAGGCGAACCTTTGCTCCGGCCTTGCGAATTTCCGCGATGAGACCCACATGCCTGTCCCTATCTAAAACGATGACGGTAAGGTCCGGAACTTTTTTGCCCAGAGCAGTGGCAATCTTTTTCAGGTTTGAGGCAACAGTGGCATCCAAATCAATGACCTTGCTCGCCTTCGGCCCGACTGCGATTTTCCACATGTAGGTGTCAGGGCCGGAAAACAAACTTCCCCGCGGACCGGATGAGGCGACGCACATCGCGTTGGCTCTCCCGTAGGCGACACTATCTGTGCATTCAAGCGGGTCAACGGCCAAATCAAGCAC
>Ga0209542_10012004_pt1 | contig 15258 bp, 12 predicted proteins | sample RifCSPhighO2_01_FD_184028 | JGI IMG/M metagenome (GOLD analysis project Ga0209542, IMG submission 184028) | Soil microbial communities from Rifle, Colorado - Rifle CSP2_plank highO2_0.1 (SPAdes) (version 2) | ecosystem: Environmental > Terrestrial > Deep subsurface > Rock core/Sediment ...
CATAGCCTCGAGCACGGGCATACCAAACCCTTCGATAAAACTGGGAAATACAAACGCCTGTGCTTTGCTGTACAGATACGCGAGTTGCGCGTCTGTTACATAACCCAAGAAGCGTACGCGTTTCTCTATACCGAGTTCACACACGAGCCGTAGCAGTGATTCGGCATACACACCTTCTTGCTTGCCAGCGATAAGTAGTTCATACGAATTGTCACTCTGTGCGAAAAGAGAAAATGCCCGAATAACACCCGCGACATTCTTGCGCTCCTTAAGCACGCCCGCAAAAAGGAAAAAATAATCAGGGACCGGCAGAGCATCCTTTTTCTCTCCGAGAGGTACGTAACTTAATGGTACGACCTTGATGCGCTCGGCCGATATGCCAAAAAGTCGTATGACACTCTGCTTTGTTTCTTCAGAAATAGCTACAACGACATCGGCCTTGCGCAAAGCACACTTATGCAGGAAGAATAGCAGACGTGCTGAAAGTTCCTCGCGCCATGAGCTGCGCATGCTCCAATACGCAAAATCAAGTGCAAAAACTATGGAGCGTTTCGATCGTAAAAAAAACGGAATAATGGGGGTAAAGAAGATATACGCATCGAGCGTCTGGTCCATGCCACGTGCGCCCATCAGCCATACCGGCAACTTGCCTTTTTTGTAGTATCTGATGAAAGAGTGGTTTGGAGCAGCAGCTTCAAGTGCATGCGTTATTTCAAAAATATAACGGCCGAGTCCGCCAGGACTCTTTTCCCCGTATGGATTGAGTAACATGCCTATTCTCATAAGTTATCTATATCGCGAACGAAGATGTTCGAAGCTCCACATGTTGTATGCAATCGATAACCCTTGTCAACAAGGAATGGTTTCGACTCGTCTCCTTCGATAACAATAACTTTTGGATAGTATTTCCAGTCGTAGGACTGCAGTACCTCTAAGTCCATCCCCTCAGCATCAATCGTCAGAAGGTCTATAGGACTTCCAACCAATCCTGAGAGCGGCTTAGCCTCAATATTAGTCGTCCCGAGAAACTTCAGGAACGACTTTTTTTTCCATTTTTCTGCCTCTTCTTTTTTAAATGTATTTACTGCAGGGTCGGAAAATCGGTAGTAGGTGAGAGTGCCTGCGTGACCTATTCCGGCACAGATATTTTTGTCACTGGAGCGCGCCTTATTGAATAGTGCAATGGTGTGCGGATTGGGGTCAATATTAACGCCATGCCAACCCTTTTTATAAAGCAAATAGGTGTTGGAGTACCGATACGGATGATGCGCTCCTACGTCGACGTAGCGACCATTGTCTTTATCTTTAAACAATTCAAGGAGTACCGCATCCTCGCCGAACTGCGCATACGTAGGGTAGCCAAAAAGCGCGCGCTTAATCTCCGATAACGGATAGTGCCAAGAAACTGGCAGAAATCGTTTAAGCATAGATGGCTGAGAACATCATCAGCAGGGTACCATAAAACATATAGGATATACGGCTTAGAAAAACTGTAGTATATTCCCCACTATGACACGCATGTGGCGAATCGCTGTTTTTTTCATACCGATAGCCGCACTAGCCTTTATCTTTAGAGACTATTTTGGACACCGATTCCCGGCTCACTTTGACACACTGACGCAGTTCTATCCCTATTTCGTCTATCTCACTCAAGGGGGCTATGCTCTGGCACAAGAAATATTTTCCGGATTCCCGCTACTAGTATCAACGAATTCAGTGCTTTCTCCCTTTACCTATCCGATGATCTTCTTGTTCGGAGTTCTAGGCGCATATAAATTCCTGATACTTCTGCACATGTTGCTTGCATATGTCTTTACGTACTTATACGCACGAAAGATTCAGTTGAGTTATCTCACCTCAATCTTCGTCGCAACAACTTTTACCTTCTCCGGACAGATTATGCTCTGGGCCGACACTGTGCCCAACGCCTCATACTATTTCCTATTGCCGGCGATGTTGTACTTTGTGGAGCTCGCGGCGGGAGCAGAGACGAGGATAAGGCGTTACGGCTTTCTCGTGCTTGTCGGCGTATCACTTGGCGTCGGCTGGCTCTCGGGGCATTCGCAGTACATTTTATACATCCATGTCCTTTTTGCTCTCTATGTTCTCTTTGTTTTTGGCGTGCGCAAAGGAAGATCGTTCCTGCTTCCACTCGTCGTCTCGGCGGTGGTCGGTATCAGCAGAATTTATGCCACACTCGACTTCCAACCGCTCACCGACCGCGCCGACGGTGTTACCTTCTTCAACCTCTTTATCCACGCCTACTGGCCGCACGATCTTATCCACTACTTCCTGCCTTTTTTTACTATCACGGTCGCGAGTCCGAACAGTTTTAATTTGTATATCGGCATACTACCATTGCTGTTTGTCATCGGTTCATTTTTCCTTCTCCGCAAAATAGAAAACAAGAGATTCGTATTCTACGTTGCCGTATTTGTATTCTGCCTCATCTCCTCGTTCAAATATTCACCACTTGCCTACCTCCTCCACGAACTACCGCTCTTTAGCGCCGTTCGTGGCATTTCGCGCATCATGTTCATCGGAGACTTTGCCGCGGCACTCATGGCAGGATTCGTTTTGCAGTATCTGCTTGATAAAAAAGACGAAGCCGCCAGACTACTCCAGTCCTTCACGCGAGTCCTCGGGTATGTAACAGGTGCAATCATTGTTCTTTTTGGGAGTTTGACTACATTCTATTTCCTATTCGCGAGTGACTCCGCACGGTTTTTCTATAATTTCTTTTCTCGTCTCATCACACCGGCGCTCACGCCGGAGCAATCTATCACCTTTCTCGCCAACATAAATCAAAATGTGCACTCGATACTGTGGCAGCTAACTGTGCTGGACTATCAGACGAATATATTCCTGCTCGCACTCGTATCCGCGTTTCTGCTTCTGCGGTACTACGATCGGCTGAGTAGCCGGCGGCATTTCGCAACACTCGCCATAGCGCTTACAACCGTAAATTTTGTAGCCGTGTATGCGACGTACTTCCAGACTGTAGATTCGCAGAGCATCACCACGATACCGCCGACTATACAATTTATAAAAAACCGCGAGACTGGGTCAACATACCCGTTTCGGGTGTATGCTATGCCGAACCGCTCTTCTACTGAATCGTGCGTCTTAACATACGAGGATAACCATGTGCTGGATAATGCCACCGCTGAGCCCGACATTAACTTTCTCTATGGACTCGACACTCCTATGGGGTATGACGGCTTCGTGCCGATTACCGTAAAGAATGACATCGCCTCCATCACTAATTTACCTATCGGACCGCAACTTAAGGAAACACTACGGCGCATGAACGTAAAATACGTCTTCTCTTACATTTCTATTAAAGACACAGACCTGATTCCTGTCTTTTCCTCTTCCATCGGCAGATGTAACGTTCAGGTATACTTATACGAACTTCGCGGTTACTGGCCTAGATACTATCTTGGTGACATAAAACATGCTCTTACACCGATATTTTCCGACAACACAATTGAGTTTGATGTTGATGCTGGGACAGCCTCAAAAACGCTTTTTATTGGAAATGCCTATCTGCCCCGCTGGCAAGCAACAATCGACGGGATTGCTACACCGATACAGATTGCAAATACTATCTATATGTCTATTCTTGTACCACCCGGCAAGCACCACATCATTTTCAAGTACCGCTCGGCATTTTAGCCCATTTCTCGTTCCACAGTTCAAATACGATCAGGGTCCAAAGCTTTTTACGGTGATCGTAGGAGCCGCTCAAGTGCTCACCTACCAGCCGTTCAACCTCGGCGGCATTAAATATATTCTGTTTTTTCAATCGAGCTGGAGAAAGCAGGTCGGTCATAATTTCCTTGAGCGGGCCACGCAACCATTCAGCCACCGGTGCAGCAAATCCTTGTTTCGGGCGATCAAGAATTTCTTCGGGCAATCGCCCGCGCATCAACGTGCGCAAGAGATATTTGCCGCGACCGTTCCTATATTTCATATTAGACGGGAGCGAGAGTAAAAACTCAACGACATCATGCGAAAGAAATGGCGCTCGTACCTCAAGTGCGTAGCGCATGCTCGCGCGGTCGACCTTTACCAACACCTGGTCCATAAGATACGTGCGCATATATAGGTGCGATATGGCATTCAACCCTTCGAGTTGTGGGCATTCCGATTTCCATTGACTGATGAGTTCTGCATTAATTCCACTCGCGTCTTTTTCAACAGTTGGTGAGAGTAAAGTCCCGAGCTCACTTTCTTTAAAACTACCGAGCCACTGCAGGTGACGCTCCACCGGATCATCAGCGAAGTCGTGCGTAAATTTCCGCATTTTGAAATCGAAACTCATATAGTTCGTCGACGCTGGAATCATATCGATGCTTTTGCACAGAAGTGTACGAATCCCCTCGGGAATCCGCGAATAGAGAGAAGCATACTGCTCTGCTTTGAATGTTGGATAGCCGAGCAGTAGCTCATCCGCACCGTCTCCTCCAAGTGCGACAGTGACGTGTTCACGCGTGAAGCGTGAGAGGAGCAGAGTCGGGAGCACCGAAGCGTCGGCGACGGGCTCGTCGAATACTTCCGGAATATCCTGTACCAGAGCGAGAGCATCTTCCCCCGAGAGTATCCGCTCATGGTGTTCGGTGCCGAGATGTGCGGCAACGAACCGAGCCGCCGGAGATTCGTCAAAACTCTTTTCGCTAAATCCTATAGAAAAGGTCTTTATTTTTTGCGCCGAGGCCTTTGACGCATAATACGCGACGGTGGAGCTGTCGATACCACCGGAGAGAAAGATGCCGAGCGGTACATCCGAAATCATACGCTCATTGGTCGCCTGTTGCAGTAACGAGTCGAAGCGCGCCACAGCACTCGCTTCGTCGAGCGTGGCAACTTCTGTAATCGGATTCCAAAACGGCTCGACGTGCGTCGCGCCGTCTTTATATCGCAGGATGTTACCGGGCTGCAATTTCTGAATACCTTCATATATCGTAAGCGGTGTCGGCACATATTCCCGCGCGAGATAGTGCCCAAGCGAGCGATGGTCAAGCATGTGTGGAGTAAGAGGGTGCGCGAGGAGCGCCTTCAGTTCCGAGCCAAAAACTAGCGTGCCGCCCACTATGCTCCAGTACAATGGCTTCTTACCAAGACGATCGCGCACCAAGATGAGTTCTTGCTTGCGTACGTCATATAACGCGAGAGCGAACATTCCGCGCATTCGAGAAAATGCATCAATGCCCAACGCCTGATACGCAGCTAATATAACTTCAGTATCGGAATGTGTTTTGAAAGGATACGAGGCAAGCTCTTTTTTCAGTTCTCCAAAGTTATATATTTCGCCGTTAAAAGTAATCGCCAGTTGTCCGTCGTGACTTCGCATAGGTTGTGCACCTCCCGGCGAAAGATCGATGATAGCAAGCCGTGTGTGTGCGAAACCGACTCTACCGTCCGGCGAAAGCCATATCCCCGAGGCATCTGGGCCCCTATGGCGTAACGTATTGCACATTTCCCGCAATGTCGACTCGTCTCCTTTTCCGAAGTATCCGGCTATGCCACACATAGATTAAAAACCGATGGACTCTTTTATGGTGTACGGTTTCCGGTCATTCGTGCGCGTCAAGAGGTCAGCCACGATGCCCATCGAAAGCATCTGCATAGCGAGAATGACGAGCATAGCGGCGAGGAGAGGAAGCGGTGTCTGAATGAGCGTGGTAGCGAACCAGTACTTAAGTATGAGAGCCCAGAGAAGCGCGAGGAATCCAAGGCCAAGCGACACTGTCGCGAGCATGCCGAAGAAATACATCGGCCGGCGGCGCCAACGGACGGTGAATTGAGCAAGTAACAAGTCGAGTAATATTTTCACGATGCGCGAAAAGCCGTATTTCGATACGCCGGCGACACGTGGACGGTGGTTGACCGGTATTTCGGCAATGCGCGCGCCCTGCCACGCCGCGTACACCGGCAAGAGTCGATGCACTTCGCCGATGAACTCAATACGGCGTACGAATTGCGCCCTAAAGGCTTTCAGTGAACAGCCGGTATCGTGGAGCTTGATGCCAGTCGTAATCGAAACAATTCGATTCGCTAATCGTGAGAGCGTGCTCCGCAGATATGCGTCTTGCCGTTCCTTCCGCCAACCGGAGACGATATCATATCCCTCGTCTAGCTTCGCGAGCAACTGTGGAATATCTGCAGGGTCGTTCTGCCGGTCGCCATCCATAAAGATAATTATGTCACCGCATGCATGGTCAACTCCCGCTCCCATTGCGGAGGTCTGCCCTGTATTATTGGCGAAAAGGATTACTTTGACTCTCGTGTCTCCTTGCGCGATGCGGCGAAGTTTTTCAGCGCTGTCATCGGTGGAACCGTCATCTACAAAAATCACTTCGCTTTTTGGTAAGGCAACAAACGTTACGGAGAGCTCTTGCCAGAGAGGCTCGATATTCGCACCCTCATTGTAGAGAGGGACAATAACGCTCAGTTTTGATTGCGTGGAATCAGTCTTCACTCCCTGTTTATACCACAAACGCGCTGATAGCGCGGGCGCGCTCGGCCCATGAAAACGCCTGCACTTTTTGCCGTGCCGCGCTTGCTCGACCTGATGCATCCTCAGGATGTGCTATCGCGAATAGAATCGCCTCTGCAAGCTCAGTGGCATTTGGCTCAAAGAAAAACACTTCCCGCTCGGAAAGCACATCGCGGAAAGACGGAAGATCAGCGGCGATAATAGGAATGCCGGATGCCATGTAGGTAAAGAGCTTCAGTGGTGAGGTGTAGAAACGGGCGGTCGCAGAGCTTGGGTCGCCCGTGAGGACCAACACGTCCGCCGCGCTCTGATTGTCCGGCAGTTCGGCATACGGACGATAGCCCAAAAATCGTACGCGCGGATAGCGCGGGCGCAGTTGTAGTATCTGCTCTTCGGTGCCACCAATAATAACTATCTGTATATTCTCTGGAAGGAGCTCGGAGGCCTCAAGCAGAGTGTCAACGCCCTTCCAGCTGTCGATGCGTCCAGCGTAGAGCGCAATTTTTTTATCAAGCGACAGACAAAGGCGTTTCCGTGCGACTACTGTCGGCTCCGGATGCAAAAAATCATCCACATCAACAGCATCGGGTGCGTACAAAACTTTTGTCGAACTGATACCCCATAGAGCCGGAATCTCATCCGCATAATATTTGGTAACCGCAATGAGCGCCAGTGCGCGATGAGCGACTCTCCGATACCGCATCGGGCTTCGTGGCTTGATATGCGTCTCCCACACGAGCGCATAACGGCGCGGCAAAAAAGGCTCGATAAAAAGAGATGTTTCTCCGCGCGTATATATCACTGCTTCCCCTCTTTGTTTCAAAAGCCATACTCGCACGGCAATCGCAAATGAAAAAACCAGTAATGCAAAAGCTCCCGGCAACCGAAGCGGCAAGTTGAGAGCTGGGAGATAGTGGATGCGGAAGTTTTTCTGCACGCCATACGCAGTAAATAGATCTGTGCGTGCCCCGAGAGCGGGCAATACAAGCGTCACCTCATTGCCGAGAGCAGCAAACGCTTCGCACATCTTAGCTATCTGGATGCCGTGCGCCATCTCGGTCTGCATACGAGCATTCGCGATGTAATACAGCTTCATATAGTGTCTTTCCTCCCTATAACGAGAAATTGTTTCCCGAAGATGCTCCACGAGAACGGGAAGCGCAAGTATGCCGCTACGAAGAAGGTCGGATACTGTAATCCCTCGGACATAGTAAATGGCAAGAATTGAGCGATACATTTTTCTATCTTGAACCCTTGCGACACCAGTATCTTCGCAAGGGACTCTTCTGAAAGCGCGAGTCGGTGGTCTATGACATCCCAATATGCCGAACCTGCATAGGTGATATTTGGCCCCATCGCGATAATGCGCCCGCCCGGCTTCAAACAACGCTTAACTTCGGCAAGAGTGCGAGCAAGCACCTGATTATCTGGGAGGTGCTCAAAGAAATTACTGGTAAAGACGACATCCAGACTGTTGTCTAAGAGAGACCACGGTTCTGAACAGTCCTGCGACAAGAGTTCTACATCCGTATTCACTCGTTCGGCAGTGTCCGGATTCAAGTCCATCGCATACTTCTTTCTGCACTGAACGTTATTGATAAACTCGCCATACCCGGCGCCAAGATCTAGCACCGTATCTTCCACGTCTATACATGTCTGAAAATAATCCCGTATCAGAACGCGCCACACGTCGTTTCTGTATTTTAGTCTCCCTTCAAAACGAGCTTTGTATATCCGCTGCAGTTCTTCACCACTGAGGGTTTTACTAGAGGTGCCAGATTTCATAGCGATCGTCGAAGTATACCAACTTTGCTCCGAGAACTTCAGGGTGATACTTCGTGTTAAGTACTTTATCTTTCAGGATGTACGATATGTGATACTTCTCGAGATACGCTTTGATGTTGGGTCTGATATTCGTCTGAAATTTATTTTCAAGGTCAGAAAAGAACGCGTCGCCAAGCAGACTCTGGGGCGTCGGTATCATGCCGCAGTTCTTACCTTTATCCCAGAAAAAGAGTATCCGACAAATCTTAATTTCGCGCTCGATGGTCTTCGCCTGATGCGGGAAGTCGCGACGGCCGAGATAGAGCCACGCCTCGCTGTCAGACTTGAGATCTGCAACCGTTGGATTATTGAAATATTGTGAGATGAGATATCGCTCGCGAATCTCGCCCTCAGGAACTAATTCCAGCAGACCAAAGAAAGTGTAGAGTGTGAAATGTCTCGTAAAGATGGGCAGGTTGGTCGCGAGATAATCGTGCGGATCGCTCCACACGACGACTGGATTTTTCTCTTTCGATTGGAGCCATGCGAACGGCTTTGCATACAGTTGTTGAGTTTCCCATCCTTCCCTGTCAATACGTGATGTCAGAAAGGGAGAGAAATAGTCATACGTGTAATACCCTCCTACTCCCGCCAATATCATAATCACAATGACTGAAAGTGTTTGTAGTCCTCGAGATATCCGTACGCGCTGTCTCCAGAGGAATACGCCAATACTGATGACTGAAAATACTAACCACAACATAATCAACGGACGAATATGTTCACCGGTTTCCAGTAATTTACCGGTAATAAGATTGCTCCCCTGCATAATCCAGAGGCCAAGCCCGCTTATGCTCACAAACGAAATGAGCAATATAAACTCTGCATTCTTCCGCAGTGCCTGCCCGCGCCAGTACAGTATGCCGAGTAAAGCAAGCATGATACCGACCCATCCACCAGAATAGACGATTTCTGCCATCGGCAGATGCGTGTTCACAAGCCCGAGACGGCCAACGCTTTCCCAAAAATACGGTGAAGTGTACGAGAGCCAGAACGCGTACAACAGCACAGGAAGTCCAATGACACCGCCAATAAGTGAAGAGACGAATGTCGCTTTCAGTAGTGACCAATTCTTTTTTATACATGCGTAAATAAACAGAATGCCCAGAGTAACGACAAAGGTTTGCCATATATAGGATTGTAAATAGAACATTGCGCCAGTCGCAAAACCGAGCGATAGAATATTCCCACGACTCTGCTCACGAATGAGTCGCGCCAGTGATATATAAAACAAAAAATAAAATGGGTACACAGGCTGAAGATTAATCGGTCGCCATACATGCGCATACGATTGTATATACAGAAGTACCGCGCCCAATACGGCTATCCATGCCGAGACACGTAATTCCAAAAATAACCAATACGCAGATACTGCAAACAGCAAGCTCCATAGAATGAAATTGAATACAAGTGCCGCATTGAACGAAAGACCGGCTAATTGTGGGAGTGCATTTATCCACGCGCCGGCAAATATTACGAGAGGTAGGTCGTCGCGGTGTTCAAAAAAATACGGGTGGCCTCCGGTCAAATGTCCTTCCACTACCGATTGCACGCGCGCATAGTTGAAAGATTCATCGGTAAATGTGGGCACAATCGCCGGCAATGGGTCTCCGAGTACGAGGAAAGTATCAATGGCGGGAATAGCCGTAAGCGCTAGCACTATTCCAATCAATACAACGACTTGGCAATTCCGTTGAAAAAATTCTTTTATCTTGATCATGATGACAGAAAGCATACCAGAACCACATAGTTCATGGTAGTTTATAGCCATGTATAAGGGTAAAACCGTCAGTATCGTCATCCCGACTTATAACGAGGCGGGCAGTATTCGCGCCGTCATCAATGGGTTTTTTGATTCTGGGGTTGTCGATGAAGTGATAGTCATCGATAACAACGCACTCGGAAATACCAAATATGAAGTCGCTCAAACCAAGGCACGGCTTGTAGAAGAAAAAGAACATCAGGGATACGGCCATGCGATGATGCGCGGGCTGCGTGAGGCCACCGGCGATCTCGTCATAACGACGGAAGGCGATGGTACATTTCTGCCAAAAGATATACATAAGTTTCTTTCGTACACTGATGAATTTGAAGCAATATTCGGCACACGAACTTCAAGAGCCGCGATATGGTCAGGAGCCTTCATGCCATTTCCAGTACGCGTAGGTAATTGGGCTGTCGCAAAATTTCTCGAGGTCATGCACAACGGACCAAGCATGACTGACGTAAGCTGTTCTTATAAACTTTTTTCAAGGAAAGTGCTGGACAGCATCTTACCTTTATTTCATCTCTCCTCAGGTAAAGACGCATTCTCGGTAGAAGTTATGATATGGGTAATGCGTCGCGGATGGAGGCCAATAGAGATCCCAATCATCTACAAACAACGTGTCGGCATTTCCATGTACACGGGCGACAGTATAGTTAAAGCCGCACGAATTGGATTCAAGATGGTGTTCCAAATACTTCGTTATCGCTTCATCCGTATCGCATGAGCTACAAATGAGATTCTTCAGATTCATCGGATATTTCTCCAGTCTTCGAGCACTCATCGGCTTCAGAGCGGCGTGTACTTTTACGATAGTGCATATGAGAAATAAGGTCTTCCCTCCACGAGAAAGGCGGCTCGCACATGTTCCAGTGGGGTCATATGTATTTTATTTTCCGTCACTTTCCTACTTTGAAGGACTTTTCACAGAAATCTTTTTTAAAGAAACTTATTATCTCTCTCAGACGAATAAGCCTATTCTAGTCATCGACTGCGGTGCAAATATCGGGGTGTCGCTCCTTTATATCAAGACACGCGCACCATATGCACGTGTTATATGCTTTGAACCAAATCCTGCTGCCCGTGCGGTGCTCGAAAAAAATATCGAAAAAAATGGGTGGGTTGGCGAAGTTAATGTATTCCCTTACGCACTCGGTAAAGCAAAAGGAACGGTTGATTTCTTTGTCGACGTCGCCGATGAAACCAGTAGCGGCGGAAGCGTCGCTCATTTCTTGAAAAAAAAGAATCAGAAATTCAATTCATATACGGTGGAGGTTGATACTCTTTCTGGCTATATTGACGGACATGTTGATTTTCTTAAAATTGACATCGAGGGGTCCGAATTTGATGTCTTGGAAGAACTCGCCTCGCGGCAGAAATTGCAACATATCGCCGCAATCCAGCTGGAGTATCATTACATGCCAAAATTTTTCACACGGCCACTCTCCGAGATACTCGTCCTGCTTGAATCAGAAGGATTCACTACTTTCGTAGAATCAAACACTCCGTCGCATGCTATAGTCGGATATGATACATCACATACATATATGATTTTCGCATGGCGCTCGTTACTATGAGAAAACTCACTCGGCCTCTCATATACGCATTCCTTAAGAAATATGCAACAAATTCCATTATCCTCGATATTGGAGCAAGTGGAGACGATCACCGAGAGTATTTTCCCAATCGTACACGGCTCGATATCAATCCTTCAAAAGATACTGACGTCATAGGAGATGCTCACCATCTACCATTCAAAGAAGGGAGCTTTGAAGCCGTTGTGTGTTCCGAGATGCTCGAACATGCTGACGACCCGCAAAAAGTTATCAGTGAAATACATCGAGTCCTAAAGCCAGGAGGGCTCGCTGTTCTCACAACGCGTTTTGCATTCCCAATACACGATGCACCAATGAACGATTACTGGCGATTCACTCCATATGGATTGCGTAAGCTCTTTTCTGAATTTGAGATTATAGAGGTGGCAACCGAAGGTGGACCTTTTTATGCCATTGCAGTTCAACTACAGCGAATACTTTTCCAGACCGACCTTCCAAAAATAATAAAAGGGGTACTGTATTTTTTCTTTACGATATTTCCGTACCTCGATCGCCTTATACCGCATCAGTATGGAAATATAGAACGCACTATCGAGGTGGACACTCTTTTGTCCTCGGGCGTTTTTATAGCAGCGAGAAAGCGAGGATGATCTCTGTTTAGTAGAGTATATTGGTCTTTGTGGAATGCCTATGAGAAAAAAGCCCCTCATCAAATGAGGGGCGAAGATTTACGAAGGATGTGTGCCGGTGGCGACTGCCCCATTGAATGTTCATAGAGCGCTGCCGGGCTACTCTGATAGAACGGGATGCCGAGTTTATTGCGTACTTCGGACTCCAGCTCGTTACGTCGCGCTACCAAGGCTTCTGGGCTCAAGTGGTCGGTCCACACGTGGGAAGAATACCCGTCGTCTGGATCGCCCTTGTAGTAGTCAGCCTCTCTGCTGTAGTCGACCTCTTCTTGGTAGAGGCGGTCGCCGTTCTTGCAGGTGTAGACCCATGCCGACTTACCGTTATGAAGCGCCTCTGTGGGAAGCGCGTGGTCATAATAGGGTGAGCCAGGATACGGCGTTATGACGGACGCGTCGAAGTCAGAAGGTCTGACTTCAATGAGCCAATCACGCGTCGCATCAATCGTCTCATCTGACTCGCCTGGGTGGCCGAGCGACATCAGAGCTTTCACTTTAAGACCGTGCCTGTGCGCTATTTCAACACATCGGGTATTGTCGTCGCGCGTCGCGATCTTCTGGATATTCTCTAAGATGCGCGGTGAGCCAGATTCAAACCCGATTAGTATCTGACGGAAGCCTGCTTCAAACATAGCCTGCGCTTGTTCGTCGGTAAAACGTTCCGACTTCACGAATCCGCGCAACTTCCACTCAGTCCCCAGATCTCGTTGTGCCTTAGCGATTTTCTGCATAAGCGACACCATCTTCGGATTAACGTTGAGTTCATCGTCATAGAACATGAAGCCTCGATACCCGTACTTCTGGTATAGAAGTGTCATTTCCTTAACAATGCTCTCGTCGCTTCGCGTACGAATGTTGCGTAACATCGGTGAAGCTCGTCCGGCACAGAACCCGCACTTATACGGGCATCCGAGTTGAGCGATAAGCGAGAGCGCAGGCACCTTGTCGATGGTGTAGTGATAACTGGCTAAGTCAATAAGATGCCGCGCCGGAAATGGCGTAGCATCTAGCCGTGCATCGGTGAGAAAGAGTGGGGACTTGCGGTCGTCCGCATCAATCAGTTTCGGCGCATTATCTTCTACTGCGAGAAAAATTGTTTCTTCCCCGTCACCAGAGACAATGACATCAAAGTTCGCATCGAGTTGACGGTAGGCTTCGTGTGCCCGACCGACCCTCTGATGCGCAACCTCATACTTGCACGCGGATACTACAAGAGTCGCATGCGTACCGCCGATAATAACTCGTGCGTCCTTTCTAACTGAACGAATTGTTGTTGCGATTTGTACTGCCGCAGGAAATTGCGGTGTTGTCGCCGTGATGCCGAAGTGTCGCGCCACAGAATTGTACGCGTGATCTTCTACTGCCTCGGTGAAGTTCGTAATGCCGGAGAGGTCAAGTACCTCAACCGGCCACTTCGCCTCTTCAAGCATTGCGGCGATTTTAAGCATCCCAAGGAAGGGAAATACCCGCTCGTCCATAAGGAACGGAGAGGGCGGAATTATCAAGCAGATAGGCTGTGCCATCTCGATTCCTTTCGTATGAGTTGATGAAAAGAGCTTTGCGATGAGTATACCACCGTTTTCCCATAATGGAAGTTGACGGCTTAGAAATCGGGTAGTATATTCATCACTGGGCAATGAAATTACAAGGAGGATAGAATGGATGCGATACGGATGGGGATAGACGATGTTCTACTGCTCGTTCCGAAGGTGTTCAGCGACGAACGCGGTTTTTTCTACGAAGCCTTCAATCAGCGAGCATTCAATGACATTATCGGCAAAGAGCAGACTTTCGTTCAGGATAATCATTCAAAATCCCGCAAGAACGTACTACGAGGGCTACACTACCAAGTTAAGAAAGCACAAGGGAAATTGGTGCGTGTAATCGCCGGAACGATATACGACGTCGCGGTCGACCTGCGAAAAGGCTCCTCTACACTAGGTGAACATGTAGCCGTGACCCTGTCCTCGGAGAATAAACATATGTTGTGGATACCTCCGAGATTCGCTCACGGTTTCTTGGTTCTCTCTGACTATGCCGAGGTCCTTTACAAAGCCACAGATTATTATGCGCCGAAATTTGAACGATGCATAGTGTGGAACGACCTTGATCTGGCGATTTGCTGGCCACTGCATGGAGTACCTCCTACCCTTTCTGACAAAGATCGTCAGGGGGAATCGTTCGCTGATACGGAGTCACAAGAAACTAATTGATTTAATCAATACCCGCACTAACGTACTGTTGGTGCGGTTTTAATTTTGTATGTAGTTCTTCTACAATCATTCGCATCAGCGCATCAATGCGGAAATAATTGACGTAAGCATTGCGCGCATTTCTCTGCATCTGTTCAAAATGTTCATGAGAAATATTTTTGTGGAATTTTGCTATTTTCTCCGGTAACTTTTTAATATCGCGAAAATCAACGATGAGTGCAAAGGAAGAATAATCAACTTTGTCGCTAAAAGGAAAGTTGCGTTCGGTATTAATGATTACAGGAATACGACCTAGTGACAGTATTTCAAACAGACGCGTTGAATCGTTTGCATCACCGCGCACATCAAGTGCATAATCGCTTTGCAAAATAGTGTCAACCATTTCCTCTCTCAGGGTTTGCATATCGCCCTTCGCTGTTTTCGGGCTAGCAGAAAAAGAACTGCGTGCACGAAGATGAAATAATATCTGTGACGAGTGCTGCAATATCTTAGTCGCCTTTTGACGCCACAATACACCCTTAGTGCATGCACGATAACGCGCATCAACAACGCCACGGAGGCGAACAGGTAATTCCTTTATGATTGTACGAAAAAATTGAGTTAGAGAGAGCTTGGTCCATCCTGCAAATCCTACTACAGGCTTCCCTTCTCTCTTTTTACGGATATCGAGCCGGCCGTTTTTGCACCGTTCTAAGAGATCATCCGCAATAGG
>Ga0209542_10012006_pt1 | contig 15258 bp, 21 predicted proteins | sample RifCSPhighO2_01_FD_184028 | JGI IMG/M metagenome (GOLD analysis project Ga0209542, IMG submission 184028) | Soil microbial communities from Rifle, Colorado - Rifle CSP2_plank highO2_0.1 (SPAdes) (version 2) | ecosystem: Environmental > Terrestrial > Deep subsurface > Rock core/Sediment ...
TCCAGGTTTGGGACCTGGTGATCTCGGTTCGAATCCGAGTGGCCTCATTGCATAAAAAATGAAAGACAAGACAGCTTCAACAAAAAGGTTCGGCGCGAGGTATGGCGCTCCTCTAAGGAAGAAAGTCGGGGCGATAGAAGCCCGTTATCGTTCGAGGCAGAAGTGCCCTTACTGCAGGAAGATTGGAGTCAAGAGGATCGCTGCAGGCATATGGGAATGCAGGAAATGCGACGCCAAGTTCACTGGCAAGGCTTACGAGATCTGATCATGGCAACATACAAATGTTTTGATTGTGGGAAAGTTGTTAAGAAAGAGTACTTGAAGAAGAAGATACGCTGTCCTTACTGTGGTTCTAAGATTTTGTTCAAGCCACGCACAGCGACGACTACAGTAATCGCAAGATGAAGAACATCTCGAAAGAAGCAGAGGAAGGAATTGCCCAGCTACAGGCTATCGAGCAGAATCTTTCTAATTTCATGATGCAGAAGCAGTCTTTGCAATCCCATCTCTTGGAGACAGAGAACGCCCTCAAGGAATTGGAGTCTGCAAAAGAAAAAGTTTATAAGATAATCGGGACCATAATGATAGCTAGCAAAAAAGAGGATCTGAAGAAAGATCTTGCTTCCAAAAAAGAAAGTTTGGAATTGCGTTTGAAGACTATAGACAAGCAGGAAGAGCGTTTGAAGAAAAGCGCCGAAGACATACAGAAGCTTGTCATGAAGGAAATCAAGAATGATCAATAACTTAGAGAACATCGAAGACGCGTTGACAGATTTGACTTCAATAGAGCAGGACAATTCAGTGCCTAAGAGCATACGCAGCAGGGTTCGCACAGCTATTCTGGCCCTGAATGAAAACGGCAAGCCTGCCGAGGTCAAGATTGACAAGGCTTTGCAGGAGCTTGACGAGATTTCTGATGATCCTAACATTCCTCAGTTCACAAGAACGCAGATATGGAACATTGTGAGCATATTGAGTATGATGGACAAGTAAAACATAGAAATGTTTATAAATGCCCAGAGTAACACAATACCAACTTAAAAAAAGGTGCAAAAAATGTCATTTTTTTCAACGCTGAAGAGACGCCTCGGATTCGAACCTGTTTCTGAAATGACTAATTCTCCTGAAGAGGATTACGTCGAGATAGACACCAAGAGGGACATCAGCAAGAGGAACAAGATCCAGGTCAAGCCTTTCATAATCGAGAACTTTGAGGACATAAAGGAGACTCTTGACGCGTTGAGAGAGGGTTATACTATCGCTTTGGTCAACATAAAGCCTCTGAAAGACAGGGATATCACCGAATTGAAGCGAGCTGTCAACAAGATAAAGAAGACATGCGACGCGATTGAAGGGGATATAGCTGGTTTCGGCGAGGATTGGATTGTGGTCACTCCTTCATTTGCCCAGGTTTACAGGAACCCGCAGACAACTGAAGAGATAAGGGAAGACAAGTCAATCAAGGAATGAATTTCTTCTTCGGAAACAAAACTCTTTTAAATCTTTCTTAACTATTAGTCTTCATGGACATACTTGACAAGCAACCGTGCCCTTATTGCGGCTCAAAGGATGGATTGACTCTAACTGAAGATGAGACAGAGGTCCCTTACTTCGGAAAATTATTCATGTTTTCTATGAAATGCAATGCCTGCAGCGTTTCTATATCGGATGTCGAGGCTGCGGATGAGAAGGAGCCATGCAGGATAACTTTCGAGACTTCTTCAGAGAAGGACATGTCAGTTCGCGTTGTTAAATCCTCTCACGCTTCGATAAACATTCCGACGTTGAAGATGTCTGTCGAGTCAGGCAATGGTTCTGAAGGCTATGTCTCGAACATCGAGGGATTATTGACCAGATTCGAGGATATTTTGAAGGATGAGAAGGAAAACACCGAGGATGACGAGGACAAGTTAAAGGCAAAAAATCTTTTGAAGAAGATGTGGAAGGTAAAGCTCGGTGATATTCCGTGCAAGATAATAATCGAGGATTCGACAGGGAATTCTGCTATTATTTCTGATAAGGCAGTTATTGAGAAGCTCAAAGGTAAAAAATGAAGCTGATGTGGGTTCCAGCGAGGGTAAATGTTGATTTCAAGCCTTTGCTGAAGAAAATAAAGATAAGTGAAAAGGGGAAGATAGGATTAGTCGCGGCTCTTCAGCACGTCGCTCAATTGCCAGATATACAGAAGCATGTTCCTGATTCGATTATTGTTGGCCAGATCCTGGGCTGTAATTTCGAGAAAGCCTTGAAAGTCAAGGACAAGGTATCCTCTTTCTTGTACATAGGCTCAGGACCTTTCCACCCGATAGGCCTGGCTTACGAAACCAAGATGCCGGTTTATGTTGCAAACCCTTCAACCAATGAGTTCAGCAGGATAGACGAGAAGGAAGTCATTGCTTACGAGAAGAGAAAGAGGGGCTTGCTGCTGAAATATCTCCACGCAAACAAGGTAGGCATGATTGTTTCTGTCAAGCCTCACCAGCAGAAATGGGCTGAGTGCTTCAGGTGGAAGAAGGTCATAGAAGCTCAAGGAAAAGAAGTCTTCGTCTTCATCACAAACACGTTGGATAAGGGTTCTCTGGAAAATTTCAGCGACATTGAAATATGGGTTAATACTGCTTGCCCGAGGATTGAGGACAATGAGATGATCAACATCCGAGAAGTAATAGAGCTGTCGAAGCAAAAGTAATTTAAACCCTCTAAGTCTAGTCATTGTTTATGAAACAGAAATTCCTGGATGAGCTATCCAGCTTCATGCAGAACAAGGGATTTGTCTGGGGTCCATCACCTGAAATCTATGGTGGCATGTCAGGTTTCTACACTTACGGTCCTCTGGGAAAGCTATTGAAGAACAAGATAGAGAACTCAGTCAGGAGGATTTTCCAGTCAAACGGCTTGTGGGAGTTGGAAGCTCCGACAGTACTTCCGGATATCGTCTGGGAAGCATCAGGCCATCTCCATACTTTCAAGGACAAGACAATAATGTGCTCGAAATGCACGGCAGTTTTCCGCGCAGACAAGATAATAGAAGAGAAGTTTGATGTTCCGGCTTCGTCTTACAGCGACAAGCAACTGTTGGATTTCATAAAGAAGAATAAAATCACATGCCCTAACTGCAAGTCAGATTTCAAGGATGAGATTAAATCAGAGAGTTTGATGATGAAGACAGTTGTCGGTGGGAAGCCAGCTTCACTCCGCCCAGAGACTGCGACAGCGACTTACCTTCCTTTCAAGGGCTATTACAAGTATTTCCGTGAAAAATTGCCGATTGGAATTTTCCAGATAGGCAAGGCTTATCGTAATGAAATCTCACCTCGCCAGCATATTCTTCGTTGCCGTGAATTCACGCAAGCTGAAGGCCAGATATTGATTGATCCTAACGAGAAGAACAGCTGGTCAAAATATGAGGATGTCAAGAAGGAAAAACTTCCTATGTGGAGCGAGCATGACCAGAAAAAGGACCACACTCCAAATCTCATCACTGTCGAAGAGGCTTTGCAGAACAAGTTCGTCAAGACAAAAGCTTATGCATGGTGCCTATGGCTTGCATATCGCCAGTTCATCTCGATGGGAATCCCTCCTGATCAGATAAGGTTGAGGCAGCACCACGAGGATGAGAAGGCTTTCTACGCTGATGACGCATGGGACATCGAGATCAACACAAATTCATTCGGCTGGGTTGAAGTTTGTGGTGTCCACGACAGGACAAATTACGATCTTACGCAGCATGGCAAGTTTTCAAAGCAGCAATTGGAAGCAAGAAGGGAAGATGGAACAATGTTCATTCCTCATATTTTGGAAATAGCATTCGGTGTTGATAGGCCTGTATTTGCATTATTGGATTTATTCTACAGGAAAGTCGAGAAGGAAGAAGGGAAGACAAGGTTCGCTTTGCCTTATCACATGACGCCTATAGATGTTTCAATATTCCCGCTGATGAAAAAGCCGGAATTGACTAAGGTCGCTCGCGAAATAAAGGAGATGCTTGAGAAAAATCTGGTGGTGGAATACGACGAATCAGGCTCCATCGGCAGGAGATATCTAAGGGCTGCAGAGTCAGGAACGCCTTATGCTATAACTATTGATTATGACTCTTTGGAAAAGAAGGATGTTACAATCAGGGACAGGGATTCTGAAAAGCAGATCAGGGTTCCTATAAAAGAATTGCACGAGCGGATACATAAGCTTCTTGAGGGATTTGCTAAGTTTGAATGAGCTCCGCTGATATTTTGCCATCAGAAGAGGAATTGATTATGGAGATAAAGGAAGTTTCTCCAGGCAGGAAGAGAATCCGAAAATTCGTCATCGCTTCTATCGCGATATTCTTGCTGTTGTTGTTCGTCATGTATTTCGTTTTCGGAGATGTCTGGCATATCTTGGAAGGCAAGATAGGTAGTTACCAGGTTGACAATGATTATTCTGTTCAGACCGAATACGGCTCGATCATATTCTCAGAGGAAGTCTACAATAAGATAGTTTTCAATTATTTTGATAATCAGGAGACTGAAGTGGCATTCTGCCTGAGAGGGAATCTAAAAAATAAAGAGTATTATCTTGATGATTTCTATATACCGCCTACTAAGCATCAGGAAGTTTTTTCAGTCACTGCAGAGATGTGCGACAAGGATACGTTGGTTGCATTCCACACACACCCTTACAAAAGCTGCATCTTTTCCTCTGCGGATATTAACTATTACAAATCATTTTCTAATTTGAATCCTGACGGCATGATAGGCCTGATGTGCGAGCCGAACAGATTTACGTTCTACAGGGAGTAAGGGAAAGCTTAATCAAACGTAAATCTTCCGGAAAATCCGTAAACTTTCCAGAATTTGTGCAATATGTATACTGCAAACAATAATCACTTCTCACTCTCGGCATACGAGGTTTATAAACTAAATTTTGATTCTAATAATCATGATCATAACTCTGGAAATACTGAAGTCTATAAGAAACGGCGAGTCTTTGGGGAGTATAAGCAGAAGGACAGGAATATGGAAAAGCACGTTATACTACCATTATAAGAGAATACATGGGAAAAAATACAAGGAACCTAAATATAGTATAAGGTTTTCCGAAAAAGAAGGTGAAATCGTAGGAATTTTCGCAGGGGATGGGAGTCAGGTATATTGTAAGAGTAATTGTAATTATCAGACCAATATACATTTCGGAGATTATAAGGGATATATCAGCTATGTAAAAGAGCTTTATGAAAAGTATTTTAATAAAATATGGCGCTTGAATCAGGACTCTAGAAAAGATTGTTGTGTCACTTATCGAATGAGAATGGTAGATAAGAAAATATTCAATTATTTTTCGAATTATATTGACTATAATCCTCACCATAAGCATAACACTGTTAGGCTGAAAACTCTAAAAGTACCAAATAGATTCAAAATAGGATTCATTAGAGGGTTAATAGATACCGATGGAACAATTTGCAAAGAAAGAACTGGGAGGCTGAGAATAGCCCAATATACGACTTCAAGAAGTCTTGCTAAGCAAATAACGCGGATTATTACCAGTTTCGAGATTACATGCTACCGATATGAACGAAAAAGAAAGGGGTATAAGAGAATCTACATCAATGTAATATCCGCAAGGGACATAGGCAGATTTTTAAAGACGTTTAAGCCGTTCAAAGGAAGAAAGTTTGGGCCCGTAGCTCAGCCGGTAGAGCGCGCCCATGGCATGGGTGATTAGTGGTAAGCTAACCCAATAGGCCTCGGGTTCGAATCCCGACGGGTCCATAACATTCATAAAATCCTGTTGAAAAAGAAACAAGATGACAGACTGCATATTCTGCAAAATCGTGAAAGGCGAAGTTCCTAGTTACAAGGTCTACGAAGATAACAAATGCCTCGCCTTCATGGATATCTTCCCGAAGAACGAAGGGCATACATTGGTAATACCCAAGAAGCATTACGAGATCATAACGGATGCTCCTGATGATGTCATAAAGGACGTAATTGTAATAACGAAGAAGCTTGCAAAGGCTGTCAAGGAAGCTACGAATTGCGACGGCTTTGTCATCAGCAACAACAACGGCAAGCACGGCGGCCAGGAAGTGCCCCATATCCATTTCCATATCATCCCCAGATTCAAGGAGGATGGCTTGAAGTACACTTGGCCTGCAAAGAAATTCTCAGAGGATCAATTCAGGCAGTCAGCTGATAGGATTAAGTCAAAATTATAGAAAAGCTTTTATAACTAGTTTTTTGGAGTTCTTGTCCGATGGCTCTGTAGCTCAGCCTGGTTAGAGCACCGGTTTCATAAGCCGGGGGTCGAGAGTTCAAATCTCTCCAGAGCCAGTTTAGAATACTTGATATTAAGGTGAACCGGCTTTGCCTGTCTTTTTATCATAAACACATGGAAGGCCACCGCACTGGTTATAGGCATTTGACTGTTCTGGTGTCAGAGTTGATGGCGTGAAGGCAGCACCGCCTCCAACATTGTCTACGATTACGACCTCGCATTTCTGCTTCAAAGCGGCCTTTTTCGCAGGATCCATCCTATTGCAAGCGCCACACCAGCCATTCTCAGGACCTACAAAGAATATGCAGGGTTTTTCTGATGTAGTCGGAGCTGGTGGTGAAGCAGGTTGACTTGATTTGCACACGCATACAGTTTCAAGCTCTTTTGGAGGTTCACACTCGGGCCCTTCGCAAACGCCGCCGGAAGCACCGCTCTTTTCGCCGCCAAAGTCAATGATTGGAACTGCTTCAGTTTGGCAAACGCCGGCTACGCCATTTTCATTGCAAACTCCGCCGCACTTGTCTCCTGTTCCCCTGTCTTTGCAAGGAACATACTCTATAACAGGCGGAGTAGTAGGACCAGTAGGCTTGAAAGGTGCAGGAGGTGCTGAAGATGCTCCACCACCGCCACATTGGCAAGTTATGCTTGCTGTGGCTTGCCCTTGAGCTTGGCTTTCACAGCGCCTGCTGCCATATGCTGTTCCACCGCAATTTGAAGGTGAACATGCGCTGGCTTGGCATATGCTCTTTGGCATCGGTGGAAATTTTCCGCCGCATTCAGGATTTGAATTTGCTATTGCGCATGCCTTGTCGCATGCAACTTTAGCTTTCGCTTTGTAATCGCTGACTGCTCGAGGTATACACAGTTCAACAGCTCTGTCTTGGGCAGCCTGGCAGACAGACATCTTTACTTTCCCGCTGTCTGCAGAATAAGTAACGGTTGCAGGAGCGCTGCCTTCGCATTTTAATTCGGTAGGACCTGGGAATTGGTACTCTACGCATTTGCATTCGACAGGATCGCAGTGCCAGCTGGAACCTTTCCCTTGGCAACGACCATCATCTCTGCAAATCTGTCTTAGCTCATAATCTTCTGTCGGAGGCGTTTCATCATCTTCCTCTTCGCCATCTCCGCCAAATAAATCGCCAAGACCGAAGCCTTCTCCAGGATTTATTCTTCTTCCAGAAAGGCCGTCTTCTCCTCCGTCAGATACGGCAGCAGAGTCAGTCAGGCTAAAACTTGAATCAATTGCCAGATAACAGCCATCATCTTGGTCATCGGGTTTCGGCGGTTCTATCCCCATTAACCCGCCAAAAATCCCCAAGGGGTTGAATAATGATTTTAAAGCTCTTATGACGTTTCCGATGACAGACCTTTCTTCCTTAACTGTGCCAGCCCTTTCAGATAATAGAACAGCTGTTCTTGTAGGCTCATCCGAAACGCCTGTTACAACGTCATATCTTTTTCCAAAGCTCAATGAATACGAGTCCAGGCTTATCCCAGTTGCCATCTTTATCCGCTCTCGAGCAACTTCCTGTTCGATTCTGTCAGCTGCTGCTGGGGAGCTTTCGATTACGGTGCTTTGCCCGGCGCTTGTTGTTATCTGGATTGCGCCGTCATCGCTTACAGTTATTGTTGTTCCTTGAGGTATTTCAAGTTGCCCGGTGTCCGGGTCGATTATGACTATACCATCTTGTACTAGCTGGTCGATGTCGTCTGAGCTCGAGATTATGTCAATTACTATGTCTGCATCCACGCTTGCTGGCTTGTCATCAACGATTATTGTTACAACTTGCTGATCCGGGATGATTGGCTGGTCTTGCGTGGCATCGACAACAGCAGCATCGTCAGTTGACGTGGTCTGCTGGCTTGCCTGTTGTGCAATCATATAGTCAAGAGCCGAGATTATGTTGTTTATGGCTCTTGGATTGAGGTCTGCGAATGTCGTTCCTTGCGAAACAGGCATGGCTCCGGTCATGGTTAGTACATGCATATAAAATTCGTCTATTGGCTGGTTGACTGCGATAGGTCTTTCAAACTCCTCTGCTCTCTGCTGCAGTATAATGAACGTCGCTTCCTTGCGTTGTTGCTCATCTTGCTGCGCATAGACAACAGAATCTTGATCGTTATACTCTGCTTGCTGCAAGTTTTGGTCAGAATATGCTTTACCTGTCAGTGTAGGATCGATTGTATAGAATACTCCTCCTATCAGGAGCAATGCCAAAGCAGTTAGAATCACGCTCTTTTCATTGGTCATTATTCAATTCATCTTGATTTTTTCTATATAAACCTTTCTCAGGATAACAATGGACAGAAAAGCTTATATAGGTCAATAAACTACTAAAAAGTAGTAAAATGCTATCAATTAAAAGAGTCATGGGATTATCTGCAATTGCCCTAGGGAGCACGCTTTCTCAGCCAACTCAAACCTATGCCTACGAGCCATCAAGTGAGATGCTCAGCAAGGCCAGTGATGCCCAAGTCGTAATGTTCGGGGAATGGCATGTTGATCAGAAAGGGGAGACTTTCACAAAAAATGAGGAGTATATTTCAGAAATGCTGCCTTACCTGAAGCAAAAAGGCTTCACTCACCTATGCATTGAAGTTGATTCGCATGCGCAAAATACTTTCGACTCCTACGCCCACGGGAGGATTGGCAAAGACAGGGCTGTAAAGCAAGCAATAGAGGCGATACCTAATGTCAAGAGCTTGGAGAATGATGTCTTGACATTCGATGAAGAAGAGGAGAAACGCCTGGCGTATCTGCCTCTGGCCACAGTCAAGGATTACAAAGCAAGGTTCATAAGGATCATGGTTCCTGCGGTAACGGCGCAGTTGGATGAGACGAAAATAGCGCATGATAACGAGATGGCACTTGTGATGTATGATGACCAGACATTTAGATACAGCGAGAATGGCAAGGAATTGGAAAAGAAAAGGGATGAGCAACAGTTCAGGAATCTTGAGTCCTTGATAAAAGAAGGTAAGAAGCTTGTGGTTCATTGCGGCAACAATCACATGCGCATACCTACAGATAAAAATGACCGTAGGGACAAGAAGCGTCTAGCTGAATACATCAAGGAAGCGTCCGATAATAAGCTATTCCGCGTCACCTTGAAACCAGACTTCGTTAAGAAGGACCTTTCGCTATATTGTGATATGGTAGTCAATCTGGAATAACTATCTCGTCGCCATGCTCAGTAAATGCATCACGTGCTTGTGTCTCATGGCATATAGCTTCTTGTGATCGCTGATTGCCTTGAACAACGACCTCACTATGAATTCCCCTGACAATAGATGTGGCACAATAACATAATCCGCTCCTCTCTCGTACATCTCGATCGCGGTCTTGGCTGTCGCAGCGCTCACGATTATTGTCGCTTTCTTGTTCATCGCTTTCGCATGCTCCAATAAGAAGATGTTGTCGTCTTTGGTCATAACTGTCGAGATTATCACTTTTGCCTTGCTCACTTTCGCCTTTTTCAATAAGTCTTCATTGGACATGTCCCCGTAAAGGCAGGGAATCCCGTGCTCGATGTATTTCTTTATTGCATCAGGGTCATAATCAACTATCAATGCGTTCTTCTTCGTCTTCTTCAGCTTCTCTATCAATATGGGTGCCATCCTCCTTCCGCCGAACAGCACGAAGTGGTAATTCTTCTCAGGCACATATTGCAGCGCTTTCTGCTTGACAAAAGAGAACCTTTCGAAGAACACCAGTGCTTTAGATATGTCCTTGTAGAGATGATGCTGGTAGTTCATCACATAAGATGTCAATGTTATTGAGACAACGGCCAGCAGGACAGTCAATGAGAGGAACGCGTGGTTCACATGCCCTAATTGCAGTCCAAGCGCGACCAGCACTAGTGAAAATTCGCTTATCTGCCCAAGCGCCATCCCTGACAAGAAGCTTGTCTTCTTCTCATATCCGAACAATATTGTTATCATAAAGATTATGAAAGGCTTTATGAGCAGCACTATCAGCAGGAAATAAATCAGCGGTTTGACGAAATTCCCCAGGCTTCCAAGGTCAAGCTGCATCCCCAAGGCTATGAAGAACAGCGTGGCGAAAAAATCCCTCAAGGGCTTTACCATTTTGGTTATCTCAACGTAATAAGGCAGGTTGCCAAGCATCAATCCCGCCAAGAACGCTCCGACAACGATTGAAAATCCGAATTCAAGTGCGATTATCGCGAACAGGAAGCATGCAGTTATCGACATCAGGAACATGAGCTCCTTGTTCCTCGTTGATATCTTGAAGACGCCTGGAAGCACGTATTTCAGGAATATCATGCACAGCACCAGGAACAACCCCGCTTTCACAAGCACTCCCAGGAATGATCCTGCTGAAAAAGTGTTCACTTCTCCCAATATCGCGAGAACGAAAACCACGATGAAGTCCTGCATGATCAGTATTCCGAGCGCGATCCTTCCATGCAAAGTCTGCAGCTCATCCCTATCACTCAATAATTTGACGACAACCATCGTCGAGGAGAATGCCAGTACCAATCCGACATAAGCTGCAGTCAGTTCGGTGAAGCCGAAGTACACGCTCACCGCATATCCAACGAAGAATGTCAGCGCTACCTGTATCAACCCGCCTAAAGACGCCACCCATCCGACTTCCTTCAGTTTCCTGAAGTCCATCTCCAACCCGACTACGAACAGGAGGAAGGCAATACCTATTTCAGATAGGGTTAAGATAGCATCATAATTCTTCACCAGCCCGAAGACAGAAGGGCCAAGCAATATTCCTGTAAGCACATACGCTGGAATCAATGGCTGCCTGATCATGTGCGTGAAAAAAGCTACAACTGTAGCCACGATTATCATCAGGATGACATCGATCAAGATGTTCGATGGCAGCTGCGCTATTATCCCGTCAAGAACCATTCATTCAAGCCTCTTTTTTCCAGTTGCTGTTTTATCTGCTCGATGTATTTAAGTTTTTCCCTAAAGGCCACGCCCGATCATCGCGATTACCAGGATTCCAAGGAAATTGAAGAAGTATGAGAGTATGAGGAAGCTCTGCCTCTTTATTTTCGAATAGCCGAACAACGCAACTGCCAATTCATCCGGCAGCGGCGATGCGATTATCAATCCCGCTATCAATGGAGCTAGCTTGTTCAGGACGCTGAATGTCCTGGTTTTCTTGAACGTCTTCACTGCCTTTATTCCGGCAACCCTGCTTATTTCCTTCATGACTCTCTTCCTCATGAATACGAACAGCAAGAAATCGCTCAGCAAAGAGCCGAAAGCTCCGATGAACGCGACCAGCCATGGATTGAATATCGCTCCCATTATGGCAAGCATGGCGACTGCTACAGGGGTTGTTATTGCGTACGAGAAAAACAATCCAACAATGAATATCCCCAGATAGCCGAGGTTGTAGCTTCCCTCAATCAGCTTGATTACAGACGGAGATTTGAGTATGTACACTGCAAGCACGATACTCGCTATTATGAACAGCAGGTTATGGTATTTTATTATCAGCCTGTCTGCAGCGTCTATCGCCTTGTCTTCATCAGCCAGCAACCATTCAATGAAGCCTCGCTTGTCCATGCCAGATTAAAAAGATGATCGATTATTTAAGCGTGCTGGCACAGTTTATTTCTTTTTCAGGAAAATCTCTATCGTGGAAACCCTTACCTGCCTGCCTTCCTTGTTCTGGAACTGCTCGGAGTTGATCTTTATCTCTTTCACGTCAACCTGCCCTTCCAAAAACCTCTTGCAGGAAACTTCAGCTATGTCAACAGCCCTAGAAATGAACTTGCCCCTTGCTTTTACGACGACTTCATTCACGCCTTGCGTCGTGAACTGCATGACAACGCCTGTGACATAATTCATGAACGGCTTGTTGCCAACGAATACCGTGTGGTCACTATTGCCTGCCTCTTCTTCCATGCAATATCCCCCCTTATCTAAGTTGCTAATCTTCGTGTCGTTTGGCGAGCCTTGAAAGGTATCCTGCTATAACATTCTTCAGTTTCTTGCTAGGCACGTCAGCATACTGCATAACAATCTTCTTGTTATCATCGAAGTTCTCGCTGAAAGAGTCCTTATGCTCTTTGAACAATTTGTTAGCTGTCCTCTTCACAAGCATTGTTTTTATTCTACCCATGGCAATTGGCATTGAGAATTGCATTTAAAAAGCTTTTCTTATCTAAGCACATAAATGAATCGTTCTATATTGCTTGCTACATGATAATAAGGCAATGGATACTGGATTTCAGGGATGGAATCGTCTATTTTGAAGCCGGAATAGGCTAAAATACCTCTTATGTCTAATTCCAAGCGTTTATTGACGTCAGTTTTGAACCTGGGCATGATAATAGCGACTTTCCCTTTCACTGCTTTTCTTAGCTCTCTCAGTACATCAGCGTATAAAGTTTCAAGCTCCCTGACAATCCTTTCCGCCAGGTATCTGTTCGGCACTCTCTTGAAATAAGGCCCCATGTAAGGCTCTGTTGCTGCCCCGTCTGCGTTTTTCACTTGATTGCTAAGTCTTCTTGCATCAGAATTGTGTATTTTCCACTTGCCCTTGTATTTTTTCCCGAGCCAGTCCAGGTTCCTCATGCATTTCTCGCACGTCAACCTATCCTTCTCAAATCCTACTGCATTGATGTTCATCAATAGCGCTTCCTGCATTATCGTCCCAAGGCCGCAAAACGGATCAATCAGCAATTTATTTTCAGATACTTCGCTCAGGTTTATCAAAATCTTCGCCAATCGTAGTGAAACGACGGTCTTCGCATCCCAGTTCGGCCGTTTCTCATCCCTTGCCTTGTAGCTTTTCGGGTTCGACACAGCAACAGTCTTGAATATCATCTTGTTGAAGCTCGTAACTTCCACATCTATGTGCATATCCCTTGATGGGTTCATCTGGTCTGCCTTCCTGCGCATCGCTTTCAGGCCTTCTTCCTTGAAATGTATCTTCATCATCTCATCAAGGCCGAGGTCATCATTGTCCCAGAAGGTGTAGGTTATCTTGTTGCTGCTAGATTAGAGATGTCCTTTATCTCCTCGGCTATCTTCACTGTTCCCCCCAAGTCATTAATCGCTTTCTTCACGTCAATCTTGTCTATCTCGATGACAGCAAGCTTGTTCTTGAAGAGTTTCACTTTATATCTTGCTTTCCTTGCCCTGATATAGGAAACGATCTCTGCAAAACTCAGGTTCACATCTCTTCCAAGGAAAAATAGGTAATGCTTGCTCATGAATTAAAATGAAAGAATTGCTGTTTATAAGGTTATTCGCATGTGACAGATGTCAATGCGGCTTTCAAGGCGTCTATCTTGGCTTCAGAGGTTCTTACTTCCGCCCTTATGTCCCTGATGGTCTCAACAAGCGATTTCCTTTCCTCGTCTGTGTTCGCTTTCTTCAGCTCGTTCAGCTTGGCTTCTGCATTGTCATTCAGTTCAGAAAGGCTTGACTCCAGTGCTCTCAACTCGTCTTCCAGGACCTTAGTCTTGTCAGGGCAGCTGTAGCTTGTTTCAGCAGTAGACCCATCATTGGCATCTCCTTCCCGGACATCCGTCGTCTGCCCATCAACATTGCTCTGTGTCGTGCAACCCATGACCAACAGAGCTAGAATCCCGAAAATTATGAGCGCCTTTTTCATGTTGCTTTTGGAGTTTCTTTTGATTTATAAATCTTTACATCGTTATCTCTCTGAAGTTAAGATACCCCTTCATGTTCTTTTCCCAGTATGATACTGCCTTCTTCGAGAGCTTTCCTGTAGTCAAGAAAAGCACGGGCAGCTTCCTTGTATGCCCTTTCTGGTATGCAAGACTCAGGTCTGAATCGCTTATTGCCTGCTTTGTCTTGGCAACAAGGAAATATTCCAGTTCACCAAGAGTCGAAGGCACTTTTACAATCATGTTTATCTCCTGCCCCTTAGGATTCAGGTTCTCCTCTATCCGTATGTTGCTCTTCTGCAGGTAATCGATTATCCTATTGAGGAATTGCTCTTTGTTTGCGGAAGTTCTTGTCCTCTCAATTTTAGGTTTTTCCTGCTTCGCTTGGACAGGAAGCTTCTGCTGCACTGGCTTCTCCTCTTTCAAGGGCCTTAATTTCAATAAGTCTAGGACTTCATCATCGCTCGTCAAATACCATTTCCAGTATAGCAGTGGTCCTTCATGAGTCTTGACTTCTATAGGCTTGGCGAAATCTCTCAAGTTCCTGAACGCTACCCTTATCGCAGGTTCGGTCCCCTTGTCGCTCATCACCTTGTTCTTCTTCAGCAGGTCATAGGCTTCCCTTTCTTTCAGTTCAAGGTGCTTGTACAGCATTTCCAGCCTTGATTCCTGACCTTTCGCATAATACACGGGGCTTCCTCCGACTTTCGCTGCTGAAACCAATATCTGCTTGCTTGATAGGAGATCGCTCAAGTACGCCCCTACGAATAATGAATCCTTCTTAAGTTCAGAGGATATCGACAGAGGCAGTATTGGCCCCTTCGACTTCACCAGTTCTAGAATCTGCGGTCTTAAGTCCTCCATAGCATAGGAAAATGGCAAAATTCTATTTAAGCTTTTCTGAGCTAAAGGTTTATTTAGTCGGAGATTGCATGGATTTGGACCATGGGAACAACAGGAATGGCGTATGATTACCTGGAAAGGCTTGCAGAGAAAAGAGGCATGACTGCTGCAGAATATCGGAAGTGCCAATATGAAGAGAGGCAAAGAAGGCCTTTAAACCAAGTGATGAGCAGGCTCATAACAGCAAGGCTAGCTTATCTTAGGAGAACTCCTGCATGGCTGGCCGATGAAATCGGTGTCTGCAGACGCATGGCCGTCATGTATGCCGATGGAAGCTCGCTTCCGAAACCGAAAAGGGCTGTCGAGATTTTCAAAGCTCTCAGGCTGGAAGGCCTTGCTCTGGAAGACCTATTACAAATAAACAATGGCAAGCCTATTTCCTGAGGAATTCATTCGCCTTCAGGATTGCCGCGCAACTCGGGCCGTGTGTTATCTTGCTTTCCATAGCCATCTTCACGGCGTCTTT
>Ga0209542_10012008_pt1 | contig 15257 bp, 13 predicted proteins | sample RifCSPhighO2_01_FD_184028 | JGI IMG/M metagenome (GOLD analysis project Ga0209542, IMG submission 184028) | Soil microbial communities from Rifle, Colorado - Rifle CSP2_plank highO2_0.1 (SPAdes) (version 2) | ecosystem: Environmental > Terrestrial > Deep subsurface > Rock core/Sediment ...
CAAAAATTGATAAAATTACCGCGAGAGCGATAAATATCAAAGATTCGGAGATAAAAGGGTTATTCAATTTGCGCATAAAAAACTCCAGGTAGACACTGAGCATTATTCTATTTTTCATATTTAGAAGCGTCATACCATTTTTAAGGCAAGATACTTGAATTGTCTTCTGGCTCGATAGAGACCGGAGCGCACAGCCGAGATAGAGATATGTTCCAGCGAGGCGATTTCTTCGTAACTTTTATCTTCAAAGAAATAGAGGAAGAGCAGGCGAGATAAACGTTGAGGCAAACGTGCCAGTACTGACCACACAAATGATGTTTGCTCTTTGTCAGAGAAAAATTCTACACTACCGGATATGTCGAGACCAGAGAAATCCATCAACCGAACGCGATTAGAGCTTACAGCTTTTTTGGAAGCATAATCGTAACAAGTGTTAATGAGAATCTTGTAAGCCCATGATTGAAAACTGGCGTTCCTCTTTTCCGAAAATTTATGAGCGTTCTTATATATCTTGATAAAAGTATCTTGCACGGCATCTTCGGCATCGTCTTGGGAACGAAGAATGTACAGTCCCTTGCGCAGAAAAGCGTCTTGATAACGATCAACTAACGTTCCAAACATCCAAGGATAATCCTGTGAATCTTTTAGGATTTTAGCGTCTGAAAGTTGAGAGGCGAGCTTCATGAGTAAGGGAACAGAGCCCGTATATACGTGCTCTTGTGTTTATTATAATATTGTTCCCTTCAACTATTATAACACTTTCAAACTGCAAAAAGTTGCGCATGGACTTTATAATGATTTCTTTAACTGTTCTATAAAAGGAACAGTGTTTGCATCAATTCCGCGCGACTCTGCAATGGTTCTGGCCGCAACACCAGCTGTGATTAGCACGTATAGAAGCTTGTTCAATCGGCCTAATGGAAGGTCTGAAGAAATCACGTCAACACTTTGTGAAAGCGCCAGATCTTGGAATACCCTCATTTCACGCGAAAGCTCAAGACTATCTTCCTTATCCAAAAGCAGTAATACCTTTAAATTTCCTGCGAGTGGCCCCGCTGTCTCTGGAATAATTCCCTGCGCCTCATTATGCGTGAGTTCGGGAAAATAGTTGGCGAAAGCCGGAATTTTTCCTGTTTCATTTAGCATTATCTTCCAGATATAGGAGAGGGCGTGATTACTTCTAGACGAATAAATTAAGGGAATTTTCTTTTCGAATTTTTCACCGATTTCTTTTCCGTGTTCAAAAGCTTTTTGAATATCGATAGAATCTCTCTTGGTCTTAGGAAATAAATCTTCGCGACCAATAACATAAAGAAGTGCCTTTAACATCATAAGCACGGCATTCCTGGGTTCGAAACCGAAAGGAATAAGAACATGTGGCACTGTCTTTTTAACTGCCCAATCTAAAAGAACTCCATCTGAAGTGATTGCGACTAAAGGGTATTGTTTTTCTAGCGCTTCTTTGGCGAAGCTTAATGTCTCGGCCGTATTACCCGAATACGATACGGCCACATACAAGGTCTTGCCTTCACTCTTTATAGGCAAATGATAATCATCATGAAGCCAGGCCGGAAAAATCGGGTCCAAAAAGAAAAGTATTCTAGCCGCTAAGCCAGAACCGCCCATGCCACTAATAATGACATTATCAAATCCGGCAATCTTTTCTCGAGATAAGTCACCTTCCAACTTTGGGATAAACGACAGTTGCGTTTTAAGTTCTTTCTCATTCATGTCTCAAGTGTAACACCTATTTTATATCGGTAGCATTGATTCTTGAGTGTCTTTACGACTTCACTCGAACTTACTTTATCAGAAATTCTTAATCTTTGCGTTAAGGTGCACGCTCCGCGTGCCTGCTAATTTTAGACCTCCTCCTACGCTCGGATAATGTGCTAACTCCAGCCCTGCTCGCTTCGCTCGCAGGTTTCCCTACGGGAACGGTACACCTTTCGCACCTTCGGTGCTCAAGGTCCTTCAGAAGCGCAACGCGCTTCCTCAACCTCGCCCCTTTCCGCTATCATACTTTCAGTGTTGGCGGTGATAAGACTTTTTTGAATGGAATGAGCGGAAAGGGGCTCGGCTTGGAAGGCAAGAATGCATTGTGCTCGGTCTGATTGATTGTGGAGCGTCCGAGACTAAAGTGGGTGCACCACTCGGCATACGCCTCGGGATGTTACCGCTAGGGCTACGAGCGCCTAGATGCCTAGGTTCAGGCAGGATAGCGAACGGCTCAAATACCAGTAAATGAGCCGTTCGCTCACTGCCCGCTTCCTTTTGGGGAGAGGAAAAGATCCTCTCCCCAGCGTCGGGACTCCTCCTCGCAGAGGTTAGCCAGAGTATTCAGTGCTTTCTTTCGGCTAGTGGTTATTGAGTGTTTTTGCCTTCGTTTCTCGTGCCTTCGGAGTCCGCCCTCGCACAACCCCTCTCCTTGTTTTCATTATAGTGTTTAGTGTGTCGCTTCCGCTTTTTTACCTTGTGACTTCGGTGTTCGTCGGCGCTCGTCTTTAGTCACAGACGCCCTAGCGGTAACAGCCCAAGGCTCATTAGTTTCTGTGCTTGCCCCACACCACCCGTGCGCGCACAAGTCCGCTCGCAAAAACAAGAGGAGGCGAGCAGGGCTCCCTAGATCCAACTAAATTTTTTCTACGGTTTCAATACCAAGAATTGAAAGACCATTTTTTATAACTACGCCAACAGACTCTGTAATCGCAAGCTTGTAATTTTGCTGTTTTGACCCATCTAAAATAGTTTCTTTCGCATACCAAGTATTAAATGCAGAACAAATTTCGAGTAGATATTGAGCAATGTGATGTGCCGAAAGATCTTCTTTCGCCCTCTTTACTACTTCGGGAAAAAATACTAGCAGTTTTACCAAGTTTCCTTCTAGTCCCGGCTTCGCGAGAAAATCAATTTCTGCTGACTTTTTATCCCCCCCTTTTCGTAATATTGATTGTGTGCGTACATAAGCGTATAACACATATATCCCAGAATCTCCTGTCGTCTCTATTGATCGATCGACATCAAAGACGAGATCTTGGGTTCTGTCAGGTTTGAGAATGCTGAACTTTACAGCGGCTAAAGCCATCTTTTCCGACAGATTGCGTAACTCATCACCAACTTCCTTACCTTCAGTCACGAAACGTTGAAAAATTTTATCTCGCACAGTATCAATAACATCATCAATAAGAACAACCGTACCTTCTCTTGAGGACATCTTTTTAAAACTTCCGTTATCGTCTTTCAATCCAACATACCCATAAGATACATGTGTAAAATCTTTTAACGATCCTATTCCAAGTTGCTCACAAATAGCAAAAAGTTGCTTCATAGCAAGTGACTGCTCAGGCCCTATAACCCATATTAATTTTTCAGCATTGTAAAAATCTTTTTTTAATGCCGTGAGTGCAATATCTTGGGTGATATAGAGTGATGTCCCATCATTTTTTAATAAAATTGTGTCTGAAAGATTATAGTGCGATAGATTAGTTAAGACCGCGCCGTCCTCTAGTTTTTTGAATACCCCCTTCTCAAGGCCTTTTTTGATAAGGTCCTTTCCTTTTTGATAATGCTCATGTTCATGCCAAATTTTATCCCAGTGATTTCCAAGACGAGAAAGAGTTCTCCCCATCCCCTCATACGCATAATTAAGTACATGCGACCACAAATTCCACACATTTTGTTCTTTTGTCTCCCAACGCACAACAAACTCACGAATTTTATTTTCAACCACTGGATCGTTCTTGAAATCTGATTCCCCAAGGATATAACATTTCGTAACAAATATATCAGGCAGGAGTTCCAGCTCTTTCGGAGAAAACCAATCATCGGGGTGTAAATTCCAGTACTCAATTTCAACTGGAACATTTTCATTTTTTCTCATATGAGCAAGAAACCCCCACATGAGTTTAGCTATTGCGATGCCACGGTTATTATCTACAGCATCAGAAACCACGGTTGCACCATTACATGAGAGAATTCGAACAAGACTCATTCCAACAAGATTATTTCGAAGATGTCCCAAATGCATTGCTTTATTTGGATTTGGAGAGGTGTGTTCTACAACCCACTTTTGATCTTTCAAAGAATTATTATTACCAAAATTAGCTTTCGATTTCAGAATCTCACTGAGAGTTTTTTTAAAGAATGTTTGATCAAAAAAAATATTTATAAAACCTGGTTTAATTACCTCTATTTTATCAATGTATTGCAATTGTTTTTTGGAAATGTGATCAATAACATCTTGAGCCAGTGTGTACGGATCTTTCTTGAGTGTCTTTGCATATTTTAGGGCTACACTTGTTGAAATATCACCGTGTTTGAAATCAGTGGGTCTTTCTAGAACTACTGTTGGAGATTCAATACCGTGATCTACAAAAAATCCCACAACCTCTAACTCTATCGATAATAGCGCACTTTCCTTTGTATCCATGATATTTATATTCTACCATAAATAGCTGTAAAAACTAGATTTTAAGCTAGATTTTGTATATAATGCAATTAAAATATTGATAATCAAAACATGAACTTAGACTTTGATATACGGTACAAACAAATTATAAAATTGCTCAGAATCAAGAAGGACAGCAATATTTTAGAAGTTGGCGCACTTCCACCAGCTTGTTTATCTAGTTATTTAAGTAAAGACATAGATTACTTAGGAATTAATAAAAACTGCTCTAGTAGTAAATATAGGATTGAAGAAATGGATTTTCTGACAAATAATTTTGAGGACAATTCATTTTCACATTCTATCTCTACAGATACTCTAGAGCATATAGAAAAATCTAGCAGACAAAAATTTATAGATGAAATGGTAAGGGTTACAAAAAATATAGTTATAGTAGGGGTACCTAATCCCGAAGGTCAAGAGTATGAAAAAACATTAGTTAGATTACTAGAAGCAAGTAAGAAAGGAAAACATTACATTAGATTCTTCAAAGAACACGAGGAATTTGGCGTGCCATCTAGAGAAGAAATGTCAGCGTACTTCAACAAAAATAATTACACTACATTTGAAAACTTCAATCTTCGCTACTGGATAGGAATCCTTCTTAGTGATGTATTTGATTTTGATATTAATCTCAGAAAAATCCCTAATATAAATGACAAACCTGCATATAGAACTTTCTACATTATAGAAAAATGAAAATACACAATCTAATCATTTCATCTACCCGGCCAGAACTACTAGCTAAACAAATAACCGCGTTTTTAAATGTGAAAAATGGTCGCAGATTAAATTTTTATGTATTTAATGATGACGCTACAAAGAACAACAAATTTTTAATTGAAATAGCTAGCCTCAAACAAATCATTCCTGAAGCAAATATTTATTATTTCAACATAGATGAACAAGTAAGAATAATTCAAGAAGTAGCCTCAAAGTATTCCAATATGTTGAACATCGATAAAGAAAGAATTTATAGCTGCTTTAAGGAAAATAACAAGTTGTACGGAATTAGGAGTATCCAAAATAAATCAGTTTTTATTTTTTACTTAAACAACAAAGACGTTGGGAGTATAATCCACAAACTGGATGACGACATCTTTCCATATGAAGCCGACAGGCATGACACAGGTGTGAGTATAGTAATAAAACAAGATTTTTTTGAGAAAAAAGAAACATCAATTAATGACGACATAAAAATTATCAGTGGTAATAACTACACCATAGATTCTCCGAGTCCTCTTGTAAATTATGCTGATTTCACTGAATTTTTATTTAATTTCTACAGTATCGCAAAAAATAAATCCGTAGATACAAGAATTGGCAACGACATATTAAAAATATCTCCATCGGGCGTTCGAAATGTAGACGATTCTCTCAAGGTTTTGGATGTATTGCCAGTAAATGAAGATTTTACATACAAGAAAGTGGTAACTGCGTTAGAAAGCTACGCCAAGCTTGTAAAGAAAGGGAGTTCAAGAATTATAATTAACGACAATAAAGAAAACCACAATGGCATTAACAAATTTTTTCCTGGAGGCTGTGTTTCATTTATGTATGAAAATCTTCCTACACTAACTCCAACTTTTGGAAATCAAGATCTCTTGTGGGAGTTGATTGAAATTTTGGAAGGAAAAACACTTGTGACAGATGGTTATATTGGGCACATAAAATCCCCAACGGGGAGAGTTTCCATTGTTAATGATTTAAAAGATTCTTCATATAAACACCAATCATCTATCACTTACTCTGTTTTCAAATATTTAATAGAGAAAAATAATGGTGCTAGTGGACTCTTTAATTTTCATACAAATTTTGTCGAATTAATGAACAAATGGCTAAGTGAGTCTAAACATTATAGTGATCAAATAATAAAAATCCTTGATGATAAAAATCACTGGTATGCAGATGAATCTAAATTTATTTCTACAGCAATCGTCAAAAAACTTTGCTTAGATTTTATTAGTAACTATGAAAAAATTAAAGCGAACTTCTCTCACTCAACTAAAAATATAGATATTTTGATGTTCGATTATTATCAAAATAAAAAAATATTTGATAAATTGCTAAAGAAAATTGTAACGAGGTAATATTAAATGATAGTATGCCTTCCTTTGTGTTCATGATATCCAAATTCTACCATAAATAGCTGAAAAACTAGATTTTAGGCCTCTCTCATGATACTCTTTATCTAAATAATTATAGATATAGGATCTGGTCACAAACCATATAAGGGTGCCGATATTCTTCTTGAACATTGCGGATCGAGTAATGAAGACCGTTGGGGGCAAAGTCTGAGTATTGATAGGCCAACTATTCTATACGATGGTTTAATGATGCCATTCAAAAACAAATCATTCGAATTTTCCATATCTCGACACGTGCCTGAGCATGTCAATTCTCCTAAAAGTTTTCTGAGTGAGATTGAGAGAATTTCTAAAGCCGGATACATAGAAACTCCTTCTGAAATTGCCGAATCTCTCTTTACACCTTATGACCGACATAAATGGATAATAAATCTAGATGAAGGCACCCTTCTTATTAGAAGGAAGATAAAAGCTAATATCTCAAGATTTGGAAAGTTATTTGATTATTTATGTGATAACGAGAAGAATTTCAACAACTTTTTTTATTGGAAGAGGAGAAAATTGTTTTTTGTCGAGTATTTTTGGAAGAAAAAAATTAATTTTAAGATAGTAAAGAGTTCAGAAGACATCTACTACGATTTAGATAACACAAAGTCTCTTTACAAGCTGACGAAATTGAACGCCATTCCATATAATCTAAAAATTAAAAGCCATGGATCAAACCAAAACCGACTTGTTACATTTAAATTTTTAGAGAAACATCTCTTGACTCCATGTTGTAAAGTAAACGTAAGATACGTAAAATCACATTTTATTTGCACCAACTGTTCATACAAATACTCGATTATCGGACAAAAAGTTGAAATGTTTATTCGTTAAAAATATAAAACTACAGAGATTTAATCAATTCTTTAACTTTTTTATCTAAGTATGCAATGTAGTTGGAAAAATCAGCTGCAAGAGTATATGGATTTCCAATCGTAACTCCCAACACCCGTAATTTTCCTCCTTCGGCAGTAATTTTTTTTGATACATCTACAATGTCAAAGTTGTGAATGCATAGATATCCTTCTTGATACACGGTATCGTGGATGAGTTTATTTAGATGTCCTATCTTTTCTCTATCTAACAGAAGAGCTGGGTATACTTTCTGTATTTTTTTCGATGAAATAGAAAAAACAACACTATTGAGCGTTACTTCATTCAATGATTCAAAAAATATCGAACCTTTAATGCCGTTAGCCCACTTTTGAGCAAGTTTGTAGCGATAATCTACAAGCATCCCAATTCCATCTGTTCCAAAATGTTTAATCAAAAACCACAGTTTTAAACTATCAAAGGCCCTGCTACCAAAAAATGGCGTAATTTGGCCTAAGTCAGAGGATCCAGACATAATTGTTATGTCGGTTGACTTACTAATCAATTCACAATCTTTCACATCTCTGAAAAGCACCGCACTTGATGGATATGGAATACCTAATCCTTTGTGAGGATCAATACTTATTGAATCCGCCTGTTCTATTCCTTGCATACTCTGTCTATGTTTTTTAGAAAATAACAAAACCCCGCCATGGCAAGCATCAACGTGAAGCCACACACCATGTTTTCTAGTGATTGCAACAACTTTTTTGAAATCCTCAATGGTTGTTGTTCTTGAATCACCCGCCTGACCCACAACAGCAATAACCTTGGAGGTTTTACCGTTGTTGTACTGAGATAATTTTTTATCTAAATCGTCGCAATCTAATCTGAAATCTCTAAGGGCTTTAACAAAAACAATATTCTCCTCGCCCAAACCAAGCCACCAAAACGAAGCGACGTGTGAATAGTGGTAAAGTGTGTCAGCCGCAATGATTAATATTGGCTGTATTTGTGAAGTATAAAGCCCCTTTTTTCTTGATTGGGGAAACGCCTTACATCGGGCGACCAAAAAAGCTGTGGCATTTGCTAAAGTACCACCAGAAGTCATTACTCCTCCAGCTTTGAGCGCATTTTCAGGAAAAGTTTCTGCTTCTGGGAAGCCGATCAGTTGACGTAACCATTGAATTACCTGCATTTCAGCAAAGGTTGCTGTTGGAGCACTTTTTGTGGTCGCGATAAGATTTTGATTTGTAAAACTTATAAGAATATCGGCAGCTAAAGCAGAAAGAGCGTTTCCGGAGTCCGGGAATGCGAGATAATTCGGCGATGATTGTCGTATAGACCCATCAAGTATCTTACTTTGAAATTCCTTTATAATTTCATCCATTCCTTTTCCTACAGATGGGATTTGATCTATAAAGCGATTGCGTATCTGATCTTCTGGATAGTAATTTAACACTTTTTGCTTATCGTCTAAGGCAAAGTCCATGCCAATTTCAAGGCATTGCCTTAATATTTGCTTATCATTTTGGGTCGTTGCAGACCCTAAAAACTTTTTCTGAAGTTGCACATCGTTCCCATCTGACAATCTCTTTAGTTTTTCTAAAGCATTATTCCGGTTTATGGTAAATTCTCCATCAGTATTTAATGATTCGATGAACTTTTCATCCAGCAACGAATCCAAAATTATTGGGAGATTCGCGATTAGATACTCATGTGTATATGGAGTATTGCAAAAACCTAGATATTTCTTATCACCATCTAATAATTGATTGATCACATCATCTAACGTAAAAATATCGCTGTCACGAGCTAAGAGCGCAACAAGAACAAGAGTAATGAGGGATTCTTTTTTGAAATCTTCAAATTTTTGTTTATCACCGACAAGGAAAATATTTGGTCCCGCCAATGCACTTAGCCACTGCCTGTATTCATTAAATTGAGTCCATTCATTTGAAGCGATAGTAGGAATTTCAACTTCATTTTCCTTTCTTATGAACCCATAACCATCAATAGCTTTTCTAATATTGAGAATTGAAGTATATTCCCCAGGATAATTCTTATCTGGAATAAGATTACTATGTAATTGAAACTCAATAAATTTTTCTTTAAATCCATCAACTTTCCCCGAATGAGTCTTCTGATTTTTGAACACAACCATTAAATCTATATCACTATCAGACCGATTTTCAAATCTAGCCCAAGAACCAAAGATAAAAGCAAATTCCAACTCATCAGAAAAGTGAGCATTTATTTCTTTTGATAGGTATTCAAATATTTTTTCTTTAGTTTTTTTCATGAGAACGTAAAAATTTCTGACTCTTTAAGAGATAATCTATCGAGTACTGAAAAATCTGTCTCCGTAAGGCCTCGAATAGAATGTGCATCAGATCCAAGCACAAATTTTCCACCCCGCATCTTATATAGATGTAAAAAAATTACATCGTGAGTTTCTAATTCTCCTTTTTCGTACTTGTTATATGACCACTGCTCATACATGGGATACCTTTTCCCATTTATTTCTATAAATATTTTATGCCCAGATAATTGTTCTTTAATAATTGTGTCAATAATTAAATCTGTTTCCTCCTGAGTAAAGTTACTTGAGAATTGGCCATGTACAGCTTGAAATGGGTGAGCAAATACATCAATTTCTTTATTTTTAATTAAATTTAAAGTATTTTCAATTAAAAAATTACGTTTTCTTGAATGATCTATATTTCTCTCATGACAGTCCTCTTCAAAGCTTTCAGAGTGTATAGACCCTAATAAAACATCGAGACCATATTTTTTAACTCCATGCTTGTTTGTATAGTCTAGGACACCTTGATCTAGTTTTGGTTTGCCTTCTATATTTATTTCAACTTCAAGACCAGAAAGAATATTGATAAATCTACCATATTTCTTTTTTGCAAAATTAATTTGATTTATATAATCCTCAAACCGCTCTATATTGGGGAAGAATTCAAATGTTTTATCTTCTTTAGTTTTCCAGCCTTTAGCATGATCAGTAATGACCACAGATTTAATGCCAGCACCAATAAATGCTTCCACAACTTCTTGAATACTGTTTAGACCATCTGAGAATGATGTATGAACTTGAACATCCTGATTTATCATTTGATGTTTGGGATAAGTTTGCCCTCGGTCAGATTCGAACTGACAATATCTCGTCAGAACCAAGACGGTTTATCCATTAGCCTACGAGAGCGTGTTTGAGCGACCAGCAGGAGCTCCTGATTAGTCTACCAGGTATTTTAATAATGGCCAGATTCAATAATATTCCTTATATTTTGATTAGTTAGCACATTACCCATACGTCCCTCATCTCACAAATCCAGACTTATCAAGAATTTCATTAATTAGATCTGTTTTCCCTCCAATGTATGTATCTTTGCCTGTGGGATCTTTCTTAATAAGTTCAAGTTTAAGTGCTGCATATTTATCTCTGTCTTCTGGGTGATTTCTCAGATAATCTCTGAAAGCAAGTTGACGCTTCCAGAAACCCCCTCTGCTTTCATAAGCAATTGAGAGATGATATTGGGTAGGATTTCCTTTTCGAAACAAGTGACGCTCGGTTGATTTATCCGTATGAGAAGCTGGATCGAAAGGATAGCCGATCTTTTCGAGTTCGGGTATGAATTTAGTTGCATTCTCATGACTATCAATCAGAACCATAATATCGATAATCGGTTTCGCTGGCAAACTAGGCACTGAAGTACTGCCGATATGTTCGATCCCGAGCAAATCATCTCCAAAAACTTCTTTCAGTTTGGCCGCCTCAGCTTCATACATATCAATCCATTCTGGATTGTACGGAGCAATCAGTTCGTGAGAAGAGTCTGTTTGAGGATTTTTCATGATTTTAGAAATCGGATTTTATTTCCATTTAAGTAATGGAGGATTCGAAGAATGTTTCTTTGTCATTTAACCATTTACTAACTATCTTTGATAGTTTTGAGGGCAGGAGATTAATGGTTGATAGTTCTCCAAACTTAATCCAATGGAAAGCAATGTGGTCTTCGAGAGATACGATATCTGTTGTCGGAATGGAGGCGGAGAATATTAGGTTTATTTCGTGATGCATCACATCTCCAAGTTTGTAAGTATTTTCAAGAATTCCAGCCATTTCTCCCACATTTCCTTGGACTCCAAACTCTTCCTTAATCTCTCTAACCAAAGCTTCTTTTGCCGCCTCACGGAACTCTACATGACCCCCAGGTAGGAAATAGTGTTCTCCTTTCTTGTTCTCGCAGACGAGCATTCGCTCGTTGTGCGTTATAATCGCTCTAGCGATAAGTTCGGTTTCCAGCTTTTTCATAATCTTATTTTAACATCTGAATGATAGTATTTAGGCACTTTATTAAAAAGATTTCAGAAATTCATCTATTTCTTTGAATGAAGAAAGGATTTTTACTTTACTTTTGTGCGGTGCAACAAACTCAGAATGAGTCATTTTGCCCTTCTTATACCCAAGACTATATCTTTTGAAGAATACATGTTTCATCAGCATGATAGTGCCTTTTAGTGTGTCTTCGCTTCGATTCAAATATCGTTTAAGGAGTGCAAACCATTGAGAGAAGATATTTTTATACCTTAGATAAATAACGATATCAGAGCTTTCCATACCAGGATCCAAGAGCCATGCCGTCGTTCCCTCAACAATCCACTTATCCTTATGGTAAAGTTTGGATATCTGTATCAAAGCTTCTTGTCTATCTCTTGGTTTAGAAAACTTTATTTCGTAAAAATAATCATCAGTAGAATGATGCGGGATTCCAAGTCTGGTTGAAAGCTTTTCAGCTAGAGTCGATTTTCCTCGACCAGCATCTCCGGTAATAATTATTTTATTAAAAGTTGGTTTCATTTTTACTAAAAGTATATCGAGTTAAATCATGAGATGCTCTCTATTTAGTAAGATAGCTCACGACTTCCTCAACCTTTTTATCAAAATTCCCATCAATATTGAATACAGACACATGATATCTCTCTGCATCTAATCTCGTTCTTTCTCCAAATATTTTCATCATCTGAGCCACTTTACTGTAAGTACCTTCATCCTCAGTATTCTTGATAAGCCAATCAGCGGGATCAGTATTTTTCTTAATTCCAGCCTCGATGTCTGCAATATCAGATTTATACAAGAATGCTGGCCTAATATTATTTATCACATCATCATCTAGTTGCGATAACAACTCTGGAGTAATTTGATAGCCTTCAAGAATAAAGTCTTGCCCGTCATGAACGGCGTATTTAATAAAAGCTTCAAGGCCTAGCCAGGTGGATTCAGCCTGAACATAATAGAACTCTACAATTTCTTGAGCTGTGTATGTTGTATATCTATAGTCATTAGAAGGGTTTTCGTCCCGAATAGCACTTAGTGGGAATTTAATTTTCCGCTCCTCATCAGACATATATTGATAAATGACTGCTCCGAGATAATCGGCAGGAAACCATGGCCTATGTGTCTTTCTAGCTAAAGCCTTTGCCACCTTGGTTTTTCCACATCTAGGTGAGCCTCCAATTAGGTAAATCATGCAGGCAGTATAACAAAAAAACTCCCAACTTGGGTGTTTTTTCTCTCTGAATACTACTCTCAGCTGGCATGCCGTTTTTGGAACTTGTCGCAATTCTACCAACGGCTCAACTTGTTGAGCCGTTGGTAGCCCCTTTCCGCTCATTCCATTAAAAAAAGTCTTATCACCGCCAACACTGAAAGTATGATAGCGGAAAGGGGCGAGGTTGAGGAAGCGCGTTGCGCTTCTGAAGGACCTTGAGCACCGAAGGTGCGAAAGGTGTACCGTTCCCGTAGGGAAACCTGCGAGCGAAGCGAGCAGGGCTGGAGTTAGCACATTATCCGAGCGTAGGAGGAGGTCTAAAATTAGCAGGCACGCGGAGCGTGCACCTTAACGCAAAGATTAAGAATTTCTGATAAAGTAAGTTCGAGTGAAGTCGTAAAGACACTCCAGTTTTGTAGAAAAAGACACAGAAGACCCAAGAGCGTGGGACGCACGAAGCGCGTCCCACTGATTTCCCCCCAATTTTCCTAACGAATTCGGAGTCCCGCCTTCGGCGGGACGGACTGTTTTTTCGCCAAGAAAGAGGTTCGAAATCCAATGCAATTTTTCCTAAATATTTGCTTTGCCCTACAAAAAGAATTTTTGCTATAATACCAATATGGAACAAAAATTCTTTTTGTATGCTCGCAAGTCCACTGATGTCGAGGACAAGCAGGTTCTTTCGATTGAAGCACAGTTACAAGAATTGCGAGACTATGCCAAGCGAGAGAATATTGAAATATCCGCCGAGATTGTGGAAAAACAATCTGCGAAAATTCCAGGTCGTTCGATGTTTAATAAAATGCTAGATGAGATTGAAAAACTCGGCGGAAATATTCTCGCTTGGCATCCGGATCGTCTCGCTCGCAATTCTGTTGATGGTGGGCGTGTTATCTATCTCCTCGACACAGAAAAACTTGCGAGCTTGAAATTTCCAACTTTTTGGTGCGATAGCACTTCACAAGGAAAATTTATGTTGAATATGGCTTTCGGACAAAGCAAATATTACGTGGATTCTCTTTCTGAAAATACGAAACGAGGGTTGCGCCAGAAAGTAAGGCGCGGCGAATATCCTTCGCTTGCCCCTGTGGGGTATATCAATGACTCGCGAACAAAAACTGTCGTGGTAGACAGAAAGACCGCGCCGATTATTCGCCGCGCATTTGAGCTGTATGCGAAAGGTGACCAAACATTGCAAGGTATCGGGGAATATTTTGAGCGCAACCACCTCGTTGCAAAAAATGGAAAGAGAATCCACATTTCCCGCGCGACCTTTATCCTCTCTAATCCGTTTTATTACGGACATTTTAGATACAACAGCGAGATTTATGAGGGTAAATACGAGCCAATAGTGGCAAAGAAACTTTTTGATCAAGTGCAAGAAGTGATGAAACGGAAAAGTCGTCCGCGACACAAACAAAAAAATGAACCACAAGCATATTGCGGACTCCTTTCTTGCGCGTCATGCGGTATGCAAGTCACTGGCGAATACAGGGTGAAGACACAACTCAATGGCACGCAACATTTCTACACTTATTACCATTGCACCAAGAAATCTAAAACTCAAAAATGTCCTGAACCCTGTATTCGCCAAGAATCTTTGGATGCGCAAATTTCATCACTTCTGCAAAGAGTTTCTATGCCACAAGATTGGGCGGACTATTTGAACGAAAGACTTGAAAAAGACAAAGTGGAATCCGCCCAATCTGTTTCTGCTTTTGTTGAAAAGAACGAAAAAAGGATACGAGACATCACAGCAAAGCTCCAGCGACTTTTGGACGGCTATTTAGACCAAGATGTAGACAAGGACGTATATCGTGCTGAAAAATCAAAATTGTTATCCGAGAAAAAGTCGCTGGAGGAGGAAATATCACGTAATCAACAAAAGCAAAAACATTGGCTCGAACCGATGGAAAAGTGGATAAAGGACGCGGGAAATATGGAAAAAATTGCATTGGATAGCAACCTTTTTGTGAAAAAGGTTGCTGCCAAAGAAATTTTTGGCTCGAACCTCTTTCTTGGCGAAAAAACAGTCCGTCCCGTCGAAGGCGGGACTCCAAATTCGTTAGGAAAAATGGGGGGAAATCAGTGGGACGCGCTTCGCGCGTCCCATGCTCTGGGGTCTTCTGTATCTTTTTCTACAAAACTGGAGCCAAGACCGGGGATCGGACCCGGGACCTCATCCTTACCATGGATGTGCTCTACCAACTGAGCTATCTTGGCACAAAAGTTATAATACTAAACAGTGGATATCTTTACCAATAACTTTGGTATCATATTTACCATGATTGAAGACTTCGGGAA
>Ga0209542_10012009_pt1 | contig 15257 bp, 10 predicted proteins | sample RifCSPhighO2_01_FD_184028 | JGI IMG/M metagenome (GOLD analysis project Ga0209542, IMG submission 184028) | Soil microbial communities from Rifle, Colorado - Rifle CSP2_plank highO2_0.1 (SPAdes) (version 2) | ecosystem: Environmental > Terrestrial > Deep subsurface > Rock core/Sediment ...
TGCATTTGCAAAACCACCTCTTTCTTTCCTGTCAATTATAACGATACGGGGGTCTTTCAAAGTTTGAGCTTGAGCAATAGTGTTATCAGAACTTGCATCCGAATGGACTATGATTTTTTCTAAAATAAACCTTTCTTGTTTTTGTACCAATACCGAAGCCAGCAAATGTTTTATATTTGCTTGTGAGTTGTAAGCTGCGATACCAAGATTTAATTTAGGGATAGTATTCATTTAAGTTTTTATATCTAAAGAGTTAGCATATTGAATGTATTTGTTTTCTAGATATTCTTTATTTCTCTGGGAAAAGCATTTTGGAGACATAAATAAATTGAGAATAGCAGTATAGAGAGTAAATATGCTATAAAGACGACGTGAAATATTATTCTCCATAATGTTTTTAAACATTTTTGTTTTTAATAATTGATTGATCGATTCACTGTCTTCCCAATAATTTAAAACCAAATGAACCATTTCAATTATTGGATAGCTTAGAACTGCTATCTCAAAATCGATAATATAAAATTTACCGTCATCCCCATAAATTATATTTTCTGAATTTATATCTCTATGAACAATAGAATAGTTCTGATTACGAAGTAAAAATGGAATGTTAATAATAAATTTCCAGCTAGTTTGTAATATCTGTTTTATCTGACTAGGATGCCTTAAAATTGCAGTTAATATAATAATAGGTGCCATCCGAATAAAATATAATCCCTTTCGTTTAGTGAACTGATTTTCATTAGAGGTGTTTATAAACTTCTTGAAATAGTTAAGGAAACTAAATGCTTCCTCTATAACATCTAACTGAGCGCTAGTTGGTAATGTCTCTATAGGCTTACCAGTTACCATATCTGAAAGCAAGAGGAAGCATTCTTTATCTTTGTATGAAAGAGCAAATTTAGAAATCTTAATGCGTGGAAACTCATAGGTAAATTCGCTTAAGTTGTCATAATATATGTCGCTTATTGCTTTGTGGGTACTAATTTCGCTTCTAAACCAAAAATCTATGGGGTTAAATTTGTCGGGATTAGATTGTTTGGCAAAAAACAAATTCCCGGTTTCGTCTTTATATGTGGCAAATAAGTCACTGACCGCTTTGCCTTCTGGTCTAATTTTATTAACCAAAGTATACTGCCCAATTTTAGTAGGAAATATTATGCTAGGTTTTCTGAAAGAAAATATTTGCCCAAAAAAAGATTGTGTTAAAAAATTATTCATAGTTTATTTAGTAGATTGAGCTGTAAACCAATTGAGCTTATACCTTTTAGAAACAAGCGGAAAAAATGGTATACAAAAAAGATTAATAATAACCATATACATAACACCAAAAGGATTTACAAAAAACTCACGCCAAACGCTACACAACATAAAATTAAAAGACCTGCGGTATTCTTTATTAACAAGGTCACCAAAATAATCCCTAAAATTAAGGGTCACGGCTTTGGGATCTGATCTAAATGTTTGTCGCAAGTAATCTTCTAGATTTCCGGGGAGTTTGTAATACACTACAGCATCTGATGCATGTTTAAATTTATAACCGTTGGACAAACAGGAAAAATAAAAATAATCATCTTCGTTCATAACATTTGGAAAATTTAAACTTCTGGCAAGTTCTTTTTTCACTAAGATGCAATGTCCTGTGCAGCCAAAAATATTATTGCCACCATGTAATTCTTTTCTAGACCTTTCAAAAACTTTAAAGGTTGAAAACGTAGCACGCTGAAAAAAAGTGGTAGGAGTTAGCGGTTGGCTATTTCCACCCACCAACATAACCTGAGAATCTTTAGATGAAGTTCTGACTAGGTTCTCTATAACTTGATTATTAGCCAACTCGATATCACCATCAAACATTACCAGAACATCCCCAGAAAAATTATGACATAATTCACCAACTCGAAAAGCTTTTCCTTGTCTTGATGAAAATTCAACCACTTTTACCTTGGAATCCCCTATTGATTTTGCAATTTCTGCAGTTCTGTCAGAACAGCCGTCACAATATACTAAAACTTCCTCAAGAATCCATGAGTTCTGTGTCTGCAATAAAATACCTGTTAAAACTTGTTTTATGTTCAACTCTTCATTATAAGCAGATATTCCAACTGAAACTTTGATCTTGTTCATAAAATTATACTTTTGAAAATCGAGCAAATTCTTTCGCTTTAGAAATCACATAGTTGACTTCTTTATTAGTCATATCGGCATAGAGAGGAATACTGACACATCGCTCACCTATAAACTCAGTCACCGGGAGGCTTACTTTTGAGTATTTTTTATAACCTTTCATTTTATGTAGAGGTAAGTAGTGTATACCGCATTGTATCCCGGCTTGTTTCATATTGAGCAAAAATTCATCCCTATTTTCTACTAAAATGGGGTATAAGTGGTTGCCAGAATTTTTTAAACCAAAAGCTTTGTTATAACGCTTAACTATTGCATCACGCTTTTTGTTTAGCCCTATCACTCTCTTCAGTTGCTCTCTACCAATTGCCGCTTCTACATCAGTCATATCAAAATTCCAACCCGGAAATTCTACCTCGTAGTAAAAATTAGAAGCATCGTTCTGTTTATTATATCCGGCATAACGGCTCATAGTATCTTTGGTTAATCCACCATGTACTCCTTTACGAGCATACTTGGCGATATTTTCATCATTGGTCAAAAGCATCCCTCCTCGGACAGTAGTCATATTTTTCACAGCATAGAAAGAATAACAACTTGTGACCCCATCAAATCCTTTCTTGGCTACCCTATGTGCAGAATCATATAGAATAGGGACGGGAAATTTTTCAAAACCTTTTGCCCAAGCTCCGGCAAAATGAACCGGTATTATGAGTTTGGTGTTTTTAGTAATCTTCTTTTTAACATCTTTTGGGTCTAAACACCATGTATTTAGATCTACATCAGCAAAGACAGGCTTAGCTCCAGCTTGTATGACGATACTGGCAGTAGCGCTCCATGTGAGTGAAGGGACGATAACCTCATCTGTCGACTTCAAATTCAGAGCCTTAACTGCCAAATACAACGCCATGGTGCAACCATTGGTCGCTATGCCGTACTTTGCACCAGAGAAATCTGCAAACTCTTGCTCAAAAGCCGAAGTGTGCGGACCTCTTATAAGCCATTCGCTTTTCAAGACTTCTGTAGCAACTTTTAATTCAGCCTTGCCTATCGTTGGTTTTGTAAGGTTGATTTTCATAAATTTTATATATTAACCGCACTTAGCTTGTAAGATATACCATTGACTGATTTTAACTTTGATAACCCACCGCCATTTTTAAGAAATTTTATGCGATAGTATTCATCAGGAACCATACTTTCCACTTTACCGGAACGAAACGCATCAGAAAATTCTTTTACTGCGCTATCTACAGAATATTCGGCTTCGAAACCCAACTCTTTTTGTATTCTAGTAAAATCAACCTGATAGCTGCGAATATCTGCATTATTTTTTTCTTCTATGACCTCTGCTTCTGGGAAATAACTGGAAATATTTTTTGCTAAATCAATAATTGTATAATTCTGCTCATTTGAACCAACATTATAGACCCTGTGTATCGGATTTTCTTTGTGACTCGCCAAATATATGCCTTGGGCGATATCTTTCACATGTGCTAACGGTCTCCACTGCCCACCACCTGAAACAGTAATCTTTCTATTAAAATAAGCTGTGCCAATCATCGTGTTAACAACCAAATCAAAACGTGGTTTTTCAGTATAGCCATAAGCGGTAGCAAATCTCAAGCAAATAGCATCAGCGCCGCTAGATCTATAATATTCTTCAGAAAGCACCTTGGTTCTTCCATACAAAGTTACAGGATTTAAAGCGCTATCCTCATTAAATATTCCCGATTCGGCAAAACCATACACAGAACAAGAAGACGCATAGACAACTCTCTTGCCGTATTTCAAAGCTAAATCAGCAATCAGTTTATTTGATTCAAAGTTTATTTCCCAAGTCAGTTGAGAATCTATGTCAGAAACAGGATCGTTTGAAAGTGCAGCTAGATTTACAACAACATCAGCTCTGGCGATTTCCTTCTCCAAATCCTTTTTTATGCGGACGTCACCTTTAACAAGTCTGAACGGATAAAACGTCCTTATTTTCTTTTCATATAACAATAAATCAAATATGGAGATTTCATCTCCTAATTCATACAGATAGTTGGAAACAATTGAACCTATAAAACCAGCCCCGCCTAAGACCAAGACTTTCTTAATTGGAGGTTTTTTAGATTTGCGACGTTTATCTATACTTATAACTTCCTGACAAAGCTCCGCGTACTCTTCTGCTATACGATTCCATCCATATTTTTTAGCAAATGGACGACACATTTCAGACATCTTTGAGAGTTTTTTGGTATCTTCATTCATAGTAATAAGCGCTTCAGAAAGTTTTTGCACATCAAAAGACGGAACCTTTAGGGCAACTTCGTGTGGAATCCAACGCAATCCTGTTATATCAAAACAAACCAAAGGCTTACCAAAACCAGTAAATTCTAAAGGCACCAAAGGAAAATCTTCAAATCTTGACGTATATATACCGAATCTAGCATCAGCCAGCAACTTAGCTTTACGTTGACCGTCTACTCGCCCAATAAAGCTAATCCTATCTGATAGATTGGAATTTTTAATCAGTTTTTTTAATTTCTCTTCTTCGTCAACGGGACCATTTCCGGCTAAAACAATTTTTGGACATTTATTTCCGGCAAGTTTACACGCACTTAGAAGTAGGTCTAAACCTTTTTGGATAATATCAATACGACCTATAAAAAACCCATAATTTCCAAGTGTTGTTTTTTCTTCAAGCATCTCTTCTCCGACACCATTGGGAATAATTTTAGTAAATACTCTTGAGTTTAAAGATTCCATTTTAGCTTTATTAGCGGGGGAATAAGCTAGAAAATAACGATAGAATTTTGCTCCAAACCATTCAATCCAATGAAATGGCAGATGATATTTCTTTGAAAATTCTTTAGCTTCAAACATTGTCGGTACCCCTATTACAGGAATCTTGGTAAACAATGGAGCAAAAGAAGTAGAAATGGGGGCAGTAAAACATTCCATAATAACATCCGATTTCAAACGAAAGACAGTGAAAGGTAATGCTAGAAAGAAAAATATATTATTTATGCGGATGAAGCGTGAACCCAATCCTATATGTCTATAAAAAATACCTTCATTAAAACCATCCTTTGATCCGGGGAAACGTGAACACACTATGGTAACATTGTGGCCCATCCTAACCAAACGTTTTGACACTTCAAAAGTGGCACGAGCTTGGCCTCCGTTTAAGAGAAAATTATTTAGATCATCGAAATCTAAAAAAGTAATGTCTATTTTTTTATCAATTTTTTTATTCATAATATTAGATTTTAATTAGTGATACCTTATGGAATAATGAAGCTCTACCCTCATTTACGATTTTAATAAACCTCTCACTACTTTTGTCCCAAGCGAAATTGCTTGACCAGGAGATGGCACCTTTGGATAGAGTTTCGCGGAGAGAAGAGTTAGAGAGTAGAAGGATTATTTTCTCTGCTAAAACTTTGACATCACCGTAAGTCACTAGCAAACCAGTCTCCCCGTCTCTTACAGAATCCCTAAGTCCAGATACATCTGAAGCTATAACTGGTGTGCCACAAGCATTGGCCTCTATAGTAGTGATGCCCCAGCCCTCTATCATAGAAAGGGTGCAGAAGACCCATGACTTTCGTAAGATATCCCGTTTATCTTCTTCAGTGACTTTGCCTCGAAAATCCACAGAGTTATCTATCTTAAGCTTTCTTACTAATTGTACGAGTTTGTTCTCCTCTTCTCCGTCCCCAGCTATTATGAGTTTAGCTTCCGGCACTTTTTCCAAAACTTCTTTGAAAGCTTTGATAAGGAGGTGGACTGACTTATGTTCTTTAAGTCTACCTACATACGAAATCATAGGCGTGGTAGATTTTTCTCCAGGTGTAAGAAAATCCGTATCAATACCAGGATGCACCACTTGGATATCATTGTCTGTAATTTTAAGTTTCTGCATTTCTCGCTTTGAAGAGTCAGATACAGTAATAAAGTTTGAATGCCTATAAACATAAGGCATGAGGTCTTTCTCTAAGAACATGGCAAATTTGGCGAGTGGCCATATAAGCGATTTGCGAAAAACTTCCTGATGAATGTGGTGGACAAGACAATAGATGGGTTCTTTAGCATATAGTGGTGTAAAGAAAGGTATTCCGTTCTCACTGTCAACAATAACATCAAACTTGCTTCTAAAATGGAAAAGATAATAGAGTGAAGCAATTACATACACCACATAAAATCCTCCACGACGTATGATACGTACTCCGTCTGTCTCCCCATTTGGTGGCAAATACCCATCATTGCTGGTAAATAGGGTTACTGCATGGCCCTCTTTTACCCATCGTGAAGCGAGAGCTTGCACATATGTCTCAGCACCACCTGCATACACACTTTTAGTATCACGCCAGTTAAAAAATAGAATTCTCATTTTTCCAGTGAGTGGGGTAGGCATCGATGGAAGTTTTTTGAAAACTAGTAAAATATCACGCAGATTGAGATAAGCGTATTTTAGTTGACTATAAAAAATGTAAGCGAAGAAGACTGTGATGAAATAAGCGACATTGGTTTTCACTATCGCTTCTACAAACCCATGGACGGAAGCATGCTCAAAAAATATAGCGCCGAGCATTCCCATAGACATGATTAGGGAGATTGCGGGGAAAATATAATGTTTGCGCGCAAGCTGATAGAGAACAATAGTCGTTGAGAGAGTAAACAGCATCATTGCTAAAGAATACATTGGTAAATAAGGTATAACTACAGATGCTTCCGGACCAAGAAGAAACGGGACCAAAAACCAACCTAGTGTAGCCACCCCTAACCCTGCTGATATGCTCAAAAATGCCGTGCCAGCAAAAAATTTCATAAATTCTTTCTGGGGATTTTTACCTTCACCTTCAAGGCGACTGATAACTGTCACGATAAAAGTGTTAAGAAGAGAACCAAAGAAATAAATCATCTTACCGACGATTGAGAGCAAGCTGTATACACCCGCATCATGAGGACTCAAATAATGTTTAGCCAAAATAACATCTAAACTTAGGAACATGACGATAGAAAAACCCTTCATAAGCGAGGCGCCATAAAACCCAAAAGAGAATTTATCACTAACAATAGATTCTCGACTGGCAACAGGAACTTTTGAATACATCCATACAGCAAATACGGTTGATCCTACACACGCCAGAATAATAGACAGCGGTATTGAGAAAGCAACGAAATCGCTAAGTCCCACAGTTATAAATACAACAGCAAGTAATAATTTTGAAAGTGCTTCAAATGAAGCAAGGATGGCTAATGCGCCAAATTTCCAAGTACCGGATAGATAAGCGCTGTTGTAAGCGCTAAAGGCCCCAAATAATATTGCAGGAGCAAATGAAGCGATAATGCTGTAATCAGAAACATTTAAAAAACGGCCTATAAACGGGACTGCAAAAATCCAAGCGATACTTGAAAGTATGCTTGGTATGAAAATATGCACCCATGTTTTACGGAAGAAAGCGCTCCCTCGACCTATGCCAATACCCTCAAGATAAGAGACGGTATATGTCACTGTGGTCGACATAGAATTGATGAAAAAGTTAAGTACATACACAAATGTGCTCATCATGGTGATGACACCAAAATCATCCAAATCAAGACGCCGACCAAGATATGCGTTGAAAGCAAAGTTTATAAAATTTGCCAGAATACTTGAAAGCACCAGCATGCCAGCGCTGGATTTTATAAATCCAAATAGCTCGTGATATTTTGTTTTTAAATACTCTGATTTCATGAATAGATCTTATTTAAATCTTTCTTCAAAACAAATCCGTTATCATCTAAATCCGTCCTACTAGCAACGCTTCCGCTTACAAGAACAGTAGGTACCTCAATCTTTTTCAAATGCAAACCATGAACAGTCTTTGACCAATAATGAGGTTTAACGACAATCTCGTATACCGCTTTCCATGCAGCCAAGCTCATACCAAGCCAGTAAAATGGAATGATAAATATATATTTAATCAGGCCATCAAAACCGCGTTTGGCGCATCCAATCATGTAATAGTAGATATAAAGAAAGTTACCAAAAATAAGAGAGAACACGCCGATATAGAGGATCGGTCCCGGGAAAAATGATTCAATAAACACACCTATGTTGGCCCGGAACAAGAAATAGCAGATGGTGATAAGCCACATAAGCGGGTTTATAAACATAGAAAGAATTTTGCCACCTATGTTCATTTGGAATATCAAGAAGTCTTTAATACTTCCGGTCTCAACAAAGGCTTTAGGATTGCGCATATGCACAAAATAAGTCTGAATATAACCCTTGATCCATCTACTGCGCTGATTGTACCAATTTACAATATTTGAATTAGCCTCTTCGTAAGTAGTCGATTCCATGATAGCAGTGCGGTATCCGCGCTTTGCCAAACGCATGCCAAGGTCGGCATCTTCAGTCACATTAAATCCGTCCCAACCCCTAAGTTCGCGCAGAGCAGATGTCTTGAAATGATTAGATGTCCCACCCAGAGGAATCGGGGCATTGAGCGATTGCAGTCCGGGCAATATGAGGTCAAACCACAACGAATATTCGGCGGTAAATAGTCGTGTCAGAATATTTTGATGAATATTATAAAAATTGAGCTTGGCTTGAATACAAACCACTTTTGAGGAAACTTTTTTAAAAGCTAATACTGCCTTTTTCAGTTGGTCAGTCTCTGGCACATCTTCGGCATCATAGATAACCAAATATTCGCCACGCACAAATGGCAAACCGTAGTTCATAGCTTTTGGTTTAGTTTTTGGATTTGAATGTGGGACAACAACAATTTCAAAGTGAGGCAATAGCGGCGTGTTGCGAATTTTCCTTATAGTCTCGATATCGTTTTCTTCAAGCAAAAAAATAATTTGGAGTTTTTCTTTTGGATAATCCAGCGCATTCATGGCATTGGCAAACTGCGAAACAACTTGCCATTCTTTGTAGAGTGGACAAAAAATGGTATACATAGGTAGCGCATCCCTAGATATTTTACTTAGTTCATGAACAGAAATAGCTATCTCCGGCATATCATTAAAACTTTTAAATATAAGATGCGCGTTAAAAAGAAAATCAAGGAAATAAACAATAGTAATAATAGAGAGTGTTACTATGAGTGTCACGTGCCAATTGATTATAAGAAATCCTAGATACAAAATAGAAAAAATGACCAATGCTACTTTTTGAAAATGCATAAGATTATACAAAGCGGTCTCAGTATGATGAAGGTCGGAATAGTGAGCAAACCTCTTGCCGTTATACGTAAAACCTCTGCTCCATGAAAGGGGGTTACGCACAATATTGTCATTTTGCTCAAAACCAAAAATTATTCTCTTAAATTTTTCTAACATTCCTACATTTGTATGATTTAGGTTGATAACATTCGTGTATTTACCCGCAAATCGATTTCGGACAATATTGAAAAGTTCATATAGTGTTTGAAAATATGATTTGAGTGTGACCGTTGATCCACCGGGGTTATTCCAATTTACAGGCATTTCCTTTATGCGAAATCCGTTTGTCCGAGCGATGACCAAAAGTTCAATATCAAAACCAAATCGGTTGATTGTTTGTAATGGAAAAATAAAGTCGGCTACTTTTCCAGAAAATATTTTGAAACCTCTCTGTGTATCTGAAATATCAGGTATTGCAAATATACTGATAGCAAGTTTTGAAATATATCCAAATCCTCGACGATACCATCCTGAATGCTCAGAAATATGAGAATTTTTGGCTCTAATAGAGCCAATGACCACATCAGAACCCCTCTTCATCTCTTCCAAAAACGCATCTGCGTGAGTTATATCAACAGAATTGTCTGCGTCCATGAAAAGTCTATACTTACCACTTGCTTTGCGCATACCATGATTGACCGAATATCCTTTGCCCATATTTTTACCATTCTTTAAAATCCTAATCTGTGGGAAGACTCTCGCATATTTTTGGACAATTTTAACCGTATCATCTTTAGAACCGTCATCAACAACAATAATTTCATGCGAAATATCTTTGTTGCTAAAATATTTTTTCAAACTCTCAAGTGTAAAGCCCACTCGCAGAGCTTCGTTATATGCAGGTATGATTATTGATAAAAATATATTGTTCATATTGGATTATTTCTGATTTTTAAAGACAATCAACTTATAGCCAAAAAAATTCCACAATAAGACCGATATAGACCCTATAAGTGCTCCGGCGTTGGCTTCAAGATTAGAGTTTAGATAAGTGTGGGTTGAAAGGAAGAAGAAAACTCCGGATGATATTGAAACGTTCAAGATAAAGCCCATCTCGCTCACTACAAAGAAAAGGAAGCCTTCTTGTATTTTTGAAGTTCTAGTACTTCCCTTAAAAACCCAGTACTTGTTGAACAGGTAGCTATTGATTACCGCTGCGATGAATGAAATCGCTTTAATCACGACATAAAGTTCTCCATTTTCCCCTGTTCCAAAAGCAAAAATAAGTATATTTAAAACAGCGAAATCTACCACTGTATTGAGAAGCCCAATAGATGTAAATTTTAGTACCTGTATGAGTGAATGTCTTTGGGTAGTAGTCATAAACGAAATAACGGCTAAAAATAAGGTTATATTTAAATCTGACGATAAAAAAATGCTCAGATAATGAGCAGTTTCCTAATCGTGAAGCTAGCATAGTATTGAATAAAAGTAAAGTCCCACTCAAAAAAGCTGTCGGGAGATGGGCTTTATTTAATTTTCAATATTAGTCGTTGGTTCTATCTCTATGTTAATAATATCTTCACTTGCTTCTTCTTTATTTGAGTTTTCATCTGGTACTACCACCTCTTCCACTTCCGATATTATTTCATCGCTAACCGGAGAAGGAATCTGGGGATCAGAAATACTAGAATCTGTTGTTGTACTGGTTTCAATAAGGGGCGGTTCACCCGGAAGGATAACTTCCGTTGTGGTCGTAGATTCGGTGGTAGTAGTGGAACTCCCACCTAACACCGGCTCTATTATTGAATCTGTAGAAGATGCCGACGCTTCAATAATAACATCAGTTGTTGAAGCTATTATGTCGACCGTCGCAATAAAAGATGCGACAGAAACACCAGGAACAAAAAATGTCAGAGAAACTTTAGCGGTGTCACTATAACCTTTCCCCGGAGGACTGTCTGCGTTCCAACCTTTATACACCAAATCAACGGTACACCAAGTATTGGAAAACAAGCTGGCGTCTGAAATATAAAAGGTTAGAGCCCACGGTCCAATATCTGTTGTTGTCGCAGTTTGGAGAGATTCTAGTGGACCGTTATAAGGAAACGGAAACGTCGTGAGCGTTTGCAAAGCGGAGCATAGCCCAATATCCCCTCCCGTCGTACTTGCTGTGACAAAATATTGAATAGGTTCACTGTCTAATCCCGGCATCATAACAGGTACCATAAGCAAATCGCCACCACTCAAATCAATCTGAAGGGATGTGGAGCTGGCAATTAACACACTGAAACTAAGTGGGTCTGCCCGAAGATAATTACCTATTGATGTCTCCACGTCATTGAAGTATGAGACTGTACTGCCGACAGAAGAGATGCTGACCAAAAAAACTAAAGCAATAAATGCTACCCCTGCCATTTTCAAACCGGAATACAGGACAGTCTTTTTCGGATTTGTCCTGTACTCCTGCCCGCGCAGGCAGGCTACGTTTGAAACCCTCGCTATTTTTTGCGGTCGTACGATACCATCAACGAGTTTGATTTTTTTGTTGATTATTTTCTGTTGCATTTAGTTTTCTGCGTTTTATAGCTTTCACTTCTTTTACTATTTTTCCTATCTCATCAAGGATGATTATAAGCGCCGGCACTCCTATTAGGAGGATGAAGCCAAATGGCTTTCTAGCAAAGTCTAAAACAAAACCTAGATATGGTAATGAAAAAATAACTTTGCCGCTTACCTCACTCTGTTTTGTTTTTGTAGGGTCTGGAGCATCATTTGCATCTCCTTTTGTGATGAATGTTTTGAGAGAGCCTTCACCGTTTATCTCTATTATCCTATGTGTCGTCGGAATCTGGGTTTTTGTATCTTTACCAAATGTAATGACATCACCTTTCTTGTATGAATCACTAAGCGCGATTATGACAAGCCCTCCAGTTTTTATTGTTGGTTCCATCGAACCAGACTTCACTATCTTAGCTTGGATATTTCCAGGTATGGGTATCATCGTTGCTAGAAGTAGCAATGCGATAACCATAATTGCTACCACAAAAAGATAGTATATTGAATTGAAAAGAACTTTCATCTATTTTTTATGTTCTAATCCTCCCTTTGTATACAATTGAGTGCTTGAACTGCGTCAAGATCATATCCATCAGCGGTTGCTTCAAATAGAGCGAGATTACTTGCATCAACAATACGTACATATCGTGCTTGATTTACAGCTGGTGCGAGTATATCTATGTCAATCTCTGCATCGCGTGTGACGTCATCACCGACCTGAGTCCATGGACCTACAAGCGTGTCGCCAATATATACATCTACTCTTTCATCAGGATAACTTGTTCCACCGGTTACTTCCCAAAGCTTGAGATCTACTCCTGGTCCATCAACAACAAAATTATCATTGAAGGAAAGAACAATTTCTGCGGCATTAAATGGATTTGCAGACGGAAAACCAAGAGAGAAGAATCCGTTTAGAATAAGTGGGTTGGAAGTATCATCATATGGTGTACCTAAACTTTGTGGTGCACCAAGTGCCTTGCTTGGATCACTTCTTGCCGCAAGAACAGAGCCACCATTTTTAAGGAGCCCTTGATCAAAAGAGGCAACTTCGTCAGCATAAGTTTGAATAAGTTCACATGCCACAGGTGGCTGTTCAGGTTCATCACACTGAAAACTAGAATTATTCCTAGATTGAACTGCGCTGAAAGAAACATCAGCGGTTAAGCTATCTGTTTGAGTATCGTTGTTTAGGGCTGAACCATTACAAGAATATCCTCCGTCCTCTGGTTCACCAGAAATTCCATTACCATTATTGTTTCCTGCTGGAGTCATTAGATTTCCGGAACCATCTTGTGTTACCGGTGTCTGACCAATACTCCCAAAACACCATGCTTTGCCGATGTACTTAGTGTCTAGTGCAGCAACTGGTCCACCGATCCCCGTCCAAATATTCTGGTCAGAGTCAGCAAGTGTAATAGGATATGGAGTGTTCAAAGTCAAAGCGCCGATTGGACCAGTGGAAATAACTTCCTCTCCAGTTTCCAAGACATTGTCGCCGTCGTCTGCCCACCACATAAAGTTTACATTTTGAGCTAACTCACCTTGACCAACTCCCGGAGCTGTACAACTTGGCTCGTCTCCGAGTTCAGGTTCATTACAAGTATTGTCGTCGTTTGAAGTCAGAGTAATGTTGGCACAAAGATATGCATCGTTTGTATCAACATGCAAACTTATAGTATCTTCTCCGTAGTCCCCTGGTTTGAGATCAAAGAAATTGAAAAACTTCTCAATAGTCAAATCAGCAAGAGTCCAACTCGTCGTAGAAGTAGCCACTCCGTTGTAGTAACTAGTATTGTCTATCTTGAGGTCAATAGCTCCGGCAGAAAAAGTATTTCCACTCGATAACTCTGTGTCAGAAAAGAACGCACCCGTACTACCAAGAGCAAGCGCTCCGCAGGCAAACAATAACATCGTTACGCTTAATAATATTTTTTTCATGTGATTTTGCGAAATTCTGTTTTAATAATATTTACTTACTCAGGTTGAGTGGGAAGACTCACATCTGCACATGTAAATGTAGAGTTGTTTCGCACCTGTTCAACATATGCCGTCAGTGATGCAGAGAATGAATCAGTCTGTGCGATATTACCCATTCCATCACCATCACAGGTAAATGGACTGCCTTGGTTTGGAGTGAGTGTTCCAGCACACCATGCTAAACCAATATACTGTGTAGTAGTTGATACTAGGAACTGCTCATTTATAGAATCCATACTCATAATACTTGTAAGTGATGAGAGTGGCCCGCTACCAAGAGAATCCTCCCCTAAGTCATAGACCCCATCACCATCTGCATCTTCCCATGTAAAGACATTGAGAAAGTTTGATAATTCACCAAAACCAGTTGAGTTGCCGACACCAACCAAATCTCCTGCGACTAGTTCAGGAGCAAGTGGTTGTGCCGGGTTTTCTTGGTCATCCTTGTCACCCACTATGAGACATGCATAAGCATCGTTGCTTGAAACATGAAGTGAAATAACATTTGTACCGTAGTCAGCTGGTTTTACGTCATCGAAGTTGAAGAACGTGTCTCCACCTTCAAGATCCTTCTCTTCCCATAAGCGACAGGCTAGTTGGAAAGCGGAATCTGCTTCACAATCCTCTTGTGGTCGATGAATATTTAGTTTGAACAAAAGTCCTGCCGGATTATCCTCGGCTACATCTTCAGGTTTGTTGCGAACAACGATTTCAAGTGTGTTCTGTCCGTTCAAGACCATAGCGCCCATCAGAGCTGTTTCCTCCGGTGCAGTTAATGAAACAGCAGCACCATAGTTAAACTCAGTTAAAAGTTTATCTACAATAGTCACTCCGTTAAGAATAATTTTGTAACCATTATCAGCTGCAAGAGAAAGTTCTAAATCTACACCAGCAATAGGAGCATTCCACTGAAACTTGTTTTGGAATGTGTATTCAGCGCCGTTTAGCATATCTGCATCAGTTGTCGGGTCAGTTGCCCAAATCCACTGTGCTGGAGAAAGAGCGGCTTCGTCCTGCCACAATGGGTGAGGACTGCTGACATCAACAGCTGGGATAGGAAACGGACCTTGTTCTGAAGCTCCGACACTGGCCGCTACAACTTTTGTAGCTGTTGAACTGTACACCTCTACACTACACGTCTCACAATCCACACCGTTATATGTCTGCAGTTTATGGTCCACCTTTAGGTCAATAGAACCGGCAACAAAAATGTTACCTGTTGATGCTTCGGCATCGTTGTAAAAAGCAATAGTACCTCCGACAATAACCCCAGCGAGAACTATAACTGCGCCTAAACTTAATAATATTTTTTTCATTTGATTTTGCGAAATCATGTCGCGCGCTACGTCCATTAAAGCGCGACTTCTTTCATCCAGTAAATTTATAATTTCAATTTTCTCATTCTCACTTGTATCTTTGTTCGGGTGCAATCCACAAACGAATTTATGGAC
>Ga0209542_10012010_pt1 | contig 15257 bp, 18 predicted proteins | sample RifCSPhighO2_01_FD_184028 | JGI IMG/M metagenome (GOLD analysis project Ga0209542, IMG submission 184028) | Soil microbial communities from Rifle, Colorado - Rifle CSP2_plank highO2_0.1 (SPAdes) (version 2) | ecosystem: Environmental > Terrestrial > Deep subsurface > Rock core/Sediment ...
ATTCAAAATATTTGGCCAAGTTGATGTATGTTTCGGGGAACCAATAGGAATTAACCCAAAGAGCTGTTTGATACATTTCTTGTTCGCTCGCTCCTTGAGAAGCCATCAATTCAAGCAGTCCAAGCATGGCCATGCCGTGATTACAATCGGGGAAATAAGTGGGATTGCCGCAACAGGGACGGTAAATATTCCAGCTTGTTTCTTCAACCAATTTTTGCTGTTCCGGAGTAAGCGAAACAAACGAATGTTTGGAATAATGATTCATCGTTGAATCCTTTGCCAGCGTCCAACCGCCCGTTGAAGCGAATCCGCCCGCTCCCCCGTATTTCTTGTCCGACATCGGACCCTTTTCCAAAATAGTGTTTTTGTTTCCAAGGCCGAGCGCCCATAAGAGATTTAATACAATGCCGGCGTTGTCTTTTGTGATTTTTATATTACCGTTGCCGGTTCCGTAAAGCAGGCGTTGGGATTCTTCGTCCAGCCCGCCCCGGTCTTTGTAAATGCTTTCAAATTTATCGGCGTCTATTACCCCGGCTTTTATCATTTGGTCTCCCAAGTCGCCCCATTTAACCGGCAGAACCATTCCCTCGGCGGGGATAACCGCCTTTTCCAACTTAGCCGTTTCTCTCGCCTCCGGCGATTCCGGCAAACCCAGCAGTCTTGCCGAGTATGGTTTTAACTGAAAATTAATTGAAAAATTAAAGGAAGTAAAAACTATCAGTACCGCCGCGGCGAGAAAGCTAACAACGGCGGGCAATAACTTGATTTTCATTCTTTTCGGCAGTGTTTCGGGTTGATTTGATTCCGTCGGCATATCATCTGAAACAGTTTCTTTTTTGTTATCCGTTTCCTCGGTCAAATTATGATTTTCCTCCATTTCAGATGTTGTTTTATTTTCTTCGGAATTGTCGTGTTGATTGCAACAGGAATGCATATTTGATTTTTTAGAATTTATGCGTTTGGCCAAGAAGTTTCGTGGCTCAAACGCGAAAGTTCTAAATTATTTAAGCCAGCCGGTTATTGTTTGAACAAACTGATTTAAGTAAATATTTATTTTTGTCTGAAGCATTCCTCCGCCCATGGCAAGCTGGTTTGTCTTTGCGAGATAAAGGATAAAAAGACCCATCAGAAGAAAAGTCGCGCCGGAAATTAAGTCCGCGACAGTTAAACTTATGAACCGTCCGCCTATTGAGTAGGTAAATCTTTTGTTTGATTCCATAAGTTTTTTGGCGAAGTTGTTCTTATCCAATAAATAAGCGAGCAGGAAAAGGGGAGCGACCATTCCCAAAACATAGGCGAGAGAATAAAGCCCGCCCCAAAAAATTGAATTGGGCAATACCGATAAAGCGATAACTCCGGCCAAAACCGGCGCGCAACACATGGTCGCAAATCCGGAAAAAATGCCAAGAGTGAAAACTGAACCCGCGCCGGCAATCTTTAACTTAGGATGAATGGAAAATGGCATTGAGAAATGCCCGCCAAGCAAAATTGACAGTCCGAGAAGCGACAGAAAAATTCCGCCGGCGATGTAAATGGGATTGTGGTATTGGCTGAAGAGTTTGCCCAAACTGGCCGCCCCCAAACCCAGCGGTAAAAACACCGCCAAGAGGCCCAGGAAAAAGACAAATGTCATCAGCATAACTGCTTTCTTTTCTTTGAAAATGGAACCGAGATACGACGGCAAAAGAACGGTGATGCAACAAGGCGCGAACAGCGCCGCTATTCCGGCAATGAATGCCGTAATAAGCGATGCGATAATTAATATTTCCATGATTTTATTTGTTTAGTTTTTCTATTTCTGCAATTAACCGGTCATTAGCCAAAGCCATATTCGGGTCGTCTAAAGTAAACCTGATAGCTCCTTCTTTATCAATAATGAAATAAGTGTGGCCGGGAAAAACGCCGGGGTGCATCGGCGAATCAAGATAAAGGACATCGTATGCTTTGGATACCGAGCGCGAAGTGTCAAAAATAATTTTGGACTTTGCCATGCTCGGCGTTTTGCTCACTATATCAAGCCATTGTTTTCTGGTATCGGTTACAATGGAGAAAGCCGCAATATTTTCGGTGTTAAACCTGTCATCGCTTCCAAGTTTTTCCACTTGGTCCCAGCAGGCCGGGTAGCACATTGCTCCTTCATTGAAGAAAAGCACAACATTTTTTCCAAGATAGTCGCTTAATTTGACGATTTTTCCGTTGATGCTTTCCAGTTCAAAATCCGGCGCCTTTTTACCGACGGCCTCTTTGAAATAAATTTTTTCTTTTACGGTCGGACTGATTGTTTCTTCCAAGTTATTGTCGGGATTGCCGTTTGCGACAAACCAGATTGCCGTTCCCAGAGAGGCGGCGCCTCCGACCGCGAGCAGTTTTTTAATTTTTGAATTCATGTTGATTAAATTAATTAAGTTAAAAACAACAAATCCCCCTTCGGGGCAAAACAGAACGCCAAAAAATCTGCCCCAATGACAGTTTGCGGCGTTTTAGAAAACAGCCGGGCTGTTTTCGTGAAGAGAAAGCCAGGTTGTCAGGCGGTATTTTGATTTAGAGGCCGGAACGAAGACAAGGAAATTGTGAAATGGCGGAAAAAATATCTTCGGCGCAAACCAAAATACGCCGAAACCGGCGGCAAGCGAGAAAGAGACAAACAACGACAACCAAATCTGGGATAATATTGTACCACCGGAGAAAGCGGCAAAATTTTTGAAAGCGTTTAAATGTCGAACGAACATTTTTATGAATCCGGCCGTTCCAGAGCAGTCAGCAACTTTTAACGCGGCGAAAATGCAAGCCGGGTTATGGCCATCGGCATGGCTCATTGAGGCAAAACCGAAAACGGCAAGGCCGAGAAATCCCGCCAAAACCAGAAGTTTTACAAATAAAGAAAATCTAACCATTTGCTTGCATAATAGCATATTTTTCCGGTTTTTGCCACCCTCCAACCTAAATAACGCTTTTAGTGGCGATTTCCTGACTGATTTTCTTTTTGGCGCGGGCAAGGGCGTATGAAGCCACCTCGCACATCCATTGGTTGTAAGTCATGCCGGCGACATGAGCGGCGCGGTCAAGACCGGCTTCCGGGGAAATATCCGGGTTGGTGTTGATTTCCAGAATAAAAAATTTACCGTCTTCGTCGCGTAGCCGTCCGTCGATGCGAGCGTAATCGCGGCAACCGATTTCCTGATAAGCGCGCAAAGCGATTTTTTCGATTTTGGTCTGGATTTCAGGGTCAAGCTTCGCCGGATAACGCGGTTCGGTCGCTTCATAAAGAGGGCTTTTGGGGTCCCATTTCGCTTGATAGGAAACTATATTGGGTTCGTTTTCCGGCATTTTGGAAAAATCAATTTCTCCCACTGCCAAAACGCGCGGTTCAAGGGGCGTACTCTCCGAAACTTGACCGTAAGCCGGACCCATGATTGAAACGTTGATTTCCCTTCCGGCGATAAATTCCTCGATTAACGCCGGCTGATGATAAGTTTCATGGATGAATTTAACCCGTTCGAGCGCCTCTTCTTTGGTTGTAACGACGGAATGTGAGGAGATTCCGATTGAGGCGTCTTCGCGCACCGGTTTGATGAAGTAAGGCGGCGTCAAATCCGAAAGAGAAAAAGGCTGTCCCTGGATGGTCAGAATCGACGCCGGGGTCGGCAATCCGGCCGCCCGTAGAATTTGTTTGGCCTTTCTTTTGTTCAAGGCTAGGCCTAAAGCGAACGGGGGCGAGCCGGTGTAAGGAATTTTTAACAATTCAAAAAGACCGGCGACAAACATTTCATGCCTGGCCTGGTCGTACAGCGATTCGCAAAGATTAAAAATCGCGTCGGGATTGATTTCTTCTATTTTTGCGACAACTTTAGAATTGATTCGGCGCAGTCCGAGCATTTTTACGCCGAAGCCTCCCTCTTTCAAGGCTTTTTCTACGGCTTCAATTTCGCTTCGCGTGTCTGCGAGCGTATATTCCGATTGCGGGTCGTCCGGAGACGGTTTGTCGGAAAGAATGTCGTAAACGATTAAAATTGTTTTCTGTCCGTTCGCCATAAAAATTAAAAAATATTTCTTGCAGAAGTTTTTTTTTAAATGTACTCTTAAAAAAAAATTAAGTAAAATATTTTTCCGAAAATTTTGTGGATATCCTAATTTTTTTTTTCATTTTTAAGACCGTTGCTTGTTTCTGTGCGATTTGCTAATCTGAAACAAACGGTACGTTGACATATCTCCCGAAGGAGAAAGAACATGTTTCGAAAATCGTTGATTCTTTGCTGTGCGTTTTTTCTGACGGCATCCCTGTCTTTTGGCGCGGACGCCAAGTCCCCCATAGAAGACGACTCCTGGGATGATTTTATTGGTTTGCTCGCGAGAAAATACAATGCCGTTATCACCGAATGTCAAAAATCCGGGTGGCCCAAAGCGGCCACAGTGTTAACGCCCTACGACGATTCCGCAGTCGGTGTTATCGGTTGTGTTTTCAAAAAAAATGGCGAAATTCGCGTGGTCAACGTTTACTATGCCAAATGGGAAAATATTGGTCCTCTGAATATTGCCGCAGAAGCGGATAAAATGGCCGTAAATCTCATAAATTTCTGCGAGACAGTCCGCAAAATGGATGTCCGGGGGTTGTTGGGCAATGAACAAATTGATTTTGTCTGGAGCGAATCGGAAACATCGGCGACATCGATGGGCCAGCGGTTTGCCGACCGCGTAAACGAGCTCATTGAATCCTATAAGGACAAATGGTTAAAGCTGGAACCATTGCTGGACCAGCCAGTACTATTTTTGTATTTTGCGGATGGTAAAAAACACTTCGCAGTTGGAGTACTAATCTATAATCCGGCCGTATTCAACGTTTCAGAACGTTGGGTGGTCGCAAAATACCCGCTGGAGGAAATAAACGATAAGAACCTGACGGAAAAAGCAAAGGACGCTTTGGAAAAGATTACAATTTACCTGACGGAAAAACCATACGCCAAAACATCCGGTTTGGATTGAGCCGCAATCGCCCCACTAACAACAGTGGGGTTTTAAGTCTTACAATTGTGGTTCTTCGCCTTTTCTAAGGACATTATGCTCTACAATATGCATTGGGATTATCCTTGCATACGGATAAAACATCAACGAACCTATATTTTGCTTTTTGGTGTCTCTTGGTCTGTTATAAAAGTACGAAAAAAGATGGTTAACGAAAAAGAGCAAAGCTGTTAAAAATATATATTTCAATTCAACATAATTCGGTATATTCCCGTATGCTTTAGTGAATGTGCCAGTTAGAAGAAATATTAAATAGGCGAAATGAAAAAATCCGTAGTTGATAAATTCCAGTTTTCTGTTGTTGCAAAGAAAATTGTCGCGATATTTAATGACAACAAAAACCACAAAGACGGGTCGTTAAATAAATTTCTTTGCGGCCGATTAGTTATAGACATGAAATTTTTAATTCTGAAAGTTGCGATTGGTGGTGTTTGTTTGAAAAAGTCAGAACCCATTTTGAGCAAAATCCAGATGCTGATTGACGCAAAATTGCGAAGCAATTTTGCTTACGGCTCGCGGGCAAAAATTTTCCTCCCCTTGAACCCCTCCAATTTTTGTCCGCTCACCAAAAGTTTTTTACAAAATTTTTTGCGCCGTCTTTTTAATTCTTAAAATTTATACGTATAACGTTTCGGCATATACGATGTTTGCGGAGCAAATATGGGTGAGCGAGGTGCAACCGAGCGAGCCGTATATGCCGTGTTAGGCGCGCCGTAGGCCGAGCCAGAGTGCAACGTCCCGAAGGGCTGGCGAAGAGTTGCAGATTTCCGTCAATGATTAAAAGGCGGACAGAAAATTTACTTGCGTTCATACTTAGCTACTTCAATAAGATTACCCTCTGTATCTTTGCATTGAAAACATCGATATGGATAATCAGTGAACGCAAGATTCTCAGGCGGACTCACGATTTCAACGCCATACTTCTTTACTTTTTCAAAAACAGCATCAACATCATCGGCCCCAAAAACAGGAATGGCGTTATTGCCGACAATGCGTTTATCACTGATAATTTTTGGATTGATAAGGCCGAAATAGAAACCACTGCCGAGGTCGAAGTCAGCCCAGGTATCTTCCTCGCGATGAGTAACTTTCATGCCGAGCAAATCCTCATAAAACTTGATAGTTCTATCCATGACTTTGACCGACAAATAAAAGTGATCTAATTTTGCGTGTGCCATATTCATAGATGATGTTGATGCATTAATAAAATTTTCTGTCCGCCCACCTTAAAAGGCAAATCTGCAATTGCGCCTAACGTTTCGGCATATCTGAAGTTGTGTAGCAATTTAGGTGGAGGCTTTTGTAAAAAGCCGTAACCAGATATGCCGTGTTGTACGATGTAATGAAAAATTCTTAATTTGCGATAGCGAATAATTTAATCGGAAAAAATTTAATCAATCGTTATGTCTTTTCTAGCAAACCTTTGTGATAATGGGTGGTCGGGATTTTCAAGATCATTTGTTGTCCATGTTCTATATTTGTAACCACCGCTGAATTTTGACCCAGTTCTAGAAATTCGAATGCCGCAATTATAATCACGGGTGACTATTGCAACACCTGTATCATCAAGTTGCTTTCTTATCATTTCAGCGGGTAGCGTATTAACTCCCTCTTGTTGTAAGGCTTCCAGAAATCCATCGAGGGTCGGACTAAACGTTTCGACTTTTTCTGGTTGGGGTTCGCTGGGTTCTGGTGTTTGCTTTTCGAGAGACATACATTTTGCGGTTATTGATTAGATTTTTTCCGATTAAATTTGCCCGATAAGGCAAAAGAATTTTTCATTATTTCGTACAACTCGTTTCTATACGAATTGAATGTATAATATCGACTTTTTGTTGCATATTATACGAACTTAATGTATAATTGTTGGTGAAATTGCCAACAATCATTTCCTACTGATTTTATTTTATCAACTTTCTTAAAATTATGCAACAAGAATATTTGGAACAAACAAGGCGGGAATTAAGATTAAGAAATTACAGTTTAAAAACCATAAAGGCCTATTTGGGCTGTCTGAAAGAGTATTTTAACTTTCAAAAAATAAATTTAGAAAAAATAGATGAAGAAAAAATAAAGCAGTTTTTATTAAACAAACAAGACAAAGATTATTCTTCGCAGACGATAAATCTTTACTTAAATGCAATAAAATTTTTTTACCGCGAAGTATTAAAAATCCCCGAAAAGATAAACTTAAAATTCGCCAAACGAAGTAAAAAGCTTCCGATTGTTCTTTCAAGAGAAAAAATTAAAAACATCATCGAAGTAATCAGAAATCCAAAACATAAACTGATAATCTCTTTGGCTTGCGGCGCTGGATTAAGAATTAGCGAGGTTGTTAATTTAAAAGTAAAAGATGTTAATTTAGAAGAATTAACTATCCACCTTAAAAATGCTAAGGGCAAAAAGGACAGAATCACTATTTTTCCAGAAAAAATTAAAACCGATCTTCAAAACTTATTGGACAAATCCGTTTCCGTTTCGTTTGGCGAGCCGTGGGATTTTGTCGCGTCCAGCCTTGCGGGACGCGCCCCTGCCGAGCGGCGAAGCCGCGAGGCAATGGTTCCGTCTGGCTCAAAAAATTCTGAAAGTATCTTATGGTGGACCCGGGGAGAATCGGACTCCCGACCCGGCAATGCGAATGCCGTATAATACCACTTTACGACGGGCCCATTGAAATTTTAAAAAATTCGGAAATAATCTCTTAAATTATTCTGCAGAAAGCTGACATTTTTTCTTTTTAAAACCGTAAGTCCCAAAATAAAAAGAGTTGTTGAACTTACCGCGGAAATAAGGCAGTAAAGGCAGAGAGCCTTAATTATAAATATCTGCAAAAACAAAAACCACGCGGAAGCGACGATGCCGACGATTGAAAATCTCGCCGTAAACTCCAATGTCTTCTCATTTTTGGAGTCAACATATAATATCGCGAGCAACAAAAAAAAGAAATAATACGATACACCCCAAAGGGCTACCGGAACACCCAAAACGACGGAATAAGGACTGGCGGTTACCGCTTCGCAGCCGTTGAATATGGAGCAGTTAATCGGCGAACCGAGATAATGTTTTGCCGTAAGATAAGATGAGTCGGCCAATCCGACAACACTGACGGCGATAAGGGCAAAAATAATCCAATTAGGAATTGTTTTTGAGGGCCTCGTTGATGATGTTTTGGAGCTCGTCATAATTTGGCGGAACTTTTATTTTTTCGCCGTTTAAAAAGACCGTCGGTGTGGCGTTGACGTTGGAACGAATACCGCTTTGATAGTCGTTTTCCACTTTATCTTTTATTTCTTTGGAGCTCAAGCCGTTTTTGAATTCGTCAATATCCAAACCAAGCGTCCGGGCGTATCCGGTAAAAATATTTTCCGCGTCTCCCCTGTTTTCCCACCTATTCTGGTTTTCAAAAATTAAATCATGCATTTCCCAGAATTTATTCTGTCTGCCCGCCGCTTCGGCGGCATAAGCAGCCAGTCTGGCATTTTGATGCTGACGCAAGGGGAAATGACGGTAAGCGAAAGTTATTTTATCGCCAAATTCTTCCGAAAGTTTTTTAAACAGAGGCTGGTAGTAAGCGCAGGCGGGGCACTGAAAATCGCTGTATTCAACTAAAACAACCTTGGCTTCTTTATTGCCTTTGGTCCAATCTGAAGGCGAGACCGCGTTTATCAATATGGCTGATTGTTCCGGTTCGGAACCGCCCAATTTGACCATGCCGAAAATTAAACCGGCTGTTCCCGCTAAAACTAACGCCCACAAAAGAAACCGCTTAATTAAACGGCTTTTTGCTCCGTTTTCTTGCTGTTCCAATTTTTCTTGGCGTTTTAATTCCCGGCGTTCCCTTTTTGTAATTTGTCGTTCTTCCATGGTTTTTACGAGTATTTAAAGATGCTTATCATGCTTTTAATTATAACACAATTTTATCAAAATGTCCATATTGTACGGAACGGTGAGAGCTGTCTTCAAATATCGCAAATTTCATGCCCTTTTTAAAATTTTATCTAAACTTAATACAGGATAAACATTTTCTGGATAAATTTCAATTAATTTAATCCCGCTTTTTCTGCAAATATTTCTTTTTAATTTTATTGTTTCGTCATATCTTTTACTGTCTCGCGCAAGACCAAAATACTCAACAAAGATATTTTTTTCCGGAAGTATCCAGTCGGCTAAGTGTTTAGAGTTTGGATAGCTTTTGTTGCGCTCATGGGGAATTTTATTTTTTGAAAGCCAATTATCAATAATAGCTTCTGAAATAGAATCGCATTTGTGTCCATCGTTGGCATTAGTAATAATTCTATGATACATTCGTTCATTTAATGAACGGCCGGGAGGTAAGCCCGCTTTTATAAGAGCATTATTCCAAGAACCAAAAAGATGCCGCTATTCAATCTTAAAAATTTCCTTGAGCAGGATTTGTTTTCGCAAATAAGTCGAACCCATTTGTTTGATAAATTTTTACTCACTTGGTCGGGCTGCCGAGATTTGCACTCGGGCTACATCGACCCGAACGATGCGTGCTACTGTTACACCACAGCCCGCTTTTACACATAATATTTTTTCATTCTCTCTTTTTCCTCGGCGTCCACCGCTTGTTCGATTTTTTCCAAAGCCCGCTTCAGTTCTTCGGGAGATTTTTTATCCAGTTTGCGGATTCCGTTTCTTAGATACTCGTCTGTGTTTTTTGCCGGGTCTTCCAAAATTTCGGACAGCAAAGAATTCAAAATTAGACCCACCTTCGGACCGGGCGGGATTCCGAGTTCTTTCATCACGTCTTCGCCGTTGACCTTGAGCATTTTGGCGGATATCGGGTCATGAGAAACCTTGTCAATTATGTATTTTAAATGCCGAAGCTTGTAAGGCACCGCCTTGGGCCGGCCGGAACCAATTCTATCCGCTTCCCTGACCTTAATCAAGTTTTCAATGTTTTCGGGGCCGACATTGGCCAGAAGCCGCCGCACCGAGGATTCGGTGACCTCGCCGACATTGTAGTAGAACAAATGATAGCGGACAAACTTGATTATTATTTCAGCTTGTTCCTTTGAAAATCTCAATCTTTCAAGAATGCGGGCAGTAATCCTGGCCCCGACGACATCATGGCCGTAGAAGGTGGAATATTTGCCCTCTCCCCGTTTAGTTTGAGGTTTACCGATGTCGTGAAAAAGTGAAGCCAGCCTTACTTCGGTGGAGTATTTTTTATCGGCGGCGTATTTTAAAGCCAACAAATTGTGTTCCCAAACTGTGTAAATATGATGCAAATTTTGGCCGACGCCGATTCCATCTTCAAGCTCCGGAACGATAAATTTCAATAAACCGGTTTCGTGGAGCATCAGCATTCCTTCGTAAGCTTTGTCGGACTCGACAATTTTCAAAAATTCGTCGCGGATTCTTTCTTTTGATATTGCCCTAAGCAATTCGGCGTTTTCTCCGATTGCGTTCAATGTTTTTTCTTCAATGCTGAAATCCAGCGCGGCGGCAAACCGGACTGCCCGTAACAGCCGCAAGGCGTCTTCGCCGAATCTGTCCCCTGGTTTTCCCACTGTCCTGATTATTTTTTCCTTAAGGTCGGTTTGTCCGCCGAAAAGGTCAACGATTAACTTGCCGTCGGCAGTCGCAAGAGCATTTATCGTGAAATCACGGCGCGACAAATCATCATCCAGTTTTGAAACGAACTTAACTTCTTCAGGATGCCTTTTATCGGTGTATTTCGCTTCTATCCGATAAGGAGTAATTTGAATTTCGCGGAGAATATTATCGGCGCTGTCTGTTTTGACGGTGACTGTCCCAAATTTATTAGCGTAAAAGCTGTCGGGGAATACTTTTTGGATTTCTTCGGGTTTGGCATTGGTGGCAATGTCCCAATCTTTTGGTTTAATCGGTAATCCTTCGACTTCGCTCAGGACAAGATCGCGGACACAACCGCCGACGGCGTATCCTTCATAACCGGCATTGCCAAGTTCTTTAATTATTTTTTGTATTTTGGCTGGGAGTGTCATTTTGTAGTGCCCCCGGGAGGAATCGGACCCCCAATTGTCCCTTAGGACGGGACTGTTATAATCCATTTAACTACGAGGGCGGTTAATTAACTTATCTTGATATATTAACATTTTTGTGATATTTTTCCAAGTATATTGAAGGGTTGAAGGGCCTGTAGCTCAGCTGGTAGAGCGCCTCGATGGCATCGAGGAGGTCGTCGGTTCGAGCCCGATCAGGTCCACCACATTATGCCAAAGATTGTTTTTTCGGAAAATTTTTACAGACCGCAGGAAAATCCCGCTTGGTGCGGCCCGGCTGTTATCCAAATGATTTTAGCCGTCAGTGATAGTGATATAGAAAAACCCCAGCCGGAAATTGCCGGCGAGGTTTGTTTGCCTTGGTGGGGCACGGCTCAAGAAATGATGTTTGCCTACTTAAGCAGATTTTTCGGCAATATTGATTTTAAAGATAATGCGTCGATAGAAGATATAAAACAGCGGCTGAACAGCGGTTATACGGTGGTAGTCAATTGGTGGGATAATTTGGACGCCAGCGAGGAAAGTCCCGAAGACGGGCACTATTCGCTGATTGTTGATTACGATGACGAAGCGCAAACCCTAACTTTAGCCGACCCGATTTCCAGCCGGGGCATCTGGAGGATAGCCCAGAAAGATTTTGAGAATTTGTGGTTTGATTTCTTGGACCCCCAAAGAAAGAAACAAGTAAAGGGGTGGATGCTTTGGGTGGACCCGAAGAGTAAAATTTAAATCGCTCCTAATTCGTTCAAGGTCTTCTCATAGAGCTCAACCGCTTTTTTGGCTTCGGCGTAACGCATGAAATAATTGCTGTCATGGGCAATTTTATTCCGTATTTTGTGCGCCTCCCATAATCCGTCTAAGGTGGCAAGCTGGCCTCTTTCCATGCCCATTAAGCGTTCGCCGAGAGTGTCTCCCGGGAAGCCGGCGTTTTTCAACGTTTCATCAATAAGTTTGTCTGCTTCAATAACGGCGAATTTCCATTCCGCTTCGCGGTAGGAGTTTATGTGTTTTATGATTTCATTCCACCTGGTGTTTGGCGCGCCGCCTTCCGCCGCTTGCGGCGGAAGGATATTTTGAACTGATGGCAAAGAAGGACGGTTTAAGCCGGCAAGCCGTATGACTACGACCAAAAAAATAGCGCCGAAAACCAAAGCGGCTATCGAAAAAATCAGCTTGATAGCCGCAAATGCTCCGGTAGTTTCAAAAACGGGCCAATAATTAAAAACCTGGGCAAATTGGGCAAGAGTCAAATCGCCCAATTTGAATTGGGACGCTTGATATAGATTTCCCAGCGTGTTTGAGATTAAATCGTTTTCCATTTATTCAGTATAATTTTTCTCCAAGTGATAAGCGAGCCTAAGAATAGTCGCTTCATCGAACGGCCGGCCGATAATTTGAAAACCGACCGGCATGTTTGTTTTGTTTCCGTTTCCGCAGGGAACCGAAATCGCGGGCAACCCCGCTAAATTTACCGGCACAGTGTAAATATCGGACAGATACATTGAGAGCGGGTCTGATGACCGCTCCCCTATTTTGAAAGCAGTAGTTGGCGAAGTCGGTCCGACAATGGCATCAACTTTTTCAAAGGCATTATCAAAATCTTTTTTAATCAGCGCTCTTACTTTTTGAGCTTTTAAATAATAAGCGTCATAATATCCGGCCGACAAGGTAAATGTTCCGAGGATAATTCTTCTTTTAGTTTCTGCTCCGAAACCTTCGGCTCTTGATTCTAAATAAGTGTCCAGTAAATTTTTGGCGTCTTTTGCCGAATAGCCGTAACGAATTCCGTCTAATCTTGCCAGATTGGAAGATACTTCGCAGGGCATGATTATATAATACACAGCAAGGGCGTATTCCGCATGAGGCAGGGACATCTCCTCTATCTTGCAGCCGAGGCCCTCTAATTTTTTAATGGCGTCTTCAACTTTTTCTCTGACTTCATTATTTAGACCTTTGCCAAAAAATTCTTTTGGCACTCCAATTTTTAAATTTTTGATTTCTTTGTCTATGTTTTGGGTAAAATCTGGCACTTCTGCGGGGACGGTGGTGGAATCAAAAATATCAGAACCGGCGATTGCTTGAAGAACCAGCGCGGCGTCATATACATTCTTGGTAAGCGGCCCGATTTGGTCAAGCGAAGAGGCCATGGCAATCAGACCATGCCTGGAAACTCTTCCGTAAGTCGGCTTTAGTCCGATGATTCCGCAAAAGCTGGCCGGCTGGCGGATGGAACCGCCGGTATCGGAGCCAAGGGCGAAAACGGCGAGGTCGGCTGCGACGGCCGCGGCGGAACCGCCCGATGAACCTCCGGGAACGCGGGATAAATCAAGAGGATTTTTGGTCGGGCCGAAAGCGGAATTTTCGGTTGATGAACCCATGGCGAACTCGTCTAAATTGGTCTTGCCCAAAAAATTTACGCCAACCGACCGCAATTTTTTTATTACCGTCGCATCGTAGGAGGAAACATAATTTTTTAATATTTTGGAACCGGCGGTGGCAATCGTGCCGTCAATAAGCAGATTGTCTTTGATGGCAACCGGAACTCCTATAAGTTTATTCGTATCATTCGTGTACATTCGTATATTGGCATCGTGTTGGTCAAAGACCGAAAGATAAGCGTTCAGGGCTTTGTTTTCTTTTTTTATTTTGTTCTGATAATGAGTAAAAACTTCTTCAGTGGAAAACTCGCCTTTTTTCAGGCCCTCGGCGACGGTCTTAACGGTTTTTTTCGCGGTATCGGTCATTTTTGAAGAATGGATTTTACTTTTAAAAATCGGTTTTCTTTATGCGGCGCCTGTCCGATAAGTTTTTCATTCAATTGCTCATTCATTTTAAATTCTCCTCTGTCGGCATCTTCCCTCGCCACATTAACCAAGCTGGTGGTCTGGTACAGCGGTTCCACGTCGTTTGTGCCAACCTCATTCAGTTGGTTTATATAATCCAAAATTGAAGACAAGTCCTTTTTTAAATTTCCCTTCTCTTTTTCGGTTATTTTTATTCTGGACAACTCTGCCAAATGGCTTATTTCCTTGTCAGTTATCATTTTATATAACATTAAGACGGTTTAAAATTAACACAATTTATAACATTTTTAAAAATTCCTCTTCGGCAAGAATTTTTATTTTCAGCCGCTTCGCTTCGTCATATTTTGACCCCGGTTTTTCACCGGCAACAACGAAATCGGTGTTTTGCGAGATGGTTGATGAAATATCTCCGCCCAGTTCTCTGATTTTTTCTTTTGCTTCATCGCGGCTCAAAGTTTTCAGCGTTCCAGTCAGAACAAAAGTTTTTCCGGCCAGCTTGTCCGCGCCCTTTGCCTGTTTTTCTTTTTCAGTGGTTATTCCCGCTTTCTTAAATTTCTCAATCAGCTTTTGATTATAAGGTTTTTGGAACCAATCCGCGATGCTTTTGGCTACAACTGGTCCGATATCCGGAACATTGCTTAGTTCTTCAAGGGTCGTCTCCGAAATTTTTTCCAGAGTTTTAAATTTTTTGGCTAAGGCAAAAGCCGTTTCTTCGCCGACATGGTCTATCCCCAGAGAATAAATAAACTTATCTAAGGCGACTTTTTTCTTTGATTGAATGGCCTCAACGGCGTTTTGGGCAGACTTGTCGGCAAATCTCTCAAGGTTCAAAAGGTCATCTTTTTTAAGAGAAAACAGGTCGGCGGCGTCGCGGATAAGCCCGGCATCCATCAACTGGTCAATTATTTTTGGCCCCACGCCGTCAATGTCAAACGCTTTTCTTGAAACAAAATGATAAATCGCCTCTCTTTTGATAGCCGGACAATTTTTGTTGACGCACTTAAAGGCGACTTGCCCCGCTACTTTTTTAATTGTTTCACCACAAACAGGACATCTGGAGGGCATATGAAATTCTTTTTCTTTTCCGGCGCGAAGGTCCTTAATAACTTTTTTGATATCCGGAATAACATCGCCGGCTCGGCCGACCACCACCGTATCTCCTTTCTTTACGCCAAGGCGTCTTATCTCATCAAGATTATGCAGAGTTGCTCTAGAAACCGTAGTTCCGCCGATTTGAACCGGCCTTAAAACGGCTACCGGCGTCAGAACACCTGTTCGGCCGACTTGAACGATGATATCTTCTATAATTGTCTCCGCTTCTTTTGGTGAAAATTTGTAAGCAATCGCTCCGCGCGGCGCTTTGCCCACAACCCCCAATCGTTTAAAAGTTTCGTTGTCGTTTACGATAACCACGACCCCATCT
>Ga0209542_10012011_pt1 | contig 15257 bp, 11 predicted proteins | sample RifCSPhighO2_01_FD_184028 | JGI IMG/M metagenome (GOLD analysis project Ga0209542, IMG submission 184028) | Soil microbial communities from Rifle, Colorado - Rifle CSP2_plank highO2_0.1 (SPAdes) (version 2) | ecosystem: Environmental > Terrestrial > Deep subsurface > Rock core/Sediment ...
AGAGAAGAACAGGAATCCGAATATCGCAAGAATGACAATCCCGATTATCATGAATACTGTTATCTGCGATCTTCTTGACTGGAAAACCAATGAAATCTACCTCTTTTTAGCTGATTATGATAAATAAAAGAAAAGAAATTAAAAAGGTTGTGGAAATTCCAAAGGAATCCCCCTGACCTCAAAAATGCAATGCGTTTTTGCAGGTTGCGGAGTCACTTATACCATACTTCCCATTCCCACATGCTATAATCTGGCGACCAATCCGCCTCTTCTATAACAATATTTGTGATATCTCCTGTCCAATCAGCATCTTTCTTATAAAGGCACATAACTCCAAAATAGTTCTGGATTCCGTAAACTCCAGGATAGTCTGCTGAAGGAGTTCTTCCGAAAACATCTGGGCACGTACCTTTATACTGATCATTTATCCTAAGTCTTATCCAATTAGACGTGGCTCTGTTTATTTTTGTTAAAGTTGTGCCCTTATAAAAGTAATCAGTGCATTTAGAGGCTGCTCCTCCTCCACCAGACGCTATCGCTAATGCAGAGCCTCCTCCAACACAATACTCATCTCCAGGATTTTTTACTATAAATGTTATCTCTTTAGGCTGGTAAGTGAACCATTCAAAATTCCCAACATTAACTCTTTGACCATCAAAAGAGGTGTCTGTCTCAAAGGTAACACCACTGCTTCTGATTAGTATTATTGCTTCTTCTGTCCAATCAGACCCTCTTGCAAGCAGTTTCCAGCCCTCTGTTGTATCGATCAAGCCATCCCCGTCAGCATCCACGCTTTTTGTTCCTGTACTATCTGTCGATATTGTCTGCAGCGCATGCCAGACTCCGCCAGCATTTGGGGCAGCCTGTGCTATCGCAAATATCGCTGCTCCAATCAAAACAATCACTGCTGAAAGCATCCAGACATATCTTTTTGTTATGTTTATTTCCAGTTTCATTCTATCACCTTCTCATTGTTCAAAGCAGTATAAATGGAATGTGGCATCGCATCTCCTGCCTCCTCCGCTTGTCCATTCTTTTGTTGTCCTTGATGGGTCGCCTGCATCCCCCTGTCCAGCGTCGCCTGATGTCCAGCCAGCGCAATTATTTGTTGTGGAAGCTCCTTTCTCGTCAGTGCCTGTCCATGCCCTGCTTATTTTTGTGTCTGAAAGATCAACATCCTGTCCCAGTGCGTTCTTGCTTATTGTTTCATCTATATTTTCATCAAGGAGCTGGGTGGGATTTGCCGCTATTATTGTGTTATCTGCAAGCCTGAAAGGCAGGTTTTCAGCGAATCTGCCTGCAAATCTCTGGCTCACAGATGTTGTCGAGTCAGACAGCCATGCCTTATAGGTTCCAGGCAATTCTGCCTCTCCTGCCTCCAGCTGGCATTTCTGGTCTGCTCCTGCAAGGCCTCCAAGATCCCCATTGTAGATGCCGTCTGTCAGGAAAACATACTTGTAATTTATTTTGCATGCATTGCTGCAGTAATCATCATTATTTTCATTCCCATCATCACACTCCTCTGCTCCGTCAATATCCCCATCAGGGCATTCAATTTTGCAGCCAGAAGAGCAGCCATCACCATCAATTATGTTGCCATCATCACATGCTTCGCCTTCCTCCAAAACATTGTTTCCGCACGCATATGTTGTCACTTCTCCAAATCCGCAGCATATCTTTAGAGGATATGCTGTACAATCTCCTAAATGAGCATTAGTGTTTTCTGAGATTGAGGCAACGCACGTTCCAACATCACTGCATGCTGTGGAATAAGCGCATGACACTTTGTTGTTCTGAGCTGAAATGCAGATATCATTAGGATAGCCTGCAACAGTCCCCTTGCTCACATGGGCATTTGTGTCTGCTGACATCTTCAATGCAACTGCGCTATTGGAATCGCATGCTGTTGTTATTGCGTCTCCGCCCACCCTACAGCAAAGGCTGTAACCATAGTTGTTCTTGTCTGGAAGCTCTGCATGGGCATTTGATGTGTCGCTCATCTTGAGCATCAATGTCTCTTCAGCAGCGCATCCACCTGTCTTCACCGAGCACTGCAGCAGCGGAGCAGAGCATATGCCATTAATACATTCCTCAGTTATGCAGTCATTAGCCACTGAGCATTTCTGGCCTGCATCGCATTTGTTCCCTTCACCAACGCACACCCCTCCACAGTCCACATCAGTCTCTTCTGGGCCCGGATAGCCATCATCGCAAGTTGACTCCTGACAGGTCCTTGGCTCTTCTGGGGTGCAGAACTCACTGTTGCACTGCTCATTGATTATGCATTGTTCTCCATCATCAAATCCCTCTATTATTATTACGCCAGTCTTTTCATCCATCCTGAAATTATTATCAAAGACCCTCAATGTATAATCATACGCGTCTTGCTTCAGGTAGGGATGCAATATATTCTCTGCCTGCTGCAGATTATCTGTTGAGAATGTCACTCCATCGCCAAAGTCCCATAGATAGGAGAAGACCTTTGTCGCATCATACCCCTCAAGCAGTTCCAATGTGAACTGTGCTGGGATTCCTGTCTCTCCTTGCCATTCAGCCTGCGATCCTGCGATGCTTTGGATTATTTCTGCGGCCTCAAATTCCCCAAGATCCTCTGTGAGCCTCATCTTGGCTGTCATATCAGGCCATAATGGCATGAAAGCAAATGGCTCGTCGCTCTCAACATAGAACACAGGCCTTCCACCAACAATCTTAAGGCCGCAGGTTATGCACTCATCTATGCACATCTTATCGACAACAGCCTTTGTCACTGCGCATATGTTGGCGTAGATATTGTCATAGACTATAGCCATCCTGCCAAGGTCATTGTTCACAGTCCCTCTTACTGCCTTGTCGCCTACCTTGTTTATGTACATCTTGTCAAACACAGAAGTTTCAATGAAGTTTCCTGACTCCAAGTCCCCAGGAAGCACAAGATCCCTTATCAGGCTCAGGGGATTGCTGAACAGCCCAGCAAGCGTTGTCGTGAATGACATCTCTCCAACCACTATGTTCTCTGGAGAATATATCAATGATGCTTTCTTTGCATCATACCATATCTTTGCCCCTTTCCCTTCAATAACATCGTTCCTGCTGCACCCGAGGTACTTGCCCTCCTGAGACTTTATCACACCATCACAATAATCATAATGCCCGTCAGATGAATATGTCTGCTGGGATTCCTTGAACAGCCTGAGGAGTGACTTGTCCTGGTTTTCAGACGAGTTTATAGGCAGATTGACTGAGGTTCCAAAAGCAACTTTCTCCCCGCCTTCATAGCTCAGCACGCAGATATTGTTGATGCAAGGACCCATGCCGCAGTCAGGGGGAAGGCCTACTGCCACAGTATCCCCAAAGACATATCTCGAAGCATCGTATTTTGCGCTCAGGATGAAGTACTGCATGTCATTCACAGCCTCATTTGGATCTCCGCAGAAAAGTGTATAATCAGAGCTGCCTACAAGTTCAATAAGATTCAGCGCAACAAGCGATGTCCTTGTGTTCCATTCACCATTGCTGCAGTAATAATCCATTGTATAGTTTCCGTCATCTACGCAAAGCCCTGTGTAGCCGTCATAATAATAGCACTGCTCTTTGAGGCATGTCCCTGTAGTGCTTGCGGTCTGGTCATATTTCTCTGCGCAAGTCTCATCTATCTCTTCATTGCAGTCATTGTCAGCGCCGTCACATGCCTCTGTTCCTCCTGGATAAGCAAATGGATTATCATCATCGCAGTCAATAGTTCCGCAGATTGGCCACTGACCCCCCATATCAGAAAAATAATCACCATCAGAATCAGGGCAGGCGCAATCCTCTACATCATCATAATCAACAACACCATCGCAGTCATTGTCAAGGCTGTCCCCGCAAATCTCAGTTGAGGGGACTATCCCAGTGCATCCTGCCCATTCTCCATCAACACAGGTTTCAGTCCCTGCTGTGCAAACACCAATATTGCTGCTGCATCCCTGCGTATCACCATCAGTGCATTGGCAAAGGTCTCCATCAACAGCTGCTCCGTCAACAACACCATCACAGTTATCATCTTTATTGTTGCATTTTTCCTGAGCAAGGTAATCACAGCCAAGGACTGCGCACAATCTGAATCTATCTGCCAGACTTGTCAGCAGCTGGGTATTCAGGTAAAAATCTCTCACACCATAATCTTCTCTGACTGCCCAATTGTTTGGGATCATAATCACATGAGGCTCAAAACTTCCTCTGCTGTCACAATAAGCTAGAGTGCATGCCCATGAAGCACTTTCTCCCCTGCCAAAATTAACAGCAGCATCATTGACCTTTGAGTCTGTTAATACCCTTATGCTCTGAGGATATACAAAACCTCCATCTGTCCATGGCTCAAGATATATCAATCTGACATTCTTAAAAGGGTTTGAAGATGACACAGAAATGCTTGAATCTGTAGGAGGATTCTGTATTGGCTCATCCACCTCTTCCCCATTCTGATTTATGCATATTCTTCTTTTCACTGAATCTGCTGTTGTGCTGTAAATTAACTCTGTCTTGTCCTCTGCTGCAGGAAGGTCCCTCACTTTCAGTATATCACCCGCTTTTACTGGAATTCTGAAATCAGGGACAACTATGGTTGGTTCGCTGCTCTTCTGGTACATGTATGCCTCTGAACCTCCAACCCCGATGCATGCACTTGCCTCATATGTGGGAACAGTTGAAGTTTGAGAATCTCCAGTGCAAGGGTCAGTGCAAACAGACACACACGGCGGTTCCCCCAAACAAAAACTACCACAACAGCCTGTCTTTTCACACATTCCAGCATAGATAAATGGCCTGTCAGTAGCATCAGCAGGCTTTATCCTGTCAATTGATGTGCTGCGAGTCATCTCAGTGCGTTTACCAGAACCACTTACAACAACTCCCACTTTGTTTACCTGGATCTCGCCGTCATCCATAACATAATAATCTCCTATCTTATCTATTCTATCCCCATCATCAAGAATAGGGCCTGTAAATGCAAGAGAAACATGAGAAATGGATATCATCATAAATAATGCTGTTAGAATTGCGACAATCCTCTTTTTTGCCATTCTTTGTATATACTAATCTTCTTTATTTAAAAATATTTCTGCTTAAAGCCTTTCCATGCCTGGATGGACCAAGAGGTTGTTTTTTCTCCTATTGTTTAGCTTTATCCTGTCCTCTATTGAACTTAATGATTTTTTGATGGCATTGCTGTCCATCCCCAGCATCAAGAAGAATGCCTTTAGGTCAGAAGGATTCCTCATATCAAGCGGCTCATGGGCAAATGATGCTATTGCTGTCCCTACCTTGTATTTCCTGCAGAGCCTTATGTTCTGCATCATCCTTCCCATGATCACAGCCCTTCTTTGTCCGTGTGATAATAGCACAGAGCTGAAATCAAAGCATATCATCTTGTCCTTCTGCTTTGCAAGGCTGCACAGCACATGGTTCAGACCTGACCTTTTCTGTGTTATTGAATCCCTCTCATTTGTGCTCTCCATGCCATATATCAGGTCTGCCTTTCTTCCCTCAATCCACTGCCTCGGGTCTGTTGTCTTTATCACAAGGATATCCGGCATTATCTTTTTTATTTCAGAGGAAGCTGTATAAAGCGTTATTCCTGTCTTTTTCTGCAGATGCTCAATATGGTCCTTATATGCTGGTTTCAGCTCCCTGTAGAAGAAGCAGAGGCTGCCATAGCCAAGTCTTTCAGCTATCTTGATGAACTCCTCTTCATTCTGGTCAGGAAAAACTATATCTATCATTAAAATCACCAAACAAAGCCCTATTTAAAATTCTTTTCCTCCAGCGCAGCCTTCTTTATGTCAATCACTGCTGAATTATCGCTGTCCTCTTTTACCTCAAATTTCTCTATTTTTATCCTCTTCCTGAACATCGGGGAGTCAACCACCAATGTCTCAAACTCGCCGCCCTCTCCTGCAACATTGATGCCGAGCTTCTTGTTCAGTTCAGCAAGCCTCCCGACATCCTTCTTTGTTATAACTCTTCCAAGCCATGATTTGTCCAGCCCTTCTGCTGCAACAGAGGTCATGATGAACCTGAAACCATTATCCAGGAGCTCCTTCATATACTTTTCCTGGTCTTTGTGCCAGAGGGGAGAGAATACCTTAAGGCCCAGATGGTCGCAGATCCTCTCAATTCTCTGCCTTTGGTAATCTGAGAACAAGGCTCCTGTCACAATGCCCTCTATCTTATATCCATCCTTTGCTCGGATGATTGCCTTTTCAAGATCCTTTAACTCTGCCTCTTTCTGGCCTTTTGTATGCTGCTCTATTATTGGGATATTCATTGCTTCTGCCTGAAGCTTTGCAATATCTACTGCTGGCGTGTGGAACATGTATGATGCTGGATTGCGGCTTTTTATGAGTATGAGGCATGCTATCTCATAATTCTGCCTACCCATCACATATGCCGCATATGCTGAATCCTTTCCAGAGCTGAATAAAACACCCAGCTTTACATTCTTTTTCTTGTAGAATCTTCCAAGATATTCTGATTTTGTTCTGCAGCCAGCTTTTTTTGCAAGCTTTGCTATTGCCCTGTCAAACCTGCTGCCATACTGCGCAGCCCTCTTCTTTCTCTGGGCAAAAATCTCAGGCATCCCAAGGTATGCTGCAGCATCCCTCAGTATGAGCTTGTTCTGTTTTTCTGAAAGCTTATATCTTGATGGAATCTTAAGAGCATATTCAACAAGCTTCTTGTCAAGGTAAGGCACCCTCAGCTCAATGGAGTTCACCATTGTGATCACATCATCCCTGTAAAGGTCTCTCTCATACATCTTGAGCAGCCCGGAATAGCATTCTCTGTTGACATTGCCTGATTGTTTATGCCTTTCATATCCTGCAAATATCTCCTCGCTGCCAAGGCCAGACAGCATCACTTTTACCCCGTCTTTCTGGGCCTCTTTGCAGCACAGATAGAAAGGAAGAGCAACCCCAACCTTCACAACATTGGAGTCCTCTATCAAAGGAACAATATTTGAGAGATGTTCCTCAACTTCGCTGAGCTTTATTGTTATGACCTTAAGCTTCAAACCAATCTCCTTTGCTGCCTTTCTCGCGTAAACAGCGTCTTCTGCCTCTTTTTCTGACTCCAGCGCAGCAGTGTAGCATGTGAAATCAACTTTCTGCCTTTTGAGGACCATGGCAAGAAGAGTTGAGTCAACCCCTCCTGAGAAAAGAAGCCCGATTTTCCTGTTGGGAATCCTTTTCCTGACTGCTTCTTCAATGAGCCCCGCAACATCTTTCTTTATGGCATCATGACTTTTTGTATTTTCTGGCTTGATGGAGAAGAATGGCCTGTCTTTCAGCTCAATGCTGTTCTTCATAATGTCATAAACCAATATCTTTCTTGGGTTAAGCTCTTCAATATCCTCAAATCCAGTTGCCTCAAGCGCTTTTTTCTCAGACGCAAAGGCAAATCCTTTCTTTCCAAGCCTTTTCTCAGAATACCAGACCGGCTTTACACCAATATTGTCTCTTGCAACAATTGCCTTATGTTTGTCCACATATCCAACAGCATAATCTCCATCAAGCTCTTCAATCTTCTCTGGCAGGATCCCCTCCTCAAAGAGCCTGAACAGCATCTCTGAGTCATTCTCTGCTTTTATGCCAAACCTTTTTCCCAGCTCTTTCCAGTTGTAGACTTCGCAGTTAGACACAAAAACCCCTCTGCCAACTAAAGGCTGCCTTATGTTGCCGACAACAGAATGAAGGTTATGGCCTACTGCCCCATTCTCAATCTTATGGATTCCTGTGCTGTCTCTTCCCCTATATCTTATGATCTTAAGACATTCCTCTACAAGCTTCTCTGGGTTATTCTCATTAAAGACCCCTATTATGCCGCACATAACAAAGGCATAACCTTCTTGGTTTTTAAATGCTTTTGTTATTTATCTTCTGTGTCAATACTTACAATGTAAGTATTATTATATAGCATTTCTTACCAATTAGTTACTAAAGAATATAAATATTTATATACTAGTTATGTATCACTAAACAGTAACAATACCTAAACACCCCCTAAAAAAGAGACAGATAACCTCGGTTATCTGCCTTCTTTTTTTAACATCACAAAAAATCACATAATATGCATGATCACCTCTTTTTCCCCACAGCGCTTCTTTGGGAGTGTTGTGGGGTTTTATGATCATATAATCAATATCAGCCTAAGGCATATCTATGCTAGAAGCGTACTGCATACATTAGACAAAAGACAAACCAAAGGTTTTTAAACCTGATTTCATTCAATTTCATTCATAAAAAGTTATGCAAATGGGTCCTTGTTGAGCAAAAACAGATGTTTTTGGCTATGAAATCAAGACACTCTTGCGTAATACAGCCCGGCACGAGAGTACTCAATGGAGCTTAAGGCAAAGCCAAGCAATGAGCTTGGGAGTTAGTGTTTCGGGCAACAAAACCCTCATTGAGGGTATTTTTATATTTAAAAGTCAATATGTTGCTTTTTAAGGCAACTGGCAGTTTAATGGTCATAAAAACCATAAAGAACAAGTAAAACCTTGATATTCACTTTATTCAGTATCATTAGGGGGAAAAGACGACTATTATAGGTTTATTAGCTTGTTCTGGATGGCATAAAAGAAGAAGCAGGGAGCATCATTATCATGTTTGTCACAATGTACCCTAAAGGGAATATTGGGATAATTAGATTCAGATAAGCTTCTTCTTTAGAGACAAAAAGTCGTAGTTAATATTAATTTCGGAGGCGAATAAAATGGGAAAAATAAGCCCAGTAGCGGCAAAATATATTGTACATGCAGAGATAGATATTGAAGGGGTTGTTGACAGGCCTGATGTTATTGGAGCAATCTTCGGACAGACAGAGGGTCTTCTGGGAACAGAGCTTGAGCTAAGAGAACTCCAGAGATCAGGAAGAATAGGAAGGATTGAGGTCAATACAGACACAAGATCAGGCAAGACAAGAGGCGAGATAATCATACCATCTTCTCTTGACAAGGCAGAGACAGCAATAGTTGCAGCTGCAATGGAGATCATCCAAAGGATTGGCCCGTGCAATGCAAAGATAAAGGTAAAGAACATTGAGGATATCAGGATCTCCAAGAGAACCTTTGTTGTTGAAAGGGCAAAAGAGCTTCTGAAGCAGCTTATTGACACAACAATGCCTGATTCACAGGAGCTTGCAGATGAAGTTGCGTATTCTGTAAGAGTGATGGAAATACAGGAGTATGGAAAGGACAGACTGCCTGCAGGACCTGCGATCGACGAAAGCGATGATATAATCATTGTCGAGGGAAGAGCTGATGTGCTCAATCTCCTGAAGCACGGAATAAAGAATGCAATCGCAATCAACGGAACATCTGTTCCGCCGACAATCGTCGAGCTCTGCAAGAAAAAGGAGGTCACTGTCTGCGTTGACGGAGACAGGGGAGGAGATCTCATAATAAAAGAGCTCATGGGAGTCGCTGACATTGACTTTGTATGCAAAGCTCCTGCAGGAAAAGAGCTTGAGGAGCTCACAAAGAAGGAGATCCACCAGACTTTGAGGGCGAGGGTGGCTGTTGAACAGGCAAAGCTCGATATCAATGGCAGAGGAGGAAAAGCCCCTGAAAGGGCTCCTGAAAGGCAGGAAAGGCCGCAATTCCAGAAATTCGACAGGAATCAGAGGAATATGCGGGAGGAGCCAAGACCATTGCAGAAACAAGCGCCAGTCAGGAAAGTGAAGATCTCTGATGATGAGAAAGCCAAGTTCAAAGGCATGCTTGAGGATCTCATTGGGACAAGAGGAGCATACATACTTGACAAGGACCTGAACATCCTTGGAAAGGTGCCTTTGACAGAGCTTGAGACAACAGTGAAGAGCCTCGGCTCAGGAGTCTATGCGATTGTCTTTGACGGCAGCATTGACAAGAGCCTTGTGGAGACAGCAGACAGGGCAAGAGTCAACTTCCTTGTCGGAATGGACTCAAAGTTCTCAGGCAGCACAAGGATCAATATCTTGACATCAGAGGACGTTTAGAGATATACTCAATTTATCTTATTTTTTTATTTTTGTTTTTCTATTATTTCTTTCAATGTTTTCTTGGCCTCAGAAACCATCCTAGGTTCTTTCCTGTTCTCAGGGATTTTCACAACAATACAATCAGGTATCTGGCCCTTTAGAACAAATATTATGCTTCTGTTAGAGCCCATAAACAAGACATATTTCCCCCTGAAATCCAATACTGTTATTGGAGCAGGAAGCGCACTTGAATATTCTTCCTTCATAATCCTTTTAGCATCTTTTAGATTGCATTCTTCAACAGCTGCAACGTAGATTTCAGAAGGGTCAATCTTTTTTCTCGACAATCGGATATCCTTAGGACCAATATCAAGAAGATGCAGGATCATATCAACGGATTTCTTGACTCTTTCCTTGTCTATCTTAACGTCCTTCAATAGATTCTCAATCCTTTCCATCTTAAGTCTCAACAATCTTTACCCTGTGCCCAATCTCCTTTGCTTCTTCAAGAATAATATCCATTGTCTCGCATTCCATGTTCTCTTCTATCTTGGATTTATGGTATCCTTTCTTCCTCAGCCTTTTATGAAGCTTCTTCAGGCTGCACTTTGTCACAATGCAAAGGTCCACAAGCTTTGGGCTTATATAATGGCTCAGGTGAGAATCAATAACTAGCTTTCTTCCTTCTTTTCTTGCTTTCCTGATCATCTTCTCAAGAGCTTTCGCAAGCCTTTTCTCATCCACAATCATTGTCATTCTTTTCCTGTCATAGCCTTCAGAAAGTTTCTCTTTCCTCACAACCCTGTTGACATCAATATACTCATACCTGTGCTTTTTTGCAAGCTTCCTGGCCAGCGTTGTCTTTCCTGTCCCTGGGGTGCCTGTGACAATGACTATCTGCTCTTTCATGAAAATAAGAAACAAAAAAGATTATATAAAGCTATGCAAGGGCTTCCATGACTCTGTAGATGGGATATTGCGGGCCCTGCGTCACAGAAAGGAAAATCACAATTATTATTGACAGCACAATGAGCATCACAATAGTGATTCCCAGCACAATGAAAGCGCTCTTGACTCCGCTTGTCAGGCCAACATAAAGCGGAGGGCCTATAAGCAGGCTAAGAGTCACTATTCCTCCGAGCAGCACAAGCAGAAGCATGACCAGCTCGCTGTTTCTCCAGTCCATCCATCTTCCGATGTTCTTTATCATGAAGCTGAACAGGGACCAGGTTATGATCAGCAGTACTGCTGAGCCAGAGCCAATGCCAAAAAGAGAGGCGAAGCTTCCTTTGCTTTGGATAAGCTTCCTGAATCCAAGAAAGATTCCTGCCAAGATCAACAGGACAAACACAGAGCCAAAAAACACCGAAAGCTTGTGCAGCATAAGCCACGAGGTCGCATACTCTCCCTTTACATGGAAGCTCTCCCATGGATCAAGCCCTCTTGCAGTTTTCACATAACCCTGTTCATACTCTATCTGGCTTGAGAATCTCTGGAGATCATCGCTCTGTACTCCTTCAGAATATGCAGCAGCCTTCTCAAGAGCGCCAAACCCTGTCCTGTAATCAACCTTTGCTTCCCCTCCTTTCAGATATAGGCCTTCCTGCACACTGACAGACACTCTTATATCATCAACATCTCTGTTCAGCTTTATTGTCTCAAAATCAAAGTCATAAGTCCCAATGCCTTTGTCTACATAGCCCTGGACCTTATAATAGACAAGGATAATCCCAGTGTCCTGTTCCTGTATTGGAAATGGGAGCTTAAGGTCATACCTGACTGATTTTGAAAGCTGGCCAACGTTCTTTTCAATGGTGTAATACAATGCAGGCCATCTGTTCTGCCAGTACCAGCTGCTGCAGGTTTCTTTATACTGCCCGCATGTGCCTGAATCTTCATCATAGTCAGTGCAGATCTTTTCCCAATAGCTGCATACCTTGTCTTTTTGCTGCACCTCCTGCAACATATTGACTATCCTCACTGATTCTCCAGGGATCTCTATCTCAATCTCAGTAAGATTATCTTTCCCGGTGTTCTGGATCTTGAGCTTGGCAGCAACTATGGCATCGCCTTCCTCATCAAACACCACAGAATAATATTGGTTCTGGCCAAACGAATCCCCTCCATAATAAGGCATCATCTCCAAAGATGGTTTTGTCGCAGCAACAGCAGGGACGATTGCAACCAAGGCCATCATCAGAAGCAAAATAAATACAATCTTTCTCATTTTATTACCTCCATGAATATTTCCTGTATTCATCAAAGCAGTTAAGCAGGACTTTTATTTATAACCAGAACTAAGCTTCAAACAAGATTAAAGTCATCTGTATTTATGCGCTTCAACATCTCTATCTGTACTTTTTTACAAGATGATCAATCAGAAGATATATCATGAGGCATAGCACTGCTCCAATAGCAAACCAGAGCCCTATAGGCTGTGATGAAGCTGCCTGAGGAGCCATTGCAAATGTTTCCTGTGCTGCCATGTCTGCTGCAGCTGGCGCTGACTCCAGCATAGCCCTCTCAGCAACAGGAGCTGCTTTCATAAGAGAGCTGCTTCCAATTGAGCTGACTGAGCCAAAAAGGTTCTGTGCATACTGAAGCACCAGTGCAATGACACCTATTGCGGCAATGGCCGGAAGTATTGACTTAAGCTTTTCCTTGAATCCCTCGCTGACTGCCTTTGGGGCTATTATCACATATTTGTTCGCAAGGCTGTAATGAAGCACCTCTTTACCTTTGTCTGAATAATGGAATTCGCCTGCCTCAACAAGCCTGCTTGCAAGAAGATGCCTTAGGTTATAATGCACAGTGCTTATGGGCAGGTTAAGCTCTTTTGAGAGTTCAGTCTCTGTTGCTTTCTTGTTTGACAGATGATCAAGTATCTTTCTGGAGGTGTCATTGGACAGGACCTGGGCCAGCTTCTTTGCCTTATCCTCCTCAAGGCTTACCATCAGGAATGTCTCTTTCTTTGCCATAAAGTTATGTTGTTGGATTTCTTATTTAAATATTGCCAAAGCTTCAATCCAGCCCAAAGTCTTGACAAAAACACAAACTTTTTATATATTAGTTCTTATTTTCAGAACATTATGACATAAATCAGAATAAAATACTATAAAATAAGACATAAATACTAAAAATAAGATAAAAAATAAATAAATCAGATAATAAGTCTGATATTCAGATAATATAAAAAATGACTCAAAAACCTTACCTGGTGCAGTGCGACAAGCGCGGCCAGATCGTGATCCCCAAAGAATTAAGGCAGAAGCTGGGCATTGTGAAAGCAGATTTTGATCTTTTCTCAATAAAGGAGGAAGGCATATTCTTGAAGGTAAGGAATAAATGAGAAAATATGCAAAGCCAGTAAGCTGCGACAGCAGGGGGCAGCTTGTAATACCTAAAGAGGTAAGGAAAGAGCTTTCTATAGAAGAAGGGACAGGCTTCTGGGTTTTCTTTCTGGAGAAAGAAGGCATACTTCTCAAGAGAATAACTGATGAATCTGTCGATGCCCATGATCCAGTGATCCATGAGATGCTTGAAAAGAGCGCAAAGCTCGGCGTAGAGAAAGCCAACCTGAACAAGACAATCCAGAATTATCAGAAAAAAGAGAAAGGGGGTTTCTGGGAGATATGAAAAAGCTTCCTTTGACGCAGGCATTGTTTATTCTGGCAGTCGCAGCCATTGCCCTCTTCTCAATAATAAGGAATCCCCTGCCAATAGGATTCACTGTCCTTGAGAAAGCAGAGGTGTTTGCAGGAAAAGATACTTATTATGCAGGAGACATGGCCCATATTTTTGTAACTCCTACAAGCGCCGATTACACCCTTGAAGTGTATGGTCCAGAGGGCAGCCTGTATGCAGTCTCAACCGATTTCCCAGTCAATAAAGCAGGAACTTACACAATAAAGGCAATATTAAAAGAAGGCAATTTGACCAATGAAATTCATGGAGAATTCTCTGTAATCAACAAAGAGCCTGTTCAAGAGACAGGCGATTCCGAAACCATTGCAGCCAATTTAAGTGCCTCAGCAAACGAAAGTGTATCTGATGTTTCTGCAGGGATTCAGATTGTATCAGAAGTGAATGGTACAATAAAAGACAGCAATAACAATGACGTTGGAAAGAAAATAGAGGATGAACAAACCTTTGAGACCTTCTTTAATTTTGTAGGGAAAGTGGATGACAAATTTGTGATAAGCTTCTATCACAACTCAACAACAGCGCAGCCAGTCTGGATTGAAGGATATCTTGATTACAGTCTTTCTGCGCTATCTGCAAGGCCTTATGAGACAGTTAACCTCACAATCCCCCTGAAGAACAATACAAAAATACCCAAATTCAGGCTGCATGTCGGTCTTGAGTCAGAAGTCTTTGAGTTTGATATTGAGATAGTGCTGAATGTAGAAGATGGCAGCGCAGGAGATGAGCTGGACCTTAACAGGGTGCAGGGCCTTATATCAGAGGACATCAAGCAGAAGGATATTGAGTTCACAAAAGATGATGTGAGGGAAGAGATAATATACGATGAGAACAATAACGCAATCAAGTCAATAAAGATTGAGAAAGAGGGAATAAAGATCAAAATCAATGGAGCTGACAGGAATAAGATAAACAATTCCTGGTTCAGAAATGGCGTACTGCACATGGATTCTGTCTCAATAAAGAACGCGACAATAAGGATACCCTACCCCCAGCCAAAAGGCATAACAATAGCACCAAAACTGTACATAAAAGAGGATGCAGAAACTGTATTCAGGGAAGCAGAGCCTTACTGTCTGAATAAGACAGTAGAATCCAAGAAAACAGTTAGAGCAGAATGCGACAATAATAAAGATCCATTATGCCTAAGCTCAGGAGGCACAAAAGAGGAGGCGGTATATACTGCAATACCTGATAAAACAAGATGCTTCAACACAATAACAACAACCCCAACATACTATGAATTCTCAGTTGAGCACTTCTCAGACTATTATGTCAATTCAACAGGGGGCAATTATCTGACACTGACAGACTGCCTGTTCGCAATAAACAACACAGCAAACACTTGTTCTATAAATGAAGGCGGAACATGGGCTATAAACAATTCTTATATGTTTTTCATAGGAGACAACGCAATAGAATTGAACACAGGAAACATAGTCCTTGACTGCAATGGCACAATAATAAAAGGAAACAAAACAGGGAACGGGGTAAGCCATGTAAGGTCAGGGACAAACCTCACCGTAAGGAACTGCCATATGCAGGATTTTGATTATGGATTT
>Ga0209542_10012012_pt1 | contig 15256 bp, 17 predicted proteins | sample RifCSPhighO2_01_FD_184028 | JGI IMG/M metagenome (GOLD analysis project Ga0209542, IMG submission 184028) | Soil microbial communities from Rifle, Colorado - Rifle CSP2_plank highO2_0.1 (SPAdes) (version 2) | ecosystem: Environmental > Terrestrial > Deep subsurface > Rock core/Sediment ...
CCGCGCTCCATCGCCTCGCGCACGCCCTTCTCTACCGGGCCGATAAACTCGTTGGGCACGACGCCGCCCTTAATGCTGTTGATGAACTCAAAGTGGTCCTCGCGCGTCGTGTTTTTAGAAACTTTTTTGTCGGGGTTAACGGGCTCCAGTGGTTTGATGCGCAGGCGTACATGGCCGTACTGGCCTTTGCCTCCCGTCTGCTTGATGTACTTCCCTTCCGCCTCGGCGCCCTGCGTAATCGTTTCGCGGTAGGCCACCTGCGGCTTGCCGACGTTGGCCTCCACGCCGAACTCGCGCTTCATGCGGTCCACCAAAATTTCCAAATGCAGCTCGCCCATGCCCGCGATGAGCGTCTCCATCGTCTCCGGGTCGGTCGATACTTTAAAGGTCGGGTCTTCGTCGGCCAACTTCTTCATCGCCATGCCCATCTTTTCCTGGTCGGCTTTGGTCTTCGGCTCGATGCGCAAACTGATGACCGGCTCGGGGAATTTAATCTGCTCGAGCTGTATCGGGTTAGCCTCATCGCACAGCGTGTGGCTGGTGCGCGTGTCCTTCAATCCTACGGCGGCGGCGATTTCGCCGGCAAAAACTTTTTTTACTTCCTCGCGCTGGTTGGCCTGGAGCCTCACGATGCGGCCGAGGCGCTCTTTCTGGCCCGTGGTGGAGTTGTACAAATAGGAGCCCGCCTCGACGGTGCCGGAGTATACGCGGAAGAAGGTCAGCTGCCCGACAAACGGGTCGGCCTGCAGTTTAAACGCGAGCGCGGTAAAGGGCTCGCTGTCGTCGGCGTGTCGCGTCACCTCCTCCCCGGTGTTGGGGTTGATGCCCTTGATAGGCGGCATATCCAAGGGAGAGGGCAAGAGGTCGACGACCGCGTCGAGCACCAACTGCACGCCTTTGTTTTTGAGCGCGGAGCCGGTGTAGACCGGGAAGATTTTGTTGGCGATGACCGCCTTGCGCAGGGTGGCCACCAGTTGTTCCATCGTCGGCTCCTTGCCGTCGAGGTACGAGGTCATCAGCTCGTCATCGTGCTCGACTATTTTTTCCACCAGTTCGGCGTGGTACTTCTGCGCGTCGGCCTTGAGGTTCTCCGGAATTTCATACTCGGTCACCACCGAGCCCATGTCGCCCTCAAACTTGTAGGCCTTCATGGTCAGGAGGTCGACAACGCCGTCAAAGTTGGCCTCGCTGCCGACCGGCAGCTGCATGCGCACCGCGTGTTTGGTCAGGCGGTCGAGGATAGAGGCGTAGGACTTTTCAAAGTTGGCGCCCATGCGGTCCATCTTGTTGATAAAGCACACGCGCGGCACATTGGCCTCGTCGGCGTAGCGCCAGTTCGTTTCGCTTTGCGGTTCCACGCCGGCGACGCCGTCAAACACCACCACTGCGCCGTCGAGCACGCGCATGGAGCGCTTGACCTCCACGGTAAAGTCGATGTGCCCGGGCGTGTCGATGATGTTAAAGCGGTACTTCTTGGCCAAGTCCTTTTTATCGGGCTCATTGGTTTTGGTCCAAAAACAGGTAATGGCGGCGGCGGTGATGGTGATGCCGCGCTCGCGCTCCTGCTCCATCCAGTCGGTGGTGGTCTCGCCCTCGTGCACCTCGCCTATCTTGTGCTGGGAGCCGGTGTAGTACAAAACGCGTTCAGACGTGGTGGTCTTGCCGGCGTCGATGTGGGCGATAATCCCAAAATTTCTAAGTTTCTCTAGAGGGTAGTCTCGGTTCATAATTTATTGGGCGAATGCCGACCTGCCCGCCGGCAGGCGGGAGTTGCGCAGCTTTTCGAGTGGATAGTCGCGGTTCATATAGTTGGATTAAAAAATGCGCCAAAGGCGTTAGTGACAATATATATGGAGTTGGGCAAAAAGAAAAGGCCGGCGTTTTGCGCCGGCCTAAATATAGAATGGAAACCTCCATATTCCCCCACTGTCACATCTACCTGCGGAACTAGTGTGACGGGGCGTATCTGGACGAACCCTGTCGGTCCAGACTACAGAGGTTCTGCTCCTTCAGGCCGCGGGACCTTTAGGAACACTCCTTACGCTATGAGGTGTGGGCGCACCCGGAGCCTCGACTGAAGAGTCTACACAAAGAGCCGTACAAAAGTCAACTACTCATGCGAAATGGGGATGCCAATATTTAAAAATTTAAGATTTCCTGCCGTATATTTCCGGGTGGATTTTGGCGAGCTTGGCGCGCGCTTCGGTCATAAACGCTTCTACATCCTGCTCGCGTTTGGTCAGCTCTTTGCGGCGCTGGAGGCCGCCGTGCGGAGAACTTTTGACCGCTTTTATAAACGAGTTCAGCAATTTGGAGCACTCCTCCGCTCTTTTCTTTAAATTTTCAAATGTTTCAATATTTAAATATCCAATGTCGTGTGCCGCGTACAACTGCGCCCGCACTTCCCCTGCCGACCCCTTGGCGATATACAGATAATTCACAAACATATCGCGCGTACCGCTCTCAAACCCTTCGGCGATATTGCTCATCACCGAGATGCTCGCGCGCTGTATCTGGTCGGTAAATCCCCTGTCGCTGTTGCCTTTAAAAACTTTGTAAACTTCCGCGGTCAGCTCCCGCGCCCGCTTCCAAGACAACAAATCTTCAAACCGTTCCACCGTCGCCATGCAAAAATCGTATCATGACTTTAAACTTTCAAATATTTAAACGTTTAAATCTTCAAATCTTGAAACTTTTAAATTTTCTTTACCGCGCAAAAAGAAAAGCCCGCGGGTTAGGCGGGCTTGGATACTTTGATGCGCTGCTTTGCGCAGTGGAAATAGGCGAGGCCGGTTTTCGGGTCTGACTTTGCTATGTACCGCACGCCGTTTTCGAACAGATACAGGAGCTCGCGCGCGTTAGAGGCACAAGACCAAATGTCGACGGCAAGGCAGCGGTCGCCCTTGCAACGGCACCCGGGCGCTCCCTCCTTCGGGTCGGCCATGATTGCATCCTCCAAAAAGAATCTCCGAAGACTCTAACTCCTGCCACGCCAAAAAGCTACCACGCGAAGTCCTGCCTGCCGGCAGGTAAGGGGCGAAGGCTTTGTTGGCGAGCTTACTTCGGGTGCTTGGTGATATCGAGCAAAACATAAGCATCACCTCTGATAGCAAAATAAAAGCGGTACGAACCAGTGACTCGTGCCTGCCATATGTCTCGCGCTTCATCGTACTTTTTTGCACGAAGAGACGGGTGGCGTAAGTCGCGTATCAGTATATCGACTTGTTTATAAGCTGCATCACGCACAGCGATAGGCATTTTCATCAACGCACGATGATAGTGCACCGTTGGCTCTGCTTTCATTTCTCAAATGCGCGCCTCATTGCTTTACCGGAGGAAAAAGAGCCGAGTACTCTGCCGGCTTTCATATCGCGCAAACCGGCAATAACTCCCTTGGAAAGCCTAGACTTTTTTTTAGTTTCAATAGGTACTCGCGTAGGAAAAAGTGCCAGCCGTTTTGTAGTGACCTGTTTGAGTTCTTTAACCTCCTCCTCAAGCGCCCGGAGACGTTTTTCAAATACCGCCGTAGTCATGCGGTCAGTATATCAAAACTGGTGTTTTTTACCACGCGAAGTGGGCGAAGGCTTTGTTGGCCTCGGCCATCCGCAGCACATCTTCTTTTTTCTTTATGGCGCTCCCCTCGTTGTTGGCCGCGTTCATAAGTTCCTGGGCGAGCTTTTGCGCCATCGGCTTGTCCTTGCCGCCGCGCGCGGCGATGAGTATCCAGCGGAACGCGAGCGCCTGCTTGCGTTCTTGCCGCACCTCGCGGGGTACCTGGTAGTTCGCACCCCCGACGCGCCTAGAGCGGATTTCCATCGCGGGGCCAACGTTGCGGATGGCCGTCTCAAACACGTCGAGCGGCGTTTCGGTCTTGGCCTTCTCTTTTATGATGTCAAACGCGTCGTACACCACCTTGCGCGCGGTGGACTTTTTGCCGTCCCACATGAGCGAGTTGATAAACTTTTCCACGCGCTGCGAGCCGTACTTAAGGTCGACTCCGGGGACGTTGCGGTTTTTTACTGGTCGTCTCATTGTTTTATATCGTACTTGTTGTTAGTTGTACTTGTCGTATTTATTTCTTAGGCGCTTTCGCTCCGTAACGAGAGCGACTCACGCGGCGCTTGTCCAAACCGGCGGCGTCGAGTTTGCCGCGCACTATCTGGTAGCGGACGTTGATGTCCTTCACACGGCCGGCGCGCACGATGACCACCGAGTGCTCCTGGAGGTTGTGGCCCTCGCCGGGGATGTAGGCGGTAATCTCCTGGCCGTTGGTCAGGCGCACGCGGGCGATTTTGCGGATGGCGGAGTTCGGTTTGCGGGGCGTGGTGGTCGTTACTTTGGTGCACACGCCGCGCTTAAAGGGCGACGGGTAGAAGACCGGGCGGTTTTTGAGCGTGTTGAATCCGCGCGCCAACGCGGGCGACTTGGTTTTGGATTTAAGTTGTGTGCGCCCCTTGCGGACGAGTTGGGAAAGTCGTGCCATGGAATTAACTAGAACGACAAGTACAATACACGACAAGTACAACAAAAGCAAACTATCGTTCTAGTTGTTCTAGTCGTATTTATCGTACTCGTTTACAAAGATGCCCCTGTCAAAAGGGAGAGCAGGGAGAGCAGCAGCGCCGAGAAGTAGGGCGACAGATAGTAAAAAAGGAACAATATAAGGAGCGTGCCGGAAAAGACGCCGAGCCGCTCAAAATTGAGCCGGAATATCCCGTACGCGCGTTCGAGCGAGGGCGACACCATGCCAAACAAGGCCGAAAGCACCTTCGAGCCGTCGAGCGGCGGCACGGGGATAAGGTTAAACAACGCCAACAGCAGGTTGATATACGCGATAAGGGCAAAGGCGTTGATAAGGTCGGGCCCCAGCTGTGCGGAGGTAAAGCGGATAAGGAGCCCAAAGATGACCGCGAGCAGGATGTTGGTCCCCGGACCGGCAAAGGCGACCATGCCCTCGCCGTACTTCCCCCGCAGGTTGTACGGATTGTACGGCACCGGTTTGGCGTACCCGATGAGAAACGGAAAGTGCGTAAACGTTTGCGAGAGCAGGAGCAGTCCGGGCAACAACAGCGAGCCGATGGGGTCGATGTGGCTGATGGGATTAAGGGTGAGCCGTCCCGCCAGGCGCGCGGTCGGGTCGCCGAGCCGGTTGGCCATGTAGCCGTGCGCCACCTCGTGGAGCACAATAGAGAGTATGAGCACAATGATGCCGAAAATAAGGTCTATTTGCATGATGTACAAACTATGGTAGCATATCGCGGTTACCCAATGGCAAAGATTTGCGCAATAACTAAAAAGAGCTCAATCGTCGGCGGCGGCTACAGCAACCGCATCCGCGCGACCAAGTTTAACCCTACCGGCAAGGTACGCAAGCAGGTCAACCTGCAGAAAAAGCGCGTCTTCGTGCCGGAGCTCAACCGCACGGTCACTATCACGGTCTCCACCCAGGGCCTGCGCACTATGGCCAAAAACGGCGTCTACAAAACCCTCAAAAAGGCGAAGCTGATTTAAACTAGCCACTAGGGTTTAGCCAATAGAAAAACGCCTCGGGAAATTCCGGGGCGTTTTGATATGAGCGGACTTGGGAGCTTACGCTATAAAAAATAGTGTCCCCAACGCCGCCGAAAGACCCAGATACTTTAGGGTCATACCGGTCGACTCTAACTGGTCCAAAAGACCGAGGACCCATAGACCGCCAACCAAGACGACCAGAGGCCACTTTACATCCGTCCGTCCAACGAACGCACGTACTCGATTCATCATGACGCTCTCCCTTGTTTGTTCTGTATATAGACTAACACTCCTGTTTTAAATATCAAGTCGTGTGCAACTGCAACATACGATATCTACGTGCTCACAGTAACCCTTCTCCTCACTCCAGCGCCGGACCATCAGTTCGCCCAGTTGGCGTATTTTTGGCGGATGCGGCTGACATCGCTTTTGTCGAGCGCGCTGTAAACAGCAGTCCAATCGGCGGCCACCTGTGTCTGTGCCGCGGCGAGATCAAGCGCGCCGGCGCACACTTGCTCTTGCAGATACACCTCTACGACATCCTTTTCTTTAAACCCCGGCGCCGGCTCTGCCGCCTCGGGAAACAAGTTCGCCGCGGAGTTGTCCCCGCCGATGGCGAGCGGGACAAGATGGTCGAGCTCGTAGGCGCCGCTTGCCGGAGGATACGCGATGCCGTATGCGGCAAAAAGCTGTTTGCGGAGTTTCGTGCTCACGCTGCGTACGCTCTTGCTATACCCCGGGACGCAAATCTTTTCGACCGTGGCGCCGGCAAACACCGAACCCGGGGTGCACCCGCGGTCCGGCAACGGGCCCGCGACAGCGCAACCGGCGGTTTTGCTCCGCGGCAGGAGCGGGCCTTGCTCTTTGGCAAGCAGGGCCGAGACGCGCGACAGGCTCGAGCTTTGCTCCAACACCCCCACCACTGCGGCAAGCCGCTGCTCTACCGCCGCAACGGTGCGCTGCCCGGGCGGCATCAAAGAAAGTATAAAAATAGTGGCGCTTATCCACGCGGCAACTAACAGCAGTATCAGCGGCCCGTATTGTTTTAAAAAAGAAAACGGGTACACATGGTTAGTGTACCCGTAAAATTTATCTGGCTCCGGCGCCGAGGCCGAAGGCGACCGTGCGTCCGATGTCTTTCGCCGCCTGCTGTGCGGCATAGGCGGTCCAGCCGGCGACGATTGCCGCGACCGCAAACACCACAAGCCCGCGTCGCACCATTCCAAAATCCCAACGCATGGTTCCCTCCCAGGGATGTTAAACTGTTCAACTGATGCTAGTATACCACAAGTCAAGCAAAAATACAAGCCCTCTGGGGATATCCCCTAATTCACCTGATTTACAGCCCTATTTCTGCTACTCTTATTGTCTATGCAATACACCGAAAAAAAGTTCGATATTCCGCAGTTGGACGGCATCTCGGCAAAGTCCGTCGAAGAGCATCTCGGCCTGTACGCTGGCTATGTCAAAAACTTTAACGCTATCGCGGGCAAGCTGGCCGAGTACGCCAAAGATACCGAGGCAAACGCGCAGGCGCTCTCCGAACTTATCCGCCGGAAATCTTTTGAGTTTGACGGGATGCGGCTGCACGAATACTACTTCGAGCAGTTTGAGGGCGGCGCAAAAGAGTTGGATAAAAATTCGGCCCTCGCACAAATGTTTGAGAAGGAGTACCGCGGATATTTTAAAGAGTATTTTAAAGCAATCGGCATGATGCGCGGCCCGGGCTGGGCGGTGCTGTATTGGGACCCGGTCGGCAAAGAATTTCAGGCGGGGTTCGTCGGCGAGCAGCACCAAGGGCACTTTGTCACTCTGCCGGTGGTCCTTGCGCTCGATGTATGGGAGCACGCGTACCTGCTCGACTACGGCGCGGCGGGCAAAGCCAAGTACATCGACGCCTTCTTCAAAAATATTAATTGGTCTGCGATTGAGCAGCGGTTCGCGAGTGTAACCAAATAGCCCAATACGTGAGCGGCGCGTAACAGAGGAGTGCGAGCCACGCGGGGAACGCGGCTACTGTTGTTGCCGCAAACGGGAGCGCCGCGGCAGTGGTGGCGAGCCATATCATCGCGCGCAACAGCAGGTCGCCGAAGAGCGCGGGGAGGAGTGCCAGGTACGGATGCAGGAGTGCGAGCATCCCCGCCGCAAACCCCAACAGCATCGCCAGCGGAACGAGCGGCAGTACTATTATATTGACGGGGATGGAGACAAACGAAAGCACGCCGGTGTAATACAACAACGCGGGCAAAACAAACATCTGCACCGCGATGGTCGTCGCGGCGACCGAACGGATATCCCCCGCCGGCAGGAGGCGCAGTTTGGTTTCAACATAGGGAGAGAGCGTGATGAGCCCGAGGGTCGCCAGGACACTCAACACAAACCCGACATCAAAAACGACCAGCGGGTTCCATAACAGCATTGCCAGTACCGCCGCGCCAAGCCCCCGGAGCGCCAGCGCCGGACGCCGCAGATAGCGCGCCACGATGGCGATGAGTCCCATAATAGCCGCGCGCGCGGTAGCCATCCCGCCGCCGGCCATCAGCGCAAAAAGGACGATAATGATTGCAGTGGCGACGAGCGCCGCTCTGCGCCGCAAAAATAAACTGAACGCGCGGAGCGTCCACTCCGACACCACGCCGATGTTGTAGCCGGAGAGCACAATAACGTGGATAAGCCCCACCACGACAAACGCTTGGGTCAGTGCCGCCGAAAGGCCGTGCTTCTCGCCGAGCAAAAAGCCCTCCATGAGCGTCGCCTGCGGCGCTTGCATCACACTCTCCAGTGCGCGTTCGAACGTATGTTTAAGCACAAACAGCGTGCGCAAAACGCCGGGGCTACCTTCTGTCGAACTTCGCAGTACGGCACGCTGCATCACTGCCTCAATGCCGCGCGCTTTCAAATATCCCGCGTAATCAAAGGTGCGGCCGGTAGCGGTTTGGAACGTCTGCGGCTCTTCCAATAAGCCGCGCGCGGTAATCGTGTCTCCATACTGGAGGTCGGTACCGGCCGGCAACACGACCAGCATTTTGCCCTCTGCCGGCTTTCCGTTGAGCGTTGCCACCTCGACCGGCACGCGCACCGAGGTATCGCGCCGGTCGGGGTCGTCGGCAACCGTGCCCTCCACCACCGCCATCCGTCCGGCTGCAAAAAGGAGCGGCGAAGGAGGCGCCGTAAACACCAGCCACATCCGCGCGCCGAGCGCGGCGCCGAGAAATAATAAAATAAGTGCGCCGGTGCGCGACATTGTTATCGATGAGTCGAAAACTGCCCGATGATTTGCTTTTCTTCCGCCGCCGAGAGCGCTTTTTTAAACCTCGCTTTTTTTCCGCGTACGCGGGCCTCGCACTCGGCCCACATTTTATGCACCTGCACCTTACCGCCCACCGAGCTTATGTACGAATACGCTTTGGCTTTTGAACGCGCGCTCGAAGCTGATTTTGTTTTTTGGAGTGATTCGTCGAGTGAAAGATTTTTTATGTCCACCGTATACCCGCTCTTACTTCCGGCATACAGCACCACCTTTTTCTTTTCTGCAAAATCAGAGGCTATTTGGTCCACACGCTCGTTGCCCGCCACGCCGACGTGCCCTCCGACGTACATCCAAGTAATTGCACTGCCGCTGCCGCCTGCGGCCGCATCGAGCGACTGCCAGAGGTCCTGATTGACCACGGGCTTTTTTTCTTTGGTCTTCCAGCCGGTCTTCTTCCATCCATGGATCCACTTGGTGATGCCGTTGATGACGTAGGAAGAGTCGGTGTACACCACGCGCTCGCCCGCGGGCTCGGGGTTGGTTACGCGCAGGCCCTCGATGGCGGCACGCAACTCCATGCGGTTGTTGGTGGTGTGCTTATCAAACCCGCCGAGCTCCATGACCCGGTCGCCGATAACAATAATGGCCCCCCACCCGCCCGGACCAGGGTTCCCCTTGCTCGCCCCGTCGCAAAAAATCACAATCTTTCCCATAGTTACTAGAGTATATCAACGATGCGGATGCGGGGGGCGCCGCGCCAGTCGAGCTCGACGTGGCCGACTACGTCGGCGCGCTCGCCTTGCACTATTTTTTTTGAAAATGAGTCGGGGGCGGAGAAGAAGGCGATGCTCCCCGCGCGTGTGCCGTTGCGCTCGAGAGCAACCTCAAGATGGTCCTGCGCTTTGCCGAACATCCGCGTGCTCGCGATAGAGACATTGGGGAAGATAAACAGCGGCTTTGCGTTGCCGACACCGAAAGGCGCGAGCTGTCGCAGGTCGCGCTGCGCGGCACCGAGCTCGGCAAGGTCGAGCTCGCGGTCCACTACCACCTCCAGTGGCGCGGCGGCCAGGCCGCCTGCGGCCGCGTACGCCGCATGGAGCCGCGCAGGCAAGTGATGGATATCTTCCTCGGCGACGGCAAAGCCGCCCGATGCCGCGTGTCCGCCAAAATGCTCAAACGCGCCCTGTGCCGCGGCCATCAGCTCGACAATATTGACCGTGCCGTCGCTGCGGCAGCTGCCGCGGATGATGTCGCCGCCTTCCCTCCCCCACAAAAACACCGTCTTGCCGTGTACCTCAACCAACTTGTTGGCAACCAGTCCCAAAATGCCCGGCCGCCAGTTGGGGTTGCCCATCACGATAATCGGGCTCGCGGTGAGGTCCATCCCCGCGACGCGCTTGTTGACCTCGCGCACCGTCGCGGCGACCAGCCCTTTGCGCTCATCGTTTATTTTGTTGAGTTGCGCCGCAAGAGCCGCTCCTTCCTCTGCCCCGGTGGCCGCCAACAGCGACGCGGCCACCTGCGGCGAGTCCATGCGCGAGGCGGCGTTGATGCGCGGACTGATCATAAAGGTAATATCGTCCTCGGTGAGTGTATGCGCGCTGATGCGCAGGAGTTTGAGCAGCGCGGCGAGCCCCGGGCGGCGTCCGCGCCGCATCACCAACAGGCCATTGCGCGCCAGCATCCGGTTTTCTCCCACCAGAGGCACCATGTCGGAGAGCGTGGCGATGCCGACCAAATCGAGTAGCCACTTTTCTTTACCCTGAGCGTAGTCGAAGGGCTGCCCCGAGGCCCGCGATTTTATCAAAATTGCTTGTATAAGCTTCCACGCAACGCCCGCGCCGCACAGCCCGTCGAACGGATAACGGCTCGTTTTTAATTTCGGATTAATAAGCGCAAAGGCCTCCGGCAACACCTCGGGCTCCCCGCCTGCCGGTCGGGCAGGGAGGTGGTGATCGGTCACAATAACGTCGATGCCCAGTGTTTTTGCATGCGCGATGTTTTCTACTTCAGTGGTGCCGAGGTCCACGGTAATCACCAAAGAAACTCCGGCTTCTTTTAACTCTGCAAGTCCTTCTTCGTTAAGACCGTACCCTTCTTTGTGCCGGTGTGGAATGTAGTGCGTGATGCGCACCCCCAGCACGCGCAAAAACTCGCTGAGCATCACGCCACCGGGGATGCCGTCGGCGTCGTAGTCACTCCACACCGCCACGTGCTCGCCGTTTTTTTTAGCGGCAAGGATCCGCTCCACCGCCTTACCCATGTCGGGGAGCAAAAACGGGTCGTGGCTGTCGCGCTCGAAATCCGGATGTAAAAACGCATCGTGCTGCGGCGCTTCGACACCACGGGCGAGCAGGAGGTGGTCAAGAAGATTTTCGTGCAGCCGCTCGCGGACCCTGTAAGATTTCATCCGATTTAGTATACTGTAGAGGCATGGAAAACTGCATTTTTTGCAAAATAGTGAGCGGTGAGATTCCGGCGCACAAAGTATACGAAGACGAGAACTACCTTGCCTTTCTGGATATCCACCCGAAGGCCCCCGGCCATACGCAGGTAATACCCAAAACACATTACCGCTGGGTGTGGGATGTGCCTAACCCCGGCGAATACTTTGAAGTAGCCGCAAAGGTAGCCAAGGCGGAGCGGAAAGCATTCGGCACCGACTGGATACTCTCACGGATCGTCGGCGACGAAATAGCGCACGCGCACATTTGGGTGTATCCGAGCACGCAGACGGAAGAAAACCCGGCTGATTTCGAAAAGAACGCCGAAAAAATCCGTTCAGCGCTTTAATACGGTATCTTGCACTCCTCAAAACAGTGGGCCTCACGATTTAAGGTATAGATGCACTCGCGGCCCTTCTCCCGGCGCGAGACGGCGTTGACCGAGTGGAGCGCCTGCAGGTGGTGCGACACCGTCGGCTGGCGCAGGGCCATGGCCTTGGTCATCGCCCCGACCGTAAGCCCGTTTTTGGCCTTGCCGAGCATGCACACCAGCTTGTAACGGCTTTTGGTGCCCACCACCTTAAAGCAATCGGGGCACAAATCCTCCTCCGAGGACACCCCCTTGGGCACCCAGGCGGGCCTTGGGTACGTTTGTGTATGTTTGGCCTCTTGCTCCGGAGCGGCTTTCGTTCTCCCCTTCTTTTTCCACAGGTTATTTTGGTTCATAGACGGTCATCTATGGGTACAATACATAGACGTTTATAAATATAATAATTTCTCCGTATGCCGAAGCCGAAGCTCTCGCCCATCACTACCATTGTAAAGCGTAATGGCGCCGTTGTCCCATTTAAGATCGAGAAGATTACCTCGGCAATCACTAAAGCCATGCGCGCAAGCGGCGAGTATCGCGACGGAGCACCGGAGGCAGTGGCGCGCGCGGTGGTGCAGGCGCTCGAGATGGAAAAATCCATCAACAAAAAGTTCAAACCGTCCGTCGAAGGCGTGCAGGACATTGTCGAGCAGCAGCTTATCTTTAAAAAGTTCCCCGCGACCGCCAAAGGCTACATCATCTACCGGGAGAAGCACGCCGAGATGCGCGCGTTTGCCACCGCCTCCTCGCTCGGGCTCGTCGACAACTACCTCGGCGAGATAGACTGGCAGGTTAAAGAAAACAGCAACATGGGCTACTCGCTCCAGGGGATGAACAACTATGTTTTCTCCGAAGTGAGCAAGACCTACTGGCTCAATAAAATTTATCCGGCCCGCATCCGCGAGGCATACGAGAGCGGCGACTTGCACTTGCACGACTTGGGCACCCTCTCCGTGTATTGCGTCGGGTGGGACCTGCAGGATTTGTTGACGGAAGGCTTCCGCGGCGTCGCCGACAAAATAGAGTCGGGCCCGGCAAAACACTTCCGCACCGCGCTCGGGCAGATGGTCAACTTTATGTACACCATGCAGGGCGAGGCGGCGGGCGCAATCGCGTTTTCCAACTTCGACACGCTGCTCGCCCCGTTTATCCGCTACGACAAACTCTCCGACAAAGAGGTCAAGCAGTGTTTGCAGGAATTTATCTTCAACATGAACGTCCCGACGCGCGTCGGATTCCAGACACCCTTCTCCAACATCACGCTCGACCTTACGCCCTCGCCCAACTTTAAAGACCAGCAGGTGCTGATCGGCGGCAAAGAGCAAAAGGAAAAGTACGGCGAGTTCCAGCACGAGATGGACATCTTAAACCGCGCGTTCTTTGCGGTGATGGGCGAGGGCGACGCCGCGGGACGCGTCTTTACCTTCCCTATTCCGACCGTCAACGTGACAAAAGACTTTGACTGGGACAACCCGAACCTCAAAGGCCTGTGGGATATCACGGCTAAATACGGGATCCCGTACTTCAGCAACTTCATCAACTCGGACATGAAGCCCGAGGACACGCGCTCCATGTGCTGCCGCCTGCGGCTCGACATCGCACAGCTCGACCGCCGCGGCGGCGGGCTCTTTGGCGCCAATGCGCTGACCGGCTCGGTGGGCGTCGTCACCATCAACCTGCCGCGCTTGGGCTACCGCGCCGCGCACAAAGGCAAGGGCAAAAATAAAAATCCTAAAGAGCAGTTCTTTGCCCTGCTTGCCGAACAAATGGACATCGCCAAGGAAAGCTTGGAGATTAAGCGCAAAATGCTGGAGCAGTTTACCGACGCCAACCTCTACCCGTACACCAAGTTTTACCTGCGCAAGATTAAGCAGGCCTACGGCAAATATTGGGAGAATCACTTTTCCACCATCGGACTCATCGGCATGAACGAGGCGGCACTCAACCTCTTTGGCGAGGATATCGGCAGCACCGAGGGCCAGGCCTTTGCGGCCGAGGTGCTCGACTACATGCGCAACCGCCTGGTGCAGTACCAAAAGGAAACCGGCAACCTCTACAACCTGGAGGCCACGCCGGGCGAGGGCATCACGTACCGCTTCCCCCAAAAAGACCGCAAGCTCTTCCCCAACATTATCGTCGCCAACGAAAAAGAGTGCAAAGCGGGCGCGCAGCCCTTTTACACCAACTCGTCGCACCTGCCGGTACACTACACCGACGACATCACAGAGGCGCTCAACATCCAAGACGCGCTGCAGACCAAGTACACCGGCGGCACCGTGGTGCACCTCTTCCTCGGCGAGCGCATCGCCGACCCCTCTGCCGTACCCGCGTTGGTCAAAAAAATCTGCGAGAACTACCGCCTCCCCTACTTTACGCTTACGCCCACCTTTAGCGTGTGCGGCTCGCACGGCTACCTCGCCGGCGAACACGCGCACTGCCCCACGTGCTCGCGCGAGTGCGAGATATACTCGCGCATCGTCGGCTACCTGCGCCCGGTGAGCCAGTGGAACGCGGCCAAACAAGCCGAGTTTAAGGTCCGCGAAATGTACGACCCCACCGTCGAGGTGGTCGTTGCTGCAACAGTGCTCCAACACGACACGAGCGCATCATGACGTTCGGCGGGCTCGAAAAGTTTACACTTATCGACTATCCGGGCAAGGTGGCATGCGTGGTGTACACCATCGGATGCAACTTTAGGTGCCCCTACTGCCACAACCCCGAGCTGGTGGACGAGACGGTTAAAACGCGGATTTCCGAAGAGGAGCTCTTTGACTTTCTTGCAGAGCGCAAAAAACTGCTGGAAGGCGTGGTAATCACCGGCGGCGAGCCGACCATCCACGAGGACCTACCGGAGGTACTGCAAAAGATAAAAGCGCTCGGCTACCTGGTTAAGCTCGACACCAACGGCACCAATCCGTTATTGTTGCGCCAGATGGTAGAGGCGGGGCTGGTCGACTACGTGGCCATGGACATCAAGTCGCCACTACGCAATTACAGCGCCACGGTGGCGCGGCCGGTCGATGTCGCCGCCATACGCCAGTCCATCGACTTTTTGCTCCAAGGACCGGTCCCGTATGAGTTCCGCACCACGGTGATTAAAGGGATGCAGACGCCGGAGGATATAGAGGAGATAGGCAAAGAGATCAAGGGCGCGCAGAAGTACTATCTGCAAAAGTTTATCTCCACCAAGATACTGAACCCCCAGTTCCGCCGGAAGACGACCTACAGCGACGCAGAATTTGCCGGTTTCCAAAAAAAATTACAATCCTATGTCACCTATTGCGGAATCAGATAAAACAGTCTATTTGGACTACGCGGCCGCGACTCCTGTCGACCCGGAGGTGCTCGAGGTCATGCGCCCCTACTGGAGCGGCCGGTACAGCAACGCCTCCTCCATGCATGAGAGCGGTAGGCGCGCCAAGGCTGCCATCGACGGAGCGCGCGCGGCGGTAGCGGAGGTGCTCGGATGCGAACCGCGGGAACTAATTTTTACCGGCTCGGGGACGGAGTCGGACAATACCGCACTGCTCGGTGTCGCGCGCGCTGCCCGTGCGCACGGCACCCACGTCATTATCTCCGCCGTCGAGCACAAAGCGGTTTTGGAATCCGCACAGCAACTTAAAAACGAAGGATTTGAGGTAAGCATTGCACCGGTAGACGCGTACGGCACCGTCAATGTCG
>Ga0209542_10012013_pt1 | contig 15256 bp, 8 predicted proteins | sample RifCSPhighO2_01_FD_184028 | JGI IMG/M metagenome (GOLD analysis project Ga0209542, IMG submission 184028) | Soil microbial communities from Rifle, Colorado - Rifle CSP2_plank highO2_0.1 (SPAdes) (version 2) | ecosystem: Environmental > Terrestrial > Deep subsurface > Rock core/Sediment ...
TTGAACTTCAGGGCGGGGTGGGTACAAATATTTTTATTACTGTAAGCGAAGACGCTTCACGCACGATTGAGGGTAAAATCAGTTTATTTGAGATTCCTTCAAAATATACATTTTCATGGGGAGGGAGACGCTTTGCCATCATAAATTCAAGCGAGCCAATCAGGCTGGTACTTCAAGTTGCAAATACCGGCGGCAATTTGGTCAAAGCTTCAGGTTCGATCACGCTCTCAAATCTTTTCTCATATTTTAATAAAGAAAAAAATCCATCTATTACGATATCTAAAACCTACATTCCATCAGAAAATCAAGTCATACTGCAAAGCCAAGAAGACCGGTTTTGTGATCAAAATAGCGATTTTCCCGCGTGTCAAGGCGAGTATAGCGCAATTATTTCCAGCCCCTCCTGGTTTGGTGTTTATACGGCAACTGCAGGTGTATATTTAAACGAAAACTCAAAAGTTTTGTATGACAGTGCCTATGTGGCGGTTCTTCCTGTTTCAGGAATAATTACGATCGTAATTATTTTAATAATCATTACTTCTAGTTTAGTTTTATTGAAGCGTAAGGTATTTTTGCCAACCACTCAACAACAAAGATTATGATCGACAGGAGTCCATAACTAAACCACGAAAGCACAAATCCTCCCTGCCACCACACAAGCCCAATAACAACCGTGATCATACCCAAAATCATGATCGGCGCAATCATCCAGGCGACGAAAAGATTGGCAACCGGAGCGACAAATGAGATTTGTCTGAAATAAAAAAAGATTATCGGAACGGTAAAAATTTGGGCGGCAAGAGAGATACGCAGTTCCTCAAGAATATATGATTTCAGATTTCTGATTACTGATTTCTGACCGTGACTGTCACCTCCCTTTTGATTCCCCTCCTTAGTAAGGAGGGGATTAAGGGGTGGTTTTTCTTCTTCATATAAAACTCTCCCGAACAATATTATTCCCAGTGTTGCCCCAAAGGAAAGCTGAAATGAGATGCTTTTTAACCATTCCGGAAAAATAATTATTAAAATCACGCTCGTAAGAAATAAAGTATATAAAGCCAGGGTTTTTCTGCCGAAAATAAGTCCGATGAAAGAAAGAATACCCATTGTCGCCGCCCTCACTACAGGAGGCTCTATACCAACAAACCACACAAAAAGAAAAATAACAAAAATCGTTACGATCATGGCATATTTTCTGCCGATCATGGGAACGATGGTATTTAAAACAATTGCCGATAGCATGGTGATATTCATTCCGGAAAGGACAACGATATGAATGAGACCGACTACCTTGAGATTGTCATAAAAATGACGGGTCACATTAGTGAGTGGTGTTCCTAGTAATATCCCATTTAATAGTGAAGCTTGAGGTTCGGGAAGGTATGAATTGATTAAAGAAGTAAAATGATCCATCGAAATTCATAAAAAATTCAAAATACTAAATTCGAAATTCTAAACAATAACAAATTAAAAAAAATCTTTTTAATTTCAAAACTTAAACTCTATTTTATTGTGATTTCGTAATGATTGATCCAAATATTTTCATTAATTCAATTGCTTCGTTAATTAATCTTTCTTTCATTGCATTACTAAAATTTATTAATTTAAGCCAATAAATTGTTTCTTTCGCTTCTTTTCTTGATATTTTCATTCTCATTAAAAAGTCTTTTTTACTAAGAGATTCATTTGCTTCAATATAGTTAGCACCAATCGATCCTGAGGATCTTAGAAGCTGTTTATAATCATCAATATTTTCGAATTTTTTATCTAGTGATTTAATAAAATCTCTGATATTTTTGGCAAATCTATACGTTCGTTCTTCTAAGTTAAACACTTTTGGTTTTATATGATTTGAATTTTGCATTTGTTTAGAATTTAGAGTTTAGTATTTACAAAGTAATGAGTTCTTTTATCTTTTCAAACGTACTTGAGCTTATAATTTTCTTTGAAATTAGTTCTTCTAATGAAGTGTATGGCCTACCATTAATAATCTTATTTGCGCTAACAGGGCCGATTCCGGGCAGAGCTTCAAGCTCATCTTGTGTGGCAGTATTTATGGACACTGTGAGATCAGATTGTTCATCCGGATTTTCCGAAGTATCCTCCTCAAGATACGCAAGTTCTCGACGCGCAGGTTCGACAAAAAGTCCATTTGCTATGTCTGACTTTGTGGGAATATATATTTTTTCTTGATCGGAAACGAGTTTTGACAGATTGTAATTTCTGGCAATATATTCATCATCCGCCTCACCTGAAAGCCCACCACCTTTAGTTATAAGTTCATAAAGTCGGGTACCGACCGGCACCCGATAAACATTCGGTTTTTTTATGGCACCGGCAATTTCTACATAAACCATCTCAGCTTGTGGTGTAGGTATTTTGCTAATTTGATCGGTGGTTGCCAGAACTTCCTTTTGAGGTTGAGTTTGAGAAGAATAAAACATCGCAGCTGAAATAAAGGTAATTAGAGATGCTACGATTATCAACACTGTCTCAATAGGATGGACTCTTAGATTTCTGAGAAGATGAGTTAACACTCATTTAGTATACTTATTTTTGTTATACCATGGTATAACTATACATACTTGATATGTTTAACTCATTCTGACCTCACCGATTTAGCGATTGACATTCATTATGAAAACATTATAATTATAATCTATGTCTAAGACTATATTACAAATACCGATGGATAAGGAACTAAGAAAAAAGGCTCAGGATATGGCCGTAGCTTCGGGTTTTTCTTCTGTACAGGAAGTTGTGCGTGTGTTCCTTCATAGATTTGCTCATCAAAAGATAGAAGTAAAGATACTAGATACAACGGTGCGATTGTCTCCTGCTGCTGAAAAACGGTATGAAAAAATTACTAAAGACTTTGAAGAAGGGAAAAATATTTTCAAGGCAGATACTGTTGATGAGTTGATGAAACAACTTCATGCAGATACTATATCATAAAAATTTCCTCAAGAATTATAAAAAAAGAATCGTATCCAACGAAAAGCTGGACTTGAAATTTAAGTCTCAGCTAGAAAAGTTTCTTTCAGATTCATCTGAAGCAACGTTAAAAAACCATAAACTCGCAGGTCGAATGAAGACATACTGGTCATTTTCAGCAACAGGCGATGTGCGTGTCATTTATCAAAAGGTAGCGGGTGATATATTACTTTATGATATTGAAACTCATAATCAGGTGTATTAAGAAAGACTACTCAAACCTTATAGCTCCCCCTGCCATCTCCGTCTTTACCTGGGCTGGGGTAAGGGCGTAGTTGAAAATTTTGACTTCGTCGATCTGGCCGTCAAAATAACTTGTTGAAGTGTATGATCTTGTTCCTATCCTAATTGCAGTTGTTGTTGCCATTGCATCTGTGCCCATTGACACTGTGGTTCCATTCGCCTTTCCATCTATATATACTTGACCATTACCATCACGATCTATCGTACAACCAATATGATGCCAATTGGTGTCTATGATGGTTGAGGTGCTGGTAACATCTGTTCCGTCTTCACTACACAACACCTGATTTGAGGCATTAAACTGTAATCTGTATCCATCATCATCTGCATCTTCTTTGGAGATAATATATTCAGTGCCTGTAGTTGTACGCTTTATCCAAGCGAATAATGAAAAATCCAGTGTACTTGCATCAAAACGTAGTGGAGAGGTATCGGCTATACTCACATAATCATTCGTCCCGTCAAAATCCAAACTGGCATTTCTTTTCCCTGTTGCGCCGTTGGCCCACATTTCGTCACTGTTGCCGGAGGTACAGGTGCCGACACTGTCATTTGTTCCGGTAGTGTCACCGGCAGTGATAGTCCCATTATTCCCGTTAAATCCGCCGTTTCCATTTGGACCCCAATCGTTTTCCGTAGTTCCGGTGCATTCATCGAATTTGTACCAAGCCATAGGCGCACCGCGGTTGTATTCCCACGCGATCTGGGCAGGGGTACGGGCGTAGTTGTAAACGCGAACTTGATCAATGCTACCGGAATATGGCATTTCTCCGTCACTCTCAGCACCTACTGTAAAATTGGTAGCGTTTGACAGACTGTCGACGGTAGATATCGCGTCCCCGGCCAGACTTCCACCTGCCGCCACTCCGTTTATGTAGATTACAATATCGGTATCATCGTCATAAACAGCCGTAACATAATTCCATACGCCGGCTACCATGGTATTTGTTGAGAATTTTCGTGCCTCCTGTGAACCGTCTGCTGCATAAAATGCTATTTGCCCGGTTGATGAATTGACATACATCTGATAGCCTGCGCTTCCTGCCCCTAAACCTTGCTTTTTGGCTAAAATGGCATTATTATCGGCAAATGATGGGATATTCACCCACGCGGAAAAAGTAAAATCTACATCATCATTCACATTCAGAGAACTTATATCACCCATTGCTACTCTATCATCAACATTATCAAAACTACACCCTTTCCCAGACTTACCTGAAATAGTACAGTTCATCCCTGTTCCATTTGCGCTTGACGTTGTTCCGTTGCTCCCGCTTCCTGAAGTGTCAACTATTGTCTGCCCGTTTCCTGAGACATTGTCATCCATCTTCCACTCCCCAACCGGCGCGCTACATGAAGTGGCATCCCCCGGTACACAATATTCACGTCCGGAAGCAAAACTTGCCCCAGTGCCCCCAACACCGGTTGATTTTGCACCCATTACTTGTGCCTTACCTTGATTGAACTCGAGTTTTACCTGATCTGCAGTGAGTGCAAAAGGATATATTTTAACTTCATCTATAGTCCCATTGAAAAAACTTGTTCTGGTATATGAACGTGAACCTATATGAAGTGGCGCTGTTGTCGCCATCGCTGTTGACCCTACACCTACTGCTACCCCTGTTGCTTTTGCATCCAAATACACTTGACCATTCCCTCCCCGATCTATGGTACACCCGACATGATGCCAGTTTGTGTCTGTTATGGTTGTCGTTGAGGTTACATCTGTCACACCAGTACTACAGGTTACCGTATCCCCACTGTCTATCTGTAGTCTCCAACCATCATTATCCGCATCTTCCTTACTTACAACATAATGAATTGCTCCTGATGCTCCCCGCTTCACCCAGGCAAATACAGAAAAATCAGATGAAGCATCATCAAACCGAAGAGATGTATCATCAGTAACACTTACATAATCACTTGTTCCATCAAAGCTTAAGGCTTTCCCAAACTTACCGTCATTGGTCCAACTTGGCGCAGAACTTCCTGTGGCCAGTGTGCCGTTATTTACTTGCGGACTCCAATCATAAGTAGTACTTCCATATCCTTCGTCCATTTTCAAGTCAAGAACCGTAGATCCAACCGGCGTACCAACCGCAGGGTGCCCGGCATTCATGTCTTCGATGATTTGCTTGGGCGTGCGCATGTAGTTAAAAAACTTTACATCATCTATTCTCCCATTCAAATAACTCGCGTTTGCTTTCCCTATCGTTATATTTGTTCCACTCATTTCAGTCCCTGATGTTATCGAAACAAATTGCCAGGAACCAGCAGCAAGTGTAGAACTTACTACACCATTGACATTTATGGTTGCCGGTGAAAATCCAGTCGCCGAAATTGTACCAGTACTTGCACTTACATAATGACTTCCTCCATCAAGATCTATAAATGCATTGGTTGTTGAAGCAGGATTGACCCAAAACGATACCGTCCGTATCCCAGTGATCGTACTCCCGATAGACAATACATCATTGTCCCCATCAAAATTCAGTGCCTTCCCAAACTTCCCATTTGTCCACGTTGGTGCGGAATTCCCAGTTCCCAATGTTCCTGTATAGCCATTCCCCGAACTATCTACCGCTGAAGTACCTGAGGATTCATCCATCTTCCAGTGCCCCACCGGCCCCGGAGCAAATGCATACAAAGCTTTCACTTCAGATGGGTCAAGGGCGCGGTTGTAGATGCGGACTTCATCAATAGAACCATTAAAATATCCTCCTCCTGAACTGCTTAATCGACCGAAATTATATATATCAGACCCTGTAGGAATAGAAGAAATAATAGTACCCGTAAAATTGAGCGGTTGAGAAACAGCATCAAAATATATCTTTAGTCTTCCCGAATTCGTCGATGCAGTGCCATCATAGACCAATGTAACGAGCTGCCATGTGTCAGCAGTAAGAGAGGTAGCTGTTTCTGCGAAATTATTGCTGCCTGAGCCTGAAAAAAACCAAATGTTTTTTTGGGCATCAATCCTTGAAGTAAATTGTAAACTACTCCATTTGGAAATGAGATATTGCGTACTGGCTGTTTGAGAATTTACCCAAACAGATACTGTCATTTGGGTCAGTCCCGATATATCAGATGAGCTTTGACTGAAAACATAATCGTTTGAACCGTCAAAATCCAATCCTGTCCCAAACTTCCCACTTGACCACGTAGGTGCAGAATCTCCTGATGCGAGAGTGCCTGTGTTATTGTTTCCGCTGAAATCTGTAGCGGTTGGCCCTGTTCCTTCATCCATCTTCCAATACCCAACCAACCCACTTGACAGCTTTCTTGACAAGTCGTCATCGCCAAAGCGAGCGGCGACTCCACGCTTTGTGCCGCGAGCGGCAAAGTCGGTTTTGATCTGATCTGCCGAGCGGGCGTAGTCGTAGATTCTGATATCATCTACCCTACCGGTAAAGAAAGTAGTTGCATTTGTGCCAATCAGTAAGTCGTTACTGTTTGACGTAAAATCGGTAGTCACCGCTTGAGTTCGCAAAAGCCTAGTATTCACATAAAACTTCATGTTGGTTCCGTCATAGGCCACTTCAATATGATCCCAATTATTCTTACTGATCGTGCCAAAACTCTGTGGCTTGCCCGCCCAGTCAAAGACCAGTCCATTTCCTACCTGTATAAGTTCATAGGCGCCCGACTTTGAAATAATCGGCTTTGATGGTATATCTGCGCTTGTGGTATAAAACGACTCTACAAGTTCATCGTGAGCAAAAGCGGTATAATAGAGCTTCTTTCCATCAGTGTTGATACTCACACTTGCCTCCTCGTCTGTCCCGGCACCATTTGGAGCAGTTCGTGCTGTCCAACCAGTAAAGCTAGTCCCATCAAGATTACTTGACGCTGTCCGAAATGTCTCTGCACCACTATTATTTAAATAGGTCGCATAATAGATAGTATCCCCTGCTATCACCATATCGGTGTACGACGACTCGTTATTACCTCCTCCAGCTGGTGCGCTCTGCGCTGTCCACCCCGAAAATCCCGTTCCGTCAAAATTGGTTGACCCGGTAGAGTATACTCCCACTCCGTTATCGTGCCCAAATGCCGCATAATAGAGTTTTTGCCCGTCTGAATCTATACCCACACTACTATTATCGGTAAGTCCCGGTCCGTTGGGGGCAGGAGTAATAGTTGTCCATCCCGAAAATCCTGTGCCGTCAAGATTTGCTGATGCCGTATAAAAATATTCAGTCCCACCGGTATGAAAAAATGCAACAAAATACATTTTAGCGTTTGCGACAACCATATCTATCTGACTGATTTCATCGGCTCCGGCGCCGTCCGGAGCTGTCTGAGATGTCCATGAGGAAAACCCGGAGCCGTCAAGACTACTTGACGCCGTATAAAAATATTCTGTAGCGCCGGTATGGGTAAATGCAGCGTAGTAGAGATTTACCCCATCCGAACTTACCCCAACACTGCTGTTATCATTGGCATCTCCCCCATTTGGCGCCGTCTGGCTGGTCCAACCCGAAAATCCGGAGCCGTCAAGATTCATAGAGCCAGTATGAAATGATTCCGTCCCATCATTTATAAGAAACGCCGCATGATACCGTTTGTCTCCAACAATTACCGAATCAAGCTCCACATGCTCACTAATGCCCGCGCCATCCGGAGCTGTACCAGCTAACCACGAACCAAATGTGATGTTGGTACTGCCGACATTACTGTTTCTTACCCAGGCTTGCAGAGTGCCGGTATTGGTAAGATCGAGACCGCTGGCATCGGAAACAGTGACCGAGTCGTTTACTCCGTCAAATGATACGCATTTTCCCGACAAACACGCGTCTTCTGTCTGCCAGGAAGGCGCACTGTCTCCGGTACCGAGTGTGCCGTCGTAATTGTTTGTCGACCAATCCTGTGTGGTACTCCCCTGCCCTTCATCAAACTTGTAGTAGGCTACGGGGTCATTGCCTGCGGCTTGAAAGAATGTGGAGATCTGATTGCGAAACATGATGATTGCGAGGAAGGACAGAAAAAGGCTGGAGAGAATGAGTGCTGTCATTCTGGGGAGTGAGGGTGTTTTGAAACGACTCCAGAATCCGATTCTGGATGCCCCGCCGATTCGGCGGGTTACCAGAATGACGATTCCACATATCCACTTTTTCATTGACAAAAATTGGTGTTTCATATTATAATAGTTATATCTCGTTTGGATGGACACTTGCGTCGGTTCAACGAGATTTTTTTATTTCTTCACATCAAAAAACGTTTTTCTCGCTTTTTTCCAATGGAACACTTTTTCACTTATAATTTTATCTTCAATTATTTTGTAATACTTGCTATCTTTACCTGTTTGATACCATAAGGTACTTCCGGCAACCATATCAGCGACATTTACCCTTACATCTTGAATGCTATCTGCATGTTTAAAGTGCAGAATTAGCCCGGACAGCTTATGAAGTTCGGAATCGAAAGCGTCTCTATCTATCTTCCGATGAAAATGTTTATCAAATACGATTTCACGAATAGTTTTATTGTAGAACAACATACATTCCTCCAAAAGCAACCAGCATAAGAATGCAAAATTCTCAGGAGTATCATCTATACGTTGACCTTTCTTCTTTACAGTTAAGGTAAATAATTCAATATCTTTTTGCACAAGTTCTGTTAAAAATATCTTCCTTGTATTCTCTCCTGAACGATAAAATTTAATTTCTTGCAAGTCTATTTTTCTATTTCGTAACTGTTTTCTTGTCTGAGTGGTCACTTCAATTAACTGTTCCGGCAATGATGAACTAACAGCGGCAATAATGATGACGCTATCTTTCGGATCGGATAAAATACCGGATTCATCAATAAAAATATATTTATTCGTTTGTTGTTTTAATTCTTTTTTCTCAGTTTTCATATCAATTCATCAAACCTCCAGAATAGACCAAGGGATCCTGAAACCTGCCTGCCGGCAGGCATGGCAAGTTCAGGATGACAGCAATCCAGTTTTTCATTGACAAAAATAACTGTTTCATATATACTATTTGTAATCACGAGGGAGGGAAGGTTGCAGGTTTCGTCCTGCAAGCAACACTCCCTTTTTTTAATGCCTCATTCCTAATTTATTCTTTAAATCATTCGTAAATCTCAAATATTTTCTAAAAGGAATCAAAAGTTTCGAATATCGTTTGTAATTCGGGATTATTACATTTTGCAACTTGTCATGTTCATGTAAAAACTTAATGAGACAATAAAAATCTCCATCTCCCGAAACAATGATTGCTTTATCATAGTTATCGTACTCAATTTTGGCAGCATACAAAACTAATTCTGCATCCACATTCCCCTTTGATTTCCCTTCATTATCTCGTACTGTTGGTTTAAAGATTAGCTCATATCCTGCCTTTTCCAAAAATCTGTACAATTTCCTATTTGATTCGATATAACCAATGAAGAGAAATGCTTTATGTACTTTATATTTCTCTTTTAGATATATTCTAAATTTTGCAAAATCAAGCCGCCATCCCTGGCTGCGTATACCAAGATTCAAGTTCTGACTATCTATGAAGGCGTATATTGTTAGATTTTTGGTTGCCTTCATGTTGTTTTTTTAGAAACAATTTTATTAAAATGGATACTCCTGGGTAGTATCGAAATTGACATAAATTGATTGTACTAAAAATCGTAATTCGTGTAGCGTGTAACGTATTACACATTGTCATCCTGAACTAAGTGAATGATCCATTGTAACGCTACACGTTACACGTTTCGCGTTATACGAAAACTATTCAAACCGTACCGCACCACTATTGATTCCCCTCCTTTATAAGGAGGGGCTCCGACGTTACGTCGGAGGGGTGGTTGCCCTCCTACAAACTATTCAAACCTCACTGCGCCGGAGTTGTATTCTGTTTTTATCTGAGCCGGAGTGAGCGCATAGTTGAAAATCTTCGCTTCATCTATTTGTCCATCTGCATCACCTAGGGTATCCCCTCCAACAAGACGCCCGATTGCAACTATCGAGCTTATATTTTCCATTGCAGTATAAGAACCAGTTGAACCCGAAGTATTGTCTACCCGTATTCCATTAAGATAAATTTTTAACCCATTTACACTCGCGCTGCCGTCATAGGTAGCAGTAATGTGAGCCCATGTATTTTCATAACTTGTTATAGCAGTTGAATAACTTCGAGTTCTATGGGCATTCGCACTATCATCATAAACAGTAAATGCTAGTGTATCGGCACCACTTACGAAAAGTCTCCATTCATAAACGGTTGCACTTGTCGCTTTAGTAATAATTGGGAATTCAGTTGCATCATCCATGTTAATCCAAGCAGAAAGACTAAAGGATCTATCGGTCGTACCATCACCAAAAGAAAATAGATCAACATCTGGTATAGCTACATAATCATCCGTTCCGTCGAAATCAAGACTGGCTCCCCGCTTTCCGGAAGCTCCGTTGTACCAGGATGTACTTGAAGTTGTACAGGTGCCTACCGTGTCTTCACCTCCCGAACCAATATAAATCGTTCCGTTATTTCCTGCTGGTATATCATTGAATGTCCGTACAGAATTATATGCAGTCGTCCCCTCACATTCGTCAAGTTTATACTGTGCAACCGGGGCGCCTTTGTTGAATTCCCACGCAACTTGTGCCGGAGTACGGGCGTAATCATATACCCGTACATCATCCACGATTCCATTGAGTGTTCTATCGATAGCAGAAGCATCATCATCATTACTAATACGGAAATCCCTATTGGGGTCAGATACCACACCTTGTGACCAGGTGTCGGTTGTTGTCTGTAAAACACCATCGACATACAGTTTAATATTTGTTCCATCAAAGGTCCCGTTGAGATGGTACCATCTATTTAGACTGATAGCTGTGTTAGAAACTGCAGCATCACACGCAACCACCTCTTTGCATAATTCAAAGTAGATTAATTTATTAGCACTCGGAGCAATTAAAAAATCATATCCAAATCTACTGCTATCACCTTGCTGAGAAACAACAGACGCGTAATTTGCATTTGCAGAATAGGCGATAAACCAGACAGATACTGAAAAAGGGTCATTATAGCTGAATCGAGCCTGCGTAATGGTGTTGTAATCGATCTGATCCGTTACTCCATCAAACTTTACCCCGTTGCCTTTTTTTGCAGGTATCCACAACGCACCGGCGCTTAATGTTCCTGTACTCCCGATACCAGTCGTGTCATATGAAGTGAGTCCGGCTCCTTCATCCAGTTTGAATTCTAGAACAGGAGCAGAACATGACGTACTATCTCCCGGCACACAGTATTCCCGACTTGCAGAAAATGACGGAGATGTCCCGCCTACACCAGTAGATGATGAACCAAGCACAATTGCTTTACCTTGATTATAATCCGACTTCACCTCATCTGCGGTGAGTGCAAAAGGATATATTTTAACTTCATCTATAGTCCCATTGAAAAAGCTTGTTCTTGTATATGATCTTGAACCAATATTGAGTGCTGTTGTTGTGGCCATTGCTGTTGATCCTACACCTACTGCTCCCCCTGTTGCTTTTGCATCCAAATATACTTGACCATTCCCTCCACGATCAATGGTACATCCTACATGATGCCAGTTTGTGTCTGTGATCGTTGTTGTTGATGTTATATCTGTCACCCCAGTACTACAGGTTATGGTATTTCCACTGTCTATCTGTAGTCTCCAACCATCATCATCTGCGTCTTCCTTACTTACGACATAATGAATGGCTCCACTTACAGACCGCTTCACCCAGGCAAATACAGAAAAATCAGATGAAGCATCATCAAACCGAAGAGATGTACTATCTGCAGCACTTACATAATCACTTGTCCCATCGAAGGTAAGAGCTTTCCCAAACTTACCGTCATTGGTCCATGTGGGGGCAGAAGAACCAGTGGCGAGTGTGCCATTTGCGGTTGACCCTACATTCCCGCTGTTATTCGCCGTTAACCCATATCCTTCATCAAACTTCCAATGAGCAGTTGCAGACCCCACCGGACTCCCGACACTCGGATGCCCGGCGTTCATATCCTCAATCACCTGTTCCGCAGTTCGGGCGTAGTTGTAGATACGAACTTCATCAATAATACCCGCAAAGCTGTTTCCACCACTCTCACCACCAAAAGATAAGTCTGCTGTACTGTCAAAGACCGAAGAAAAATTTTCTACGTCTGCCTGCTTGGTTCCATTAATGTACATATACGCCTGACTTCCATCTGCTACAACCGCAACATGATACCATTGATTCGTGGTTAGGGCGCTATCAGAAGATACCCTGGTATACGTCCCTGTGCCAAGCGGGTCAAGATCCATAAAGATGTTGTCGTTGGTATAGAATACGAGTTGGTATGAACGTTGATCACCCGTCCCGAGATATTTATCAATAATAGGCCCTTGACTACCGAGAACAGATGCAAGCGTGTTGATTTTAAACCATACCTCCCAGGTCCCTGTTTTGATGTCTATGGCGCTACCTGCGCCCGGATCTGTCACCGACACATAATCATCCACACCGTCAAATTTCAATCCGCTCCCATACTTGCCCTGCACCCAGTCGGACTGGGTCATACTAGATTGCATATCTCCATGATTCGCATTACCTGATTTATCTTTAACTGCGTCTGCGCCGGTCCCTGTATTTTCATCCATCTTCCACCAGCCCACCGGCCCGGGCGCGTATTGATAAAGCCCCTCGACTTCGCTCGGGGTTAACACGCGGTTGTATACCCGTATATCGTCAAGCTTCCCATCCAAGTAAAAGGTACCACTGTTACAGCTTGCTCCAAAACAATCTATGACTAATGAATAATTACTATCCAACGTCTGTGTTGTTCCTAGCTGCTGACCATTCCGGTAAAATGTCACCGATGGCCCATCTCGAACTATAGTGATGTAATCCCATGTACCTGCGGTAAACCCTCCATGCACGACACTCACATACCCCGATGAGGGATCGGGTCGATAATAGATACTACCGCTTGAACTTGGACCATCTATATATGTTGCATACTGTGAATTCACATTCCCTATGATCACTGCATCGCCCGAATCATAATAACTCAACCAGTAACTGACCGTATTCTGCGTCCCTAAATTGATAGTACTTCCTAGATTCACATAATCCCCGTTCCCGTCAAATACTGCTCCGTTACTGGTTGATCCTGCATCTTGTCTGACATTACCTGCCCCTGTCCCATTGTCTCCATTGCCACTTGAGTCTAATGATGTTAATGCAGGGCCTGTTGAGCCTATGGCTTCATCCATCTTCCAATAACCAACAAGTCCGTCAGTCAGTTTTTTTGACAAATCGTCATCGCCAAGCTGAGCGGCCACTCCTTTTGCAGTCCCGCGCGAAGCATAATCTGCCTTGACCTCATCGGCCGATCGGGCATAGGGATAGATTTTGACTTCATCAAGGAAACCCGCATACGGACTGGTGCTTCCGTCACTTCCGATTCCCGTATAGAGAGCGTTGCTGTTGGCAAGGGTGCCGGTGGCGGTGATTGAGTCCTTGGAAGCAACTTGCTTGCCGTCAATATATAGGGTGATGCTGGAGACGCCGGATTTTACTGCGGAGTAATAGTGCCACTGGTTATCGTCGTATGTGGCTTCGGTTGAGGTGGCGGTGTCGGAATTGGTGCCGTCACTGACGGTAAAGGTGAGGTCGCCGTCCGACTCCATCTGTAATTTGTAACCCGTATCGACTAAAGTTGTGCAACTGCCCGTGTTGATAATTTTAGAATCGACTTTAACATTGGTGAAGTTGCCCAGCCAGCTGACCATGATGTCGCAGTTTTCGCGGTTGAAGGCAGAGGAAAAGTATTTTAATTCATTAGAATCAAAACTGTTTACCCAAAGTGTTGATGATCCGCCCCACGTAGTGCCACCGTCGGTAGAAGTGTTGTAGTAAATATCTTCATTATCGCCTGGATCTTGAGCAAAAACCCAAATATTATCACCACCGGAGGCGATGGTATCTACTGCAGCGGTGACGTAACCATCGTACTGTGCTGTCGTTGAAGGGACATTAAGAAGAGTATCGACCTGAGTGGTAAGCGCGCCGTTTAGGGTATTGACGACATAAGCGTCAAGATCGGTTGAAGCTTCGTCTGCGGCAAAGGCGACATTCCTAGGACCAAAAACAACTGAATCATAAAACTCGTTCTGGGCACCGTACTCGACTGCAGTTTCCAATTCCCGTTCTGTACCTAGGGTATTGGTTTCTCCGTAGAAAATATTGGTTTCGAGGTCGGAACTAGCGGTGCCGCCGTCGGTGTCGATCCAGTAGAGCTGGAAATCGAGATTGCCGTATGACTTGATACCCACACCCATATCGGCATTAAAACCGCTAGCCGCAGCTATATCTTCCCTAGGGAATCCTGATTGCGTCGTCCACGTGCCGTCGCCGCAGGGCGCTGCTTCTTTCCATAACCACACCTCAAACTGGTTCCCCGCCGCTTCAGTAGAATCCTGGTAATCTGCTAAGATCATGGAACAGCCGTTCTTATCTGTAGCAATACGTGGAGACTGGATATCGTCATTGTTGCTTTTTCCCACGTCCGAACTTTCATATACTTCCTGTTCAGTGTCACAGGAAATAAACGGAGTTGTACCACTTAAGGTGCAGCGTTTATAGAACAGTTGGTCGGTGGTGGCAACAGCGTAGGTACAGTTAAGATAGGTATTGGGGCCGTCTGTATCCACAGAGCAGCCGAAATCTTCGTAGTCCCACGTGCCGGTATTGATATCAAAACCGCTATCGGTCCATACTGTGCCACTTGTTGCAGCAGTAGATTGAGTATGAATGTCGGCAAGGCTGTCACTATAAACTACATGCCAACGGTTATTGTTAGGGTCATAAACTACCCTGCTAAGCCAAGCTGCGTCATACCCGCCGATACCGTCGTCTGTGCCCGAGACGATATTAGTCGCTGCGGTCAAACCTATCCCCAGACTCGTCTGTTGTTTACTAAGTATTGTATAAGTGCCTGATGTTTTGGGCGGCGTGCGAAACCAGCCGGAAACGGTAAAAGAGTCGGTGCCGGCAAAATCA
>Ga0209542_10012014_pt1 | contig 15256 bp, 16 predicted proteins | sample RifCSPhighO2_01_FD_184028 | JGI IMG/M metagenome (GOLD analysis project Ga0209542, IMG submission 184028) | Soil microbial communities from Rifle, Colorado - Rifle CSP2_plank highO2_0.1 (SPAdes) (version 2) | ecosystem: Environmental > Terrestrial > Deep subsurface > Rock core/Sediment ...
CCAGAAAAAGAAATTTATGATTTGCTTAAAAAAGGATTTTCAAAAATTAAAAATATGAAAACAAAAATAATGGTAACCCATGTTCACCCTTCCGGAACTTTAATGGGAAAACTTACTCATTTCTTTAAAGGCTCAACCGGAGTTAAAAAAGCAATAGATACATTCAAGCCAGACTTTTTGCTTTGCAGCCATGTGCATGAAGCAGAAGGCATAGAAGAGATGATTGGAAAAACAAAAGTTATTAATGTCGGGAAAAGGGGAAAGATAATTGAGATATAGTTTATTTCAGTAGAATTCTATATCAGGCCTTTTGGACTTTGATTTTTCTTTCGATTTAATCTCTTCTTCCTCGTCTTCATCTTCCGGCGCCTTGACTGGCTCCATTTTCTTTAATTCTTCCTCGCTGAAAAGCTCTGCAAACAAATCTTCTGTGGACTGTGAAATTTCTTCCTTGGCTTCAGCTGAAGATGGAGAATTTACTTCCGATTCTACTACTTGTGATGCAGTTGTTTCCGATGAACTTAATAATTCGCTTGAAGAAGAAACTGGAATGTTATCACCAAATATATTTGCAATTGGAGACGCATTTGACGTTTGAGCAACTGACGCGTCATTGGAAAATATTTCCTGCGAATCACCGACAAGATTCTGGAGCATCTTGATTACTTTTTTAATCTCCTCATGCGAATCCTCTTTTGTGTCTATGCTGACTTTCATGCCCCTGAATTTGAGTTATCAGCTTAAAAATCTTTTGGTTTGAAGCCCACTAAAAAGAAATTATCCTGATTTATTTGCGGGAATGATGGGCCCATTAGAGGGCGGAGGCAAATTTTCTTTCCTGCTTTTTTTTATTTTGTAGATAATCAGCGGAACTAAAAACAATAACACAAATAAAATTCCAATAAATATAAGCACTTTCCTATCTGAAAAATCCAGATTTGGCTTTAGCAAATCAAATTTCTCTTCTATAACCTGAGTTTGCGGAGTTGTGGATGCGGCAGTTTGCTGCGTTTGCTGTGATGAAAGAGATGAATTCTGATTTTCCTGAGCGGCAGCCTGTGTTTGAGCAATTGATGATGTTGTGTTAGCTGGGGGGACGGAATTATTCATTCCATTTTTTTGCCTTATCTTGACTTCCATGGATTTATTTACTGTTTTTTGGATGTTGTTAATGGTGTAATCCACTTCAAGATTTATTTTAAGATAATCACGTGTGTAGGGTGCATCCGGGAGCGTGAAAGTATTGCTTATGATTGTATAAGACTCGTTTGGCCCAAGCTCCTTTAGAGTTTGTTTAATATCGTCAAAATGAGGAATTGATAATTTTGCCTGAATATTTTCAAGAGTGTAAATTGCGCTTGGATTTGCAAGTTTTGCGGAAACAATAAAATTCTGAGCCGGAGAAATCTCACCATATTCTGAAACTAAATCAATTACTAGGGCCGGATTCAGCACGCTGATATAAGTGGCATTTTCTATTGTGTCCTCCATATTTTTGATTGTGTAAGTGAATTTTCTGCTTATTGAAAAATTCCCTGCTGAAGTTGGCTTTAGGTACATTGAAAAATTAACAATACTCCCGGGCTGCATCCTTGCGCTATAACCCAGTTCATTGCCGCTCCTGGCCAGCTCAACGGTCTTTGCAACTACAACAAAATTATTTGAAAGGTAAATGCTCATTGACACATCCAAGCTTTGGTCAGAATTTATATTTGACAAGGACAGGTTGATGTAAAACGGCTTGTCCATTTCGCTTTTTGAGTCAGATGATTCATCTATGCGGAGCTGTTTCGGAAGAACATTAATTGAAAGTGTGTCAGTTGAAATAGTTTCAGAGTTGAACCCGTTGTAGTAGCTCAATTTTCCTATGATAGACTTTATGCCAGATTGTTCAGGTGCAAATAATGTTGCAGTGCACGTTTGAGTATATTTGGGCGGCAAAGAGCCGCTCCATTTCATAACAGTGCCCTCAATTCTGCATCCGACAACATCTATAATGGCGAAAGGGTAGAAATCCTCAACATAACTTATTTTTGAAACGTCCAAGTCGGTGGGGTTGCTGATTATAATTTTTATTGGGGTTGATTCTTTTTGCAATAAAGTGCTGAATGACGCAGTGCTTGCTGCCGACAGGCTGCCGGTCTCCTTGTAAATGTCGGCATTGATGGTGTAATAGATTATGTAAGTTGTTATGTTTTTATCATAGTAGTCCGCACTGTTGATGCAGACCCTGAACACGCCGTTTGATTTGCATTCACCATTCGGTATGATCATATTAATTGTGGGAGTCATAACAAATGTTTGATTGCTGTACACATCGTATGTAAATCTAAAAGTGCCTTCTGTTAACTTTAGGTCGGTTTCCGTTATAACACTGCCAGAATGAATTTTGCTTTCAGCAAAAGCTATTGGAATAATAATAAAAATCATTGGCAAAAGCATCAAACTCTTTTTCATAATATGATAATTTACCCAAGATTATTTAAAATTAACTAATGAGACTAGAATAATTCGTGATTTACATATTTCAGGCAAAATTCCCTAGCTAAACACTTCCTGCCAGTTCATATATATGTTATTTGCAACTTCTATTATATCCATTCCTTTAATTTCTGCAATCTTTTTGTAGCTTTCAATAACATAAGACGGCTCATTTGAATGCTCCTTGTAAGGGCTTAAATACGGGCTGTCGGTCTCGCAGAATAACTGGGTGATTGGAGCAAGTTTTATATTTTCCTGGAACTGAAACGCCCTTACAACAACGGTAGGAATGGTCAAAAACCATCCATTGTCGATTATTTTTTTCACCAATGATTTTTTACCCGAGAAGCAATGCATTATTATTTTTTTGTTTTTTGATGATTCAAGCATCGCAATGCATTTTTCCTCTGCTTTTCTTGAGTGAATTACAATCGGCTTGCTTAATTCTTCTGACAGTTGAATCATTTTCTGAAAGTCTTCCATTTGCTGCTGGCTTTCACCGGCAACAAAATCCAATCCCACTTCGCTGACTGCAACAATGTTATTTTTATTTTTTTTAATGAAATTAATTTCCTCATCAATATCAAAATCCTTTACGTCCAGATGAGCTTCTCCTGTTTCAGCCTCTTTCTTTAATGCATCTCTGGGATAAATCCCCATTCCGCATTCAACAATATCATATTTTTTAGAAAGTTCAAGGCAAATCCTGTTTGTCTCGGGATTAATACCGTTTGTTATGATATGCTTTAATCCCGCATTTTTTGCCCTTTCAATTATTTCATCCATTTTATTGATTAATAAAGGGTGATCCAAGTGGGAATGGGTGTCGATTAAAAGGTTCATTTTAATTTAAACTAAACTTTTTATAAATTTTCCATTTGTGAATTTTTCTTTTTTTACTTACAAGCTTAAAAATAGTCAAATTATCCATGTAAACGTTGAAGTATTTTTCCTTATTTTGTAAAAATCTTTTAATTGATTTGAATTTTTTATTGCATCCTATGACTAAAGTACAATGAGGCACCAAGTTCTCTGCATCAACATTAGTCCAATCCAAATTTTTAATGGTTTTTAATTCTTTTATTAATTTTGAGATTAATCTTCCAGCATTAAATGAATTATTAATTTTTAAATATGCTACATCTTTTCCAAAAAACCCAAAACCGCCCACCTTAATTTTAGCTTTCCTGTTTCCATAAGCAAATTTTTCGATTTTTTCTTCCAATTTTTTTATATTCTTCAAATTAAAGGGGTATTTCAAAGTTAAATGGGTGGGGAGATTTTGTTTTTTAACTACAGTTAAACCAAATTCTTTTGCTATTTCATTTGCCAATGACTTATGATATTTTTCTAGTCCACCATTAAATACACAAGCAATAGCATACTTCATATTAATAGAACTTCGTATTTTGTTTATATAGTTATTCCTAAACTCCTAAACTAAAGATTTATAAGAGGATAATTATAACTATACAACATTATGAAACCAGTAAACCAAGTCAAGATTGATAAAACTCTCACAGTCAATGAGCTAGTCAGGAAAATGGATTCTGCAGGAGTTCTTGGAGTTGGAAGGCTTGGCAAGGCCGTAAATATCTGCGAAGAGATGATTGAAGACAAGGAATGCAAAGTATTTCTCGGATTGGCCGGACCTTTAGTTCCGGGCGGAATGAGGGAGATAATAATTGACATGATTGAAAATAAGTGGGTTGATGTTGTTGTTACAACAGGGGCCACTTTAACTCATGATTTGGGAGAAGCACTTGGCTACAGGCATTATCAGGGAAGCGCTACAGTTGATGATGAAGAACTGCACAAAAAAGGATTTGACAGGGTTTATGAATCTTTAATGCCAAACAAGATTTATGAAGGAATGGAAGATTTCATCACAAAAAATTTTGACAGTCTTAAAAATAAAAAATCAATAAAGGATTTTCTGTGGGAAATTGGAAGATTAACTCCAAAAAGATCCATTTGCAAAGCATGCTTTGAAAATAAAATTCCATTATTTTGCCCTGCAATTTCAGATTCTGGAATCGGCTTGATGATATGGGGGCATTTGGCTCGAAATAAGGAAGTTGAAACAAGAGCTTTTGAGGATTTGAAAGAAATAATTGACATTGCATGGACTTCAAAGAAAGCCGGAGTCATTTATTTTGGCGGCGGAGTTCCAAAAAATTATATACAGCAGGCAATGCAGCTTGCGCCCAGAATGGCTTTATATGGTGTGCAGGTCACAATGGACAGGCCCGAGCCCGGCGGAAGTTCCGGCGCAGAATTAAGAGAAGGAATCTCGTGGGGCAAGATGAATCCTAAAGGAAAATTTGTTGACTTAATTTGTGATGCTACGATTGCGATGCCAATTATTTATGCTGCACTGAAGGAAAGGATAAAATAAAAAATAATTCAATAAATAAATTAAAACTCTTAAAAATGAAATCAATCCAAGAAATCAAATCCATGAAAGGAAGGCAAAAGATCGTTATGTTGACCGCTTATGATTTTCCGACTGCAAAATTGATGGACGGAATTGTGGACGTGATTCTTGTTGGTGATTCTCTTGGAATGGTTGTTTTGGGTTATGAGAATACAACCCAAGTCACGATGGATGACATGCTGAGGGCAACAGGCGCTGTTGCGAGAGGCACAAGAAATACTTTAATTGTCGGAGACATGCCGATTGGGACTTATGATAATGAAGAATCCGCTTTGAAAAATGCAAAACTGTTTTTGAAAGCAGGAGCGCATGCTATCAAAATTGAAAGGAAGCCAGAGATTGCTGAATTTCTTGTGAAAAGCGGAATTGAAGTGATGGGACACGTTGGATTAACTCCGCAGACAATAACCAATTTTAAATTACAGGGAAAAGACAAGGAAAGCGCTGAAAAGATTTTACAGGAGTCGATTGATTTGGATAAAGCCGGGTGTTTTTCATTGGTTTTGGAATGTATTCTCCTATCACTTGCAAAAATAATAACGGAAAAAATTTCAATGCCTACAATAGGGATTGGAGCAGGAATTCATTGCGACGGGCAGGTTTTGGTCACAAACGATATTCTTGGATTATATGGTGACTTTAAGCCGAAATTTTTGAAAAGATATGCTGAAATAGGAAATGAAATGAAAACTGCTTTTGAAAATTATACAAAAGATGTAAGAGAAGAAAAATTTCCCGCTGATGAAAATAGTTTTCACTGAAAGAAATTAAACTAAATAAGAACTTTATTTTCAAAAACTTTGAAAAAAATCACAATCTATTTATATCATTAATATCCCTGCTTTTTTATGGTTCATTTCACGGAATTAAGGGGCAACAAAATTTATGATTTAAAGGAGAATTGCCTGGGCAGGCTTACCGATCTTGTTTTTGTTGACGGCACAAAATACGCGGAAATAACTCACTTAATTTATGAGGATGAAAATAAATACAAAAAAAAGATCCCGTGGGCCTTTGTCAAGGAATTCATGCAGGATAGCAAAGGAAATAAAACTTTTATAAGCATCCATTTGAACTCCCCAGTTGATGCCATCACCCAGTTCTTCATGAAGGAGAGGGAAGTGCTTGTGGGAGATATTCTAGATAAACAGGTTATTGATGTTGACGGCATCAAGATTGTCCGTGTCAATGACGTGATTTTAGGAAAAGTTGACAATAAACTGTCTATTGTTGCAGTCAGTGTGGGGGCTTTAAGCCTGATGAGGAGGTTGGGATTCGGAAAAATTACCGGATTGGTTTCTTCTAAAATAAAAGAAAATATCATACCGTGGAAATCCGTTGAAAGGCTTGAGCCGGAAGTTCACGATTTGCACTTAAAGCTGCAAAAAAACAAGATTGCGGACCTTCATCCGGAGGATATTGCCGACATCATGGAGGATCTGACTCACACCGAAAGAATACTGATATTCAACAGCCTCAATACGCAAAAAGCTGCAAAGACCTTGATAAAAGCCGGAGAGAATGTCCAGGATTCTGTGCTTAAGAGCTTCAAGATAGAGAAAGTCAAAGAGTTGCTTGAAAATATCCCCCATGACCAGGCCGCAGATATTATCGGCATGATGCCCAAGCATAAAGCTGAAGAAATTCTGAAGTCAATGAGGAAAGAAACATCTGCAAAGATAAGAAAGATTCTTGATTATTACCCTGAGTCAATCGGCTCGATAATGAAAACTGAATTCATTGCGATTCCGGAAGATTATACATCAGAAAAGACAATTGATTTGCTAAGGCAGCTCAAGCCTTCGTCTGACAAGATATACCATCTTTATGTTGTTAATAAAGATAATCACCTTGTCGGTGTCCTGTCGATAAGGGCTTTGCTGACTGCGGATCCAATAAGCAATGTTGCAGATTTCATGAAAAAGCAGGTTGTGTATGCAAGAGACACAAGCACAAAAGAGACTGCTGCAAGGATTATGGCAAGATACGATTTATACCTGCTGCCGGTTGTTGACAAAGAAGGAATCCTAAGGGGAATATTAAAGGCGGACGATGTATTGGAAGGATATATACCAAAAAGATTAAAGAGGGAGAAGTTCGTTCCATTGAAAACTAAAGCAAGGCAAAATGGAAACTCCAAGAAAGTTTGAGTGGAAGCATATTCTGTTCATACTCGGCATCATAGGGCCCGGAATAATTACTGCAATTGCAGATAACGATGCGGGCGGAATAGCAACGTATTCTGTAGCAGGAGCAAATTTTGGCCTGGCGATGCTGTGGACATTGATACCAATTACAATTCTACTGATAATTGTGCAGGAAATGGTTGCAAGGCTTGGCGCCGTGACCGGCAAGGGACTTTCTGACCTCATACGGGAGAATTTCGGAGTGAAGACAACTTTTTTTATCATGGTTGGGCTATTGATTGCCAATTTATTTGTCACAGTTTCTGAATTCGCAGGAATTGCCGCTGCCGGAGAATTATTTGGGCTGAGCAGGATCATTCTAGTGCCATTTACCGCCATAATAGTTTGGTTTCTGATAGTGAAAATGGATTACAAGAAACTCGAAAAAATATTTCTCATTCTTATTTTATTTTACTTTGCATACATTATTTCAGGCTTTATGGTGAAACCAAACTGGGGGGCGGTTTTTAAGAGTACAATAACCCCCACAATGCAATTCAACAAGTCTTTTATTTTTTTGATTATAGCACTGGTGGGGACGACAATAACTCCGTGGATGCAGTTCTATCTCCAGTCATCAATTGTAGAAAAAGGAATTAGGAAAGCTGAATACAAATACAGCAGATGGGATGTCATAGTCGGATCTTCTTTTACCAATATCATTTCTTTTTTTATAATTATTGCATGTGCTGCTGTTTTATTTTCAAATGGAATAATGGTAAATGATGCAATTGACGCTGCCAAGGCCCTCGAGCCGCTAGCCGGACGATATGCACTATATCTTTTTGGAGGGGGGTTCTTTATCGCTGCATTATTTGGCGCATTTATTCTTCCTTTGTCTACATCGTACTATTTATGCGAGGCATTTGGATGGGAGTCCGGAGTGAATAAAAAATTTGGCAATGCTAAAAATTTCTATATTATAATACTTTTTATGATTATACTATCAGCAGGAATTGTATTAATACCAAGCATAAATTTAATTTATTTAATACTCCTTGCGCAATTCATAAATGGGCTAATACTGCCAGTCCTGATTATAATAATACTTAAATTAATTAATGACAGAAAGCTGATGGGCAGTTATGCAAATAAAAGATGGGTTAATATGATAACATGGACGGGCTGTGCTCTTATAATTATCGCATCACTTTCAATGCTTGTTGTGACAATTATAGGCCCTTAGGCATATTAACAACTTTTATAAACCAACATTTCCCCTTATCCGATATATGAAAAAATCTAATCTTAATGGAAAGACGATAATTGTAGGAGTTGCAGGAGGAATTGCGTGCTATAAAGTTATTAATCTGATAAAAGAATTTAGGAAGAATGGAGCTCATGTTCAGGTAATAATGACAGAAGCTGCAACTCATCTTGCGGATATCCAGGATTTTGAAAAAGCCTCAGGAAATGAGGTTCACACAACTTTATTTCATCCAAAAGTAAACTTCGCGGAATATATTAAGAAAAATATACCGATAAACCACATTTCGCTTGCAGATGCTGCTGACCTATTTTTGATTTGCCCAGCTACTGCAAATACAATAGGCAAAATTGCAAACGGCATTTCAGACGACTTACTGACTACTTCAATAACTGCGACAATCGCACCTGTGCTTATATGCCCCGCAATGAATGTCAAGATGTGGAAAAACCCAATCACGCTGGAAAATGTTTCAAAATTAAGGAAGTTAAACTATCATTTTGTCGAGCCGGAGTATGGGGAACTAGCCTGCGGCTACAAAGGAATAGGAAGATTGGCAAAATTAAACAAGATTGTTGAAAGAATTGAATCATTAATAAAACAGAGAAATAATTTCAAGGGCAAAAAAATTCTTGTGACTGCAGGCGCAACTTTTGAGGAGATTGACCCTGTAAGGGTTATTACCAATAAAAGCTCAGGAAAGATGGGAAACATGATAGCAGAACAAGCGTTCTTAAGGGGTGCTGATGTTTTATTGTTAAGAGGCCATAATTCAGCTGAACCCTATTATAATTTAAATGATAAAAAATTTTCCACGGTTAAGGATTTGTTTGGAAAAATTAAAAACAATATAAAAAATTATGATATAATAATTCATGCGGCCGCTGTTTCTGATTTTGAAGTAAGTAAAGAGAAAAGGAAAATTAAAAGCGGCAGGGACTTGCATTTGGAATTAACACCAACAACAAAAATACTTGAAAAGATTAAGAAATTAAAAAAGAAAATATTTCTGGTTGGATTCAAGGCTGAATATAATTTCTCAAAAAATAAATTGGTAAAAAGTGCTTATAACCTTTTAAAATCTTCAAATTCTGATTTAATTGTGGCCAACGACGTCGGCAGGGAGAATGCAGGATTTGATGTAGATACGAATGAAGTTTTTATTGTTGACGCAAAGAGAAAAGTTGAGCATATCGAGTTGAGTGATAAAAGAGTTGTGGCTGATAGGTTGCTGGATAAGATAATTAAAAGATTATAAGGTTGTTATAGGTCTCGATTGCAGGATAAATATTTTATTGCCTTTGACTGCAAATTCTATATCTTGGGGAGATTTAAAGGTAGATTCTATCTTTAGAGTTGTTTTTGATAAATTTTTAATAATATTATTGTGTAGCTTAAATGACACTGATTTATTCTTAATTTTTAGAGTTTTTCTGTCAACAAAATAATTATCTGGAGTAATTTCACCTGAAACCAGCTTATCACCTAAACCCCTAGTAACTTCTATCAAAACATAGTTTTTATCAACTGGGTCAACTGTGAAAATAACACCGGCGTAATCAGCATCAACCATTTTTTGCACGATAACTGCCATTTTTATATCATTTAGCTTTTTATTTTTAAGATAAGCTTTTGCTCTATCTAATTTAATAGAATTTTTACAGTTTTTTATTGCATTAAATAATTGTTTTTCATTTTGTATATTCAAAAAACTATCGAATTGTCCCGCAAAACTTGATTTCTCTGAATCTTCATCGGTTGCTGAGCTTCTGACTGCAACTTTTGATTTTAATTTCTTAAATTTTGATATTATATTGTCTTTGGTTTTATTATCAATTTTATTTATTTTAGTTGAAATACAAAATCCTTCCGGAACATTAAATCCATTTTGTATTAGAAATCCTAGATTAACTGCTTTGCCTCCGAATAAATTAACTTCTTCTCTTTTAATGTCTTTTAAATCTTTTATCATTTTAATTTTTTAACTATACCGGTGTTTGCATCAACTTCCACCAAATCGCCATCCTTTAGTACTTTGGTTGCAAATTTTGTTCCAATTATACACGGTTTGTTCATTTCGCGTGATATTATAGCGGCGTGGCAGGTTATGCCGCCTTCATCTGTCACAATTGCACCAGATTTTTCCATGATTGGAACATACCAGGGAGAAGTCATATTGGCAACTATTACATCGCCGTCTGCAAAGTTTCCAAGTTGCCTTCTATTTGTGATTATTTTTACAGTTCCTTTTACTTTTCCTTTATTTGCAACTGAACCTTTTATTTCTGCTATGCCACTTAGCGGTTTTTCTTTGTTTAATTTAATGCCAAATTTCTTCAAAAAAGAACTTGTGCCTTTATAATGAATAACTTTGTCTTTGAAGTAGATATAAGGAAATTTTTTCCTTTGATTTATCTTGTCTGAAAGTTTAGTGTTTTTAATAAAATCTCCTAACTCCTTAAGTGTTAAGTGTTTTAAATCTTCTGCGTTGCATTTTTTAATATCGGCGATTTTATCCAAGAGCAGGTTTATTGCTTCAACCCCGTCATTGAAGAAAACATTACCTTCTGCCTTCCTCCATGAAATTGCCTTACTTACAATTCGGTCTTCATATAATCTAATCCCTTTTTTCATAAATTTTTCATGAAACATTGCAAGGTGGTGGGAGATCAAAACTCCGATATACCCATTAGACCATAAGTCAGTTATATCCTTAAGGGCATCAAGCATTTCTTTTTCTGTTTTGATTGGAGAATTTTGTATTTCCTTTATTTTGTTCAAAGAATTGATCATCATTTCATGAATTTTCATGAACTTATTTTCATTAGCCTTAATCCAAATTGACAAATTCTTTGGAAGTTTTTCTTCAAAGCTTTTGAGATCTGTATAAAATTCAAAAACTTTATCGTTATGCCTAAATAAAGTTGTATGATAAATTAATCCTGTGTATTCATTAAATTTGTACATTCTTCCATTATACCATGCTTCCATGGCAATAAGCGGAGCATCTCTGGTCAGGAAATGAGTAAGTAAAGTAAGCCTTGATTTTTTCCCGTTATTCATAAAACCTCAATCTTTAGCGTTTAATCGCCATTTCGTAAAAACTTGGATAAACTCGAATTCTCCTATGATAACCTATAAGGGAAACATACATTACTTCTGCTGCTGCTCTGGCTTCATCAAATTCATGTGTGACAAAATGCCTCAAATTAAATCCTTGATCATTTGCAAGTCGCACTAATCTAACATAAGACAATGGGCATGTTCTATCTAAAATTTGAGGGTAATCTGGCGTTCCAAAGTTATGTTGGATTAATTTGTTCCATCCTAGGCGCTCAAGTATCATTTTTAGTTTTTCTTCCGAAACGTCGGAATAAAGAATGTTTGAATTTCCTGCTTGCAAAGCCTTATCAAGAGTCACTTCAGATCCATTAAGGGGGATTCCAATATTTTTTTGTCCAAAAGCATCTATTTTTTCTACCAAAGTATCAAGATTGTAAGCAATTGCTTTTTGGGGTTTTTTTGTCATTTTAATCACTTCCAAGAAATCACACCGCAATATTTAAATATCATGAACAACTATTAGTGGTTGTTTCAACCTAATTTAGTTTAAAATGGAACAAGAATTAAGAAGTTTAGGGCTATCCGAATACGAAAGCAAAGTGTATATCACATTAGTTAGAGACGGCACTTTAACAGGGCTTAAAACAAGTATGGCAAGCAATGTGCCACAGGGAAAAATATATGAGACTATTTACAAATTATCAGATAAGGGATTTGTTTCCATTATGAATGCAAAACCAAAATTGTTCAAAGCTATCGACCCGGAAATCGCCCTTAAGCAGTATATAAAATTAAAAAAAGAAAATTTAATTGAACTTGAAAAAAATCTACCAAAGAGAATAAAACAGCTTAGCAGCCTTAGAACAAAAGAAACTGACGAAAAGGTTTCAATCTTTAGAGGTAAGAAAAATGCGTTTACTGCAAATCATTATCTAATGGATTCAGCCTCCAAATCAATAGATATGATGTTTACATTTGAAATCATCCAAACGCTAACAAAAAGGATTTTGCTGGATAAGATTTCAAAAGGACTTAAAATAAGAATTCTAGCCACTAAAAAGGAAAATAGAGCACTAATTAGGGAAATTTTAGGTTATGGCTTAGAAGTCCGATTTTATCCTGTGCAGGAACTCAGAATATTTATCAAAGATGGAAAAGAATCCAATATACAGATATTAAACAAAAAAAATTTTTTAGATAGAACCAATATATTAATCCAAAGCGAAGAACTTTCAAAAGCATTAAAACACTATTTCGACAAAGTCTGGAAAAAGGCAGAAATAATAAAATAATCATTAACTTTTTAAAAGATATAAACAACCTAATTCTATGAACTCTGCAAAAGCATTTGCTCCTGCGAACATAAGCTGCATTTTCAAGATATACGACCACAAAAACCCCAGATGGATGGGCTCTTATGGGGTTGGATTTACGCTAAACCAAGGAGTTATTGTCGAAGCTGCAAAGTCAAAAAGAAATGAAATTATTTTTAATAAGAAATCAATAAATTTCCCGGCTGTAAAAAGTGTGATCAAAAAATTAACAAATAAAAATTTAAAAATAAATATAAAATCAAAATTGCCATTGGGATGCGGCTTTGGGCTAAGCGGGGCAAGCGCCTTGGCAAGTGCTTATGCAATTAATAAATTATTAAATCTAAAAAAAACAAACAAGAGATTGGCAATAATCGCCCATATTGCAGAAGTCAAGAATAAAACTGGATTGGGGGACGTTGTAAACCAGTTTTACGGCGGATTTTGCGTCAAATTGAAGCCGAGCTCAAGCTTTGAAATAGTAAAAGTGCCATTAAGCAATATTGATGTTTTTTGCCGATATTACAGCAAAATCTCCACCAAATCAATACTAACCAACACAAAAATAAGAAACAAAATCAATGATACAGCTACTGTATCTTTGGGTAAAATAAAAAATCTGATTGAAGATAGTCAAAATATAATATTCAAGGAATTAATAAACATTTCAAAGGAATTTTCAATCAACAGCGGATTGCTAAAAGATAAAAAAACCATGGAAGCGATAAAAAGCATAGAAAAAAATAATGGAAATGCATCGATGATAATGCTGGGAAATTCTGTTTTCAGCGACAAAAGCTTTAAAGGAGCGCTGAAATTCAGGATTTCAGACGAAGGTGCGCACTTAATATGAAACTGCCAAAATCCCATCCAAGGTATAAATCATTAAAAAACAGGGATTTGATAGTCAGCGGGATAAGAAAGGGAGTTACCTCAATTCATGGATTGATTGCTCACGGAAGAGGAGAGGCATTTGATTATCTCATAGGAGAAAAAACAAATAAATTTGCCGAGAAATCAATTGAAGCTGCGGCTGCCCTGTTACTAAATGCCAAGCACCCAGTTATTTCTGTAAACGGAAATACTTCAGTTTTGATTCCGAGAGATTTAGTTCAATTATCAATATTAATCAATGCTCCTTTAGAGATTAATATATTTCATTCATCTAGAAAAAGAGAAATTAAAATAAAACATCACCTTGAAAAACACGGTGCAAAAAATATCCTAATGCCTGATAAAAGTCATAAAATAAAGTTTCTTGATTCCAATAGAAAATATGTAAATCCAAACGGTATTTTGAAAGCTGACGTAGTTTTTGTTCCGCTCGAAGACGGTGACAGGACAGAAGCATTAATAAAAAATGGAAAGAAAGTAATTACAATAGACTTGAACCCATTATCAAGAACAGCGCAAAAGGCTACAGTAACTATTGTAGACAATATAATCAGGACAATGCCATTATTGATTAAGACCGTAAAACAATTGAAAAATTATGATAAAACTAAATTTGAAAAAATAGTGAATAATTACAATAACAAAAAAATTCTTGAAGAAGCACTGAGCGAAATTAGAAACTCATAAAATATATTTCAAAATTTCCCTTAAATCTTTTTTCTCTATGACAACATCTGCAGCCGTTTTCACCTCATCATGCTTGCAATTGAACGCTATGCCTAGTCCCGCTTCTTTTAATATTTTTATGTCGTTAAGATAATCTCCGATAAAAACGCATTCTTTCAGGCTTAGCCCTTCCCTTTCAGCTATTTTTCTGAGTGCAATCACTTTGCCATCCATATCGAATTCTGTTGCCTCGACTTTATCTATGTTTCCATCTTCATCAAAATAAATCCTGCTCAAAAATACGTCATCAAAAAGATCACGGTAATTTGGAATAAATTTATCCAGAAGCACATTGAGGGAGCCAGAGATTATTGCCAATTTCATGCCGTGCCTCTTGAGATCTTCCAGCGTGTCAATAGCACCCTCCATCAGGCACAGGACGTCTAAAGCCCTAAAGAAATCATCCTTTTTGGCATTCTTTTCGCGCCATAAATTTATGTCATGCTCTGCCCACTGCATGTAAGTTATCTTTCCGCCAAAGAATTTTCTTTTGGCATCCTCTCGTCTGTGTTTGTCTGTATTGAAATAGTCATGAAAAACCTGCCAGGAGAAAGTAACGTTGTCTATCAAAGTTCCATCAACGTCGAAACACACCAATTTGTATTTTGACATGATATTGGGAGAAGTACATCTCAATTTAAAGGTTATTAATTTGAAAAATATTTCAAGAAATTTAAAGTATAATTATTAAATTATAACTATAATGTGATTAATCAAATACTATTAAATTTCAACATTTTTTGCTGAATTCACCTTTCATGTCATAAAATATTTCGCAGAATTTTTTTGTGGCCAATTTGAGCTCTTTCTGCCCGGATTGTGTTATTCTGTATTGCTTTGTCTTGCTGCTGCTCTTGATTTCGTTTATGAAGCCGCTTTCATTCAGAAATTTCAGAACCGGATAAATTGTGCCGGGGCTCGGCTTCGAGCCTTTTCTCTTCATTATCTC
>Ga0209542_10012015_pt1 | contig 15256 bp, 18 predicted proteins | sample RifCSPhighO2_01_FD_184028 | JGI IMG/M metagenome (GOLD analysis project Ga0209542, IMG submission 184028) | Soil microbial communities from Rifle, Colorado - Rifle CSP2_plank highO2_0.1 (SPAdes) (version 2) | ecosystem: Environmental > Terrestrial > Deep subsurface > Rock core/Sediment ...
CGCGATCCTGGGAATTTTAGGGGTGAATGCTTCCAGCTGGTTGGTTAAAAAAGAGGTTCTGGTCCATAAAATAACCGGTTTCCTCTTGCTGTTTTTTGGCGCGATCATTATTGTTTGGGGGTTGTACGGCCATTTCTGGTTCTTGAACACGCCTCTGCACGCCGGCTGGACGAGGGGCTTTCTGCGCGCGGGGGCGGGAGCGGCCGAATATGAGTGCTGTATCGATCCCCCCTGCAAACAGTGCCTAACCGATAAAATGTTCCCCAATAACAGTTGTCTTTGCCGCCTGGAGTTTGAAAAAGGGAATTTAGACGGAATTTGCGGCGAGTGTCGGAAGGGTTTGGCGGAGGGGCGGGGGGTTTACGACATTGCCAACCGCACTCAGGGCCGGGCTTTCATAATCATTACTTTATTAACGATAATTCCAACAGTCTGGTATTTTATCAGGAGGCCATTCGGCTGACATGGCAGAAATAAAAATTTTAACCACGCCCGGCTGCGCGGCCTGCGCTGCGGTCGAGAGAGTTCTTGAAAAAATCAAGCCGGAATATCCGGATCTTAAGATCGAGATCGTCGACCTGACGGAGCGCCCGGAATATTTAGAGCGCTATCCGATTCTTTCCGCGCCGGGGGTAGTGATTAATGGCAAATTGGAGTTTGTCGGCGGCGCGACGGAGAAAGATTTAAGGGAGAAGCTGGAAGGGAAATGACAACAACAACGGTCGTTCTCAATGTTTCGGGGATGCACTGCGGCACCTGCGCCATGACCATTTCCGCCCTGCTCAAGAGTAAAGACGGGGTCCGGAAAGTTTTTGTCGATTATGACGCGCGCAAAGCCGAGGTGGAATTTGATCAGGGCAAGATCACAGTTTTGGAAATCATCAAAGCGGTGGAAGAGGCCGATCTGGGCTATCATCTTTCGGAGGTATGAGGAAAATGTCATTTGAAACAATTTTATTGCTGTTAGTCGTTCTCTTTTGCCCGCTCATGATGTTCTGGATGCATCGGCCCGAGAAAAAGAGCGGCGGATCAACTGAGGGGAAAGAAAAAGGAGGTTGTCATTAATTTCAATATGAGAATTGTTACAAATATCCTTGCCATTTTGTTGGTGATGATCGGCTTAAGCATTTTGCTGGCGATGGCAGTTTGGGGAGTGGGAGAACGTCCGGCAGTTTATAAAAACATATCCGTTAGCGGGTTGCATAAATTGCTTCAAAACAATGAAGATGTTTTTATTCTTGATACCCATATCCCGGAGCAGCAGCATATTAAAGGAACGGATGCATTTATTCCTTATAATGAGATAGACAGGAACATTGATAGATTTCCTAAAGACAAACAAGCCAAAATAATTGTGTACTGCCGAACGGGAAGAATGAGTGAAGCCGCAGCCAAAAAACTGGTGGAGCTTGGTTATACTAATGTGAATAATCTTTCCGGCGGAACAGTTGAGTGGCAGAAAACGGGGCATGACTTTGAAAAGTAAAGACCCTATTTGCGGCATGGAACTGGGCGAAGGACAGGAGTACTCAAAGTTGAATTTCCGGGACAAAGAATATAGCTTTTGTTCCGAATCATGCGAAGGGCTGTTCAAAAGATTGAACGGTCTTGAGGCCCAGCCAGCGACGGCAATGGCCGATAATGAACGAAAGATGGTGGCCTATAATACGTTAAAGCAACTAGCCGCCACGATCGCCCATTACATCAGAAACTCCAATGCCACCGTCAGCGCCCAGGCGCAGTTGGCCGAAACGTTCTCAAAAGATGAAACTGTCCGAAAATGCACTTCCTTGATTAAGCAGGAATCCGCGAAAATAGAATCGGTGGTTGATGCTCTGCTTTCGGTTTCGGATATAAGATTACAGAAATATGTCGAAAACGAAGAAGATGCAATCTTTGACTTGCGCAATACTTTGGAGGATAAATTGGCGGAAGATTAAATCAAAAGGAGGTGAAAAAGAATGCGAATATTATTGATTTTACTGCTGGCCGGAATGCTGGTTATTCCGGTTCAGGCGGATCGGCGGATGATGCCCATGATGATGCGGGGGCAGATGATGATGGGGGGCTCCATGATGTATCCGCTCTGCCCGATGATGGGGCACTCGGCGCTGGACACTTATGTTTCTTACCGGGATGAGCTGAAGCTGACCGATGATCAGACGAGCAAGCTCAAGGCCGTCCGTTCAGCTTACAAGAAAGAAGCGGCCAAGAGGAGCGCTGAGATTACCGCTCTGCAGAGCGATCTGGATGAGCTGTATGACGCGGATAAGCTGGATTACAAGGCGGTGGGCAGGAAAGCGGCTGAGATTGATGCGATCCAGAGTAAATTGCGGAGCGCTTATTTCGACGCGCTCGACAAGGCCGACGGGGTTTTGACCGCCGAGCAGAGAAAGAAAGTCCAGAAACTTTCCGGGGGAATGGTGCATCGGATGGACGAAAAGGAAAGCCCCTCCGACATGGAAAAGATGCACAATATGTAGCGAGAATTGTGAACGGAAAAGGAAGGATGTAAAATGCACGGAGAAGGCGGCGGCTACGCTTACGGTTTCTGGCTGGTGGTGATAACTAATGTCTTGATTTTTTTGTTTTTCACTTCCAGTTTCCTGGTGCCGAAAAAGAAGATCGAATGGCGAAACTTTAAGATGATAGCCGCTTTCTTCGTCGCTCTCTTCACCGAGATGTATGGCTTTCCGCTGACCATTTTCATTCTGACTTCCTGGCTTAAAGACAGCTACCCGGCGCTCAATCCTTTCTCCCACGCCTACGGCCACCTCTGGCTGACTTTTTTCGGCGGCGGGCCGGCCATGATGAACTGGATCCACATCATCAGTAATTTTTTGATCTTCGCCGGCCTCTTGGTCATGGGTTACGGCTGGCGCCTGATCTATCAGGGTAAAGGCGAGCTGGTGACCGAGGGGCTTTACGCTTATATCCGCCATCCGCAATATTTAGGATTGTATTTGATCCTGGCCGGCTTTATAATCCAGTGGCCGACGATCATTACCGTGGCTATGTTCCCGGTTTTAATTTTCATGTATTACCGGCTGTCGCTGAACGAGGAAAAGACGTTAGAGAAAGAATTCGGCCAGAAATTTTTGGAATATAAAAGCAGGACCAAAATGTTTGTTCCGTTTATTTTTTAAGGAGGTGAGAAGAGATGGCGGTTGAGAAAGATCCGGTCTGCGGCATGGAATGCTCGGACAGCAAGGTCACGAGCATCTATAAAGGTAGTACCTATTATTTCTGTTCTGAGGGCTGTAAGGCAAGCTTTGAGAGAGAACCGGAGAAATATGTTTCAAAAATATCGGGGACAGAAGAGAAAAAATGAAGGGAAGCGCATTTTTTTTGGCTGTCTTTCTGACGGCCGGGCTGGCTCTGGCTCAGCCGCCGGCTAAAGAGATCGTTAGAAAATCCGACCAGCTCATCCGCGGCACGACCAACCGGGGGAATCTTGAGATGACGATCACCACCCCCTATTTTACGCGGACGCTGAAGATGAAGATCTGGAACAAGGGCTTCAAGAAAACCTTCGTGCGCATCGCCTCGCCGGCCAAGGAGGCGGGGACGGCAACGCTCAAGATCGGCGCGGAGATGTGGAATTATCTCCCCTCGATCGAAAAGATCATCAAAGTCCCGCCTTCGATGATGATGGCTTCCTGGATGGGCTCGGACTTTACCAACGACGATATTGTGAAAGAAAGCTCGATCGTCGAGGACTACGATCATAAGATCATGGGCGAAGAAAAGGTTGATGGTTTTGACGCCTATAAGATCGAAGCCCTGCCCAAACCGAATGCCCCGGTCGTCTGGGGGAAGGTTTATTACTGGTCGAGGAAAAGTGACGCTGTTCCGCTGCTTAACGAATTTTACGATGAAAAAGGCAACTTAATTAAAGTGCTCGAATTTAAAGAGATAAAGGCGATGGGCGGTCGCGTCATCCCGACTTTGATGATCATGAAATCGACGGGCAAGGAAAACAGCCAGACCACGCTTAGATTATCTGAAATGCAGTTTGAGATCGCGATTCCGGGCAGCATCTTTTCTCTGCGAAATTTGCAGACGGGAAAGTGAGGCAAATAATATGCCGATAGTCAGGACCGATAATTTGGGCCGCACTTACAGGACCGGGCAGATCGAGGTGGCGGCGCTGTGCATGATCGACCTGGCCATTGAACCGGGAGAATTTTTGGCGATCGTCGGTCCTTCCGGCTCGGGCAAGACCACGCTCCTCAACATGATCGGCGCGCTTGATTCTCCTTCCCATGGAAAAATCTTTTTCGAAGAAGAAGATTTGACGGCCGCGCGGCCGGCCCGTCTGGCGGAGATCCGCCTGAAAAAGATCGGCTTCGTTTTCCAGGCCTACAACTTAATTCCGGTTTTAACCGCAATTGAAAATATTGAGTATGTCATGCTGCTGCAGGGTTGGCCGGAAAAAAAGAGAAGAGAAAAAGCTTTTGCTCTCTTGAAAGAAGTCGGCCTCGAGGGATTTGCCAACCGCCGGCCGGCCGACATGAGCGGGGGCCAGCAGCAGAGGGTGGCGGTTGCCCGCGCCATCGCTTCGGAGCCGAAGATCGTTCTGGCCGACGAGCCGACCGCCAATCTTGATTCCAAGACCGGCGCGGCGTTGATCGACCTGATGCACGAGCTCAACCAGAAGAAGGGCGTCACTTTCGTTTTCTCCACTCACGATCCCATGGTCATGCAGAGAGCGCAGAGATTGATCCGCCTCAAAGACGGCATGATCGAGGCATGAGCTCGTTCATTAAGATCGCCTGGCGCAATATTTTCCGGAATTGGCGGCGGTCGCTTTTTACCATCGCGGCCATCTCGGTGGGCCTGGCGGCGCTCATCTTTATTTGGGGGTTCATGGACGGGACCAACGAGCAGATGATCGATAACTCCACCTCATATCTCTCCGGCCACCTGCAGATCCACAAGAAGGGTTTTCACAAAGATATGAGCATTTTCTTCGCGCTCGATAACCCGCAGGCAGTTCTCTCAAAACTTCCGGCTTTAAAAGAAATTAAAAATTATGCTCAGCGGATCGAAGGGCAGGCGCTCTTTTCGGCGGGCGAAAAGACCGCCGGCGCGGTTCTTGTCGGGGTCGAGCCGGAAAAAGAGATTAAAGTGACGACGCTCTGGCAGGCGGTCAAAACGGGAAGATATTTGGAGCCAGCCGATACTTCTGCCATCGTGATCGGCTCGGCTTTGGCCGAACGCTTGAAAATTTCCCTCGGCGGTGAAGTGGCGGTCCTGACCCAGGCGGCGGATGGAAGTCTGGGCGCCGCCAAATACAAGGTGGCTGGAATTTACTCAACCGGCACCGACACTTTTGACGGCGTTTACGCCTTTATAACTCTGCCGGCGGCGCAGGACCTGTACGCGCTGTGGGGCAGATCGACGGGAATTGTTATGACCGCGCAAAACCGTTCGGTCGTTCCCCGCCTGAAAAAATCCCTGGCCGGGGAACTTGATTCGCAGAGATTTGAGGTCCTTGACTGGTGGGCGCTGATCCCGGAGATAGCCATGTCCTTCGTTTTACACGAAGTTTCGGCCTCAATTATTTTAACCGTTGTTTTTCTTATCGTTGCCATCGGGATTTTGAACACCATTTTAATGTCGGTGGTGGAAAGAGTGCGGGAGTTTGGCGTCATGATGGCGTTGGGCACGAATGGACGGCAGGTGGTCTTGCTGGTGATCCTGGAATCGATCCTGCTCGGGGCGGTCGGAATTCTTATTGGGGGAGGGTTGGGAGTTTTATTGACTCTGCTGACGGGGAGAACCGGTCTCGATTTTTCCCGCTATGGCAAGGCAATGGAGGTGATGCCGGGGATCGGCGCGGTCATTTATCCGATCGTCCGGCTTGACCGGCTGGCCTTTCTCGCAATCCTGATTTTCTTTTTTGCTGTCCTGGCGGCGGTTTACCCGGCGATAAAGGCGGCGCGGCTCAAGCCGGTAGCGGCGATCCGCCACATGGAGACGGTCTGATGATTTTTCTCAAAATGGCCTGGCGCAATGTTTTGCGCCGGCCGTCGCGCACGTTGATCACGGTTTCGGCGATCGGCTTCGGGCTTGCCCTTTTTGTTTTCCTCTGGGCGCTGGCCGACGGTTTCTACGCCCAGCTGGTCGACAACTCAACCGGTTTTTATCTGGGCCATATTCAGGTGAGCGCCCGGGGTTTTCGAGTCGAGTATGATCCAAAACTTTCCCTCCCGCAGCCGGAAAGAATTGCGGATGTTTTAAAAAGCAATAATCAAGTCCAAAGTTTTTCTCCGCGCATTGAAACGCAGGCCTTCTTAAACAGCGCGGCGAAATCGACGGGGGTCCTTCTGACCGGCATCGACCCGGAAAACGAAGCCAGGGTGACGGTTCTCTCCACGGCGGTCAAGGAGGGCGAATATCTTGGGGCGGAAGACGGCCAGTCAATAATTCTGGGGAAAAAATTGGCGGAGAAGTTAGGCGTCGGGGTGGGCGAAAAACTGGTGGTGACGGTTTCCGCGGCGGACGGAACTCTGGCTCAGGAGGCCTTCCGCGTCAAAGGCATCCTTGAGACCGGCATCGAAAGTTTCGACAATTATTTCGCCTTTGTCACTTTGAAAGGAGCGCAGAGAATTCTCGCCCTAGAAAACAACGTCACTTCGTTTGTGGCGGCCTTAAAGGATAAGACCCTGGCCGATAAAACAAGCCAGGAGTTGAAAACGGCGCTGGGGCAAGATCGTTATGACATTCAAACCTGGGAGGAGATCATGCCGATTCTCGTGCAGATGATCGGCCTTTTTAATCTGGTGCTGAATATTATTTTGGGGATTGTTTTTGTGGTGATTGCCATTGGGATTGCCAATACCATCATGATGTCGGTCATCGAACGGACGCGGGAGTTCGGGATCGTGATGGCGATCGGCACAAAAGGGTCGCAGGTCGTCAGGCTGATCATTTTTGAGACCGTTTTTCTTGGATTGTTCGGCGTCCTGCTGGGCAACGCGGCCGGCTCCCTTTTGATCTCAATCTTCGGCAAGTTTGGGCTCAATCTTTCCGGCCTGGCGCCTTCGCTCAAAACTTTGCCGGGCGCCATGGCGGTGATTTATCCTAAAATCGTGCTTCAGCATTTGGTCATTCCCTCGCTGATCCTTTTCGCGGTGACGGTTATTATCGCGTTTTATCCCTCAATGAAAGCGGCGCGGCTCAAGCCCGTGGAAGCGATCCGGTTTGTTTAAGCCGTTAACCGTCATCGCGGCTATTGCCGTGTTGGCTTCTTACGCCTGCGCCCTGAATTTTGACGTTGCCGGCAGTTATAAAAATTTATTCTCGGCCTCAAATTCACTTCAGCTCGATCTCAACCGCTTTCGGCTTCAGGTCAGACCGCAATTTTCCGAGAATTTTTCAGGCGATATACAGTATGATTTTGAAGCATACCTGGGCAGTACTTACGCTAAGCCTAATTTTCGTACAAAGATTTACCGTGGTTATTTCACATATTCTTTTCCTGGCGCCGACCTGCGCGTCGGCCGCCAGAGAATCCCCTGGGGCGTGGGGCGGGTCTGGAACCCGACCGATCCTTTTAATCCTATTGACTTCACCAGCCTTGAGCGAGAAGAGAGGGCGGGGGTGGACGCGCTAAGCGTTGACCTGCCGCTGGGCCCCCTGGCCGGGCTCAATCTGGTCCTGGCCGCCAGCCGGGAGAGCGCCGCTTTTGGCGGGCGGCTGAAGACCAATCTAGCCGGCCTTGATCTTTCCCTGGTCGGGGCGAAGCCCGGCGCGGATTATCTCCTCGGCTTTGATTTTGCCGGCCAGCTCTTTGATGGCGGCGTGCGGGGCGAAGCTGCCTACACGAGGGGCCGCCCGAGCTTTGTGCTCGGCTATGATTACACATTCCCCAATAGCTTATATTTTCTCACCGAGTATTATTTCAACGGGCAGAGCGGAGCGGGCTATGAGTTCGCGGGTTTAACCTACGATATTTTTTCCCTGCTGAAAGGCGGCGCCTATTTCCTGTATAATATGAGCGACGGCAGTTACTTTGCCAATCCTTTTCTCGACTATGCGCTGACGGAAAACTCTTCGTGGGCGGCGGGAGGATATTTGGTGAACGGGCGGGCCGGCAGTGAATACAACGCGTTGGCGAATGTCTATTACGCGCAGGTTAAATGGTTTTTTTAGGGAAAGGGCCTCAAATTATGAGGCCCTTATCTTAGACTCTGGCAAAGAGCTGACCATAAATCATAATGGCTACGGCTAAAATTATTACTGCTCCTCCGATCATTTCCACCAGGGCTATTTGCATGAAGAAAGGCATCAAGAGAAGCGATCCCGAGAGGAGGATTGCTCCAATAATGGCCAGCCAGCTGCCAGCCTGCTTTAAGCCGCTGCCAAGATTGGTTTTATCAATTGTTAAACCGTAAAGAATATTGAGGAAGGCGAGGACATTCCCATGAACGTGGGCGGCTCTCCAGGCCATGCGCTGCAATCCCGCCCAACTTGGATCTGCCGCCCTTAAAAACAAATAAAATCCTAAAATAAGAAAGAGAATTAACCAGGACCAACCAAATATGATGTTCTTCTTGCCGGCTTCCATAACTAAAACCTCCTCTTAAATTTTCGGCCTTACACCAGGCGTCCTCACGCATCACCCCCTTTTAGGCTAACTTTTCCCCGGCTTTCGGGCCGTAATCCAATCGGTAAATTTCCTCTACCTTTATTTTGGTTACTGACTTAAGTTGAGGCGGTTTAAGCCCTTTGGCTTCGTCGAGAAGAGAGCCGCTGGTTACCACTTCGGCTTTTCCCTTAAACTGATAGCCCTTAAAGGTTTTGGTGTTTACCGCCGCCATGGTGACTTGAGGGTTTTCGGCGATATTTTTCAGTGTTTTGCCGGAATAAACATCCGCATAAACCAGGGTTTCGTCATCCAGCAATTTTATGAAAGTGCCTTTGACGACCACATTGGGAGTTCCTTCCTTGCTGGCGGTGCCGACAAAAACCATGCTGGGATCCCTTTGCTCATTAAAGAATTTTTTCATCTCTTCGGTTAACTTTGCCATTAAAGATCAGCTCCTTTATAATCAAAGCAACGCTCATGCTTTTGTCTCCTCAAAAGTATATTTAAATGTATTTATATAGCAGGAGAACCGGTTTGTCAAGAGGGCTTTAGTGTGGGGTTGCCGAAGGGAGCTGAAAGCTGATAAGATAGGGGGTAAGCTCGACTCCCTCGATGGGACTCGGGACAAGTTCGCTCGGGGTAAAGGAGGACTCGCATGAAAATATTCGGCTGGGCGCTGCTGGCGCTTTTATTGTCTGTAAATGTTTCCTTGGCGCAAATGATGCCGATGATGGGAATGGGAGGGGGAGGGATGAGAGAAGAAGGACATGAAGGGGAAGTCCACCCTTTTCTCTCTCACATGGCGCTGCCAGATAAGCCGGGGGAAGTGAGCCTAAGGGTTACGGGCTTCCAGCAGAGGTTGGCAGGAGTATCTGAAAACGGCTACGGAGCCCACCTCGAAACAGGTCTTTGGGATCGCTTCGGTCTGCACATTCGCAACGATGATCTCCAGAAGAGCGGTACGGAGATCATGCTTCAATTCGCCGTCGTCCGCAGTGAAGACAGAGAAGAAGGAATAGCGCTGACGGTTGAGAATGAAATGCCGGGGGCAACCGGCGAAACGACGGCAAAGTTTAAGGCGGGCTTCACTGCTCTGAAGCTGCTCTGGGGGCAGCCGCTGCATTTATCTTTTCACTATGAACCGCAGGACAAGATGAGCGAATATTCCGCCTCGCAAATAATCGGGATTAACGAAAGGCTGGCGCTGATCCTGGAATATTCCGGGACGACCAATGGGGAAAAGGCCGCCTATCTTTTAGAAGCGCTGAAAATCAAACTTAGCCCCCGCGCCAGCGTCGGGATTGCCTTCCAGTCGCCGGTTTCAGCCGACAGGGCGTTTGACGGTAAAACCCTTTTGCAGGCGGATTTGAGTTTTTAGCCGATGAAAAAAACGCTGATTTTGGTTTCCTTGTTTTTTCTCTGGCAAGCGGCCTCATTTTCCCTGCCGGCGTTCAATAAAATGGTCGAGAAAAAATTCAAGGTCGCCGGCGATTGCAATATCTGTCATGTTAAGGGCGGCGGCTCGCCTCTTAATGTTTACGGACAGGAGTTTTTAAAGGCCGGAGCGAATGAAAACGCTTTGGAAAAAATTGGAAAACCGGACATTGGCCGGGGCGATCAACCCTTGAAAACAGAAAAAACGGAAGCAAAAGAAGCGGAAATCTTTTCTTTCGAGGAGCCGCTGGCCGAAAGCGGGACTGCCACTCCGGGTTTAAGCCCGCCCTCAAACCTGACTTTTGGCGGCGCCTTCGATGTTCGCTATCTGGCCCCGGCAAATAGAGAGGATCAATTAATGTTTCATGTGGTGGAGCTGGTTCTGACGACCACGCTGGCGGAAAATGTAACCTTGCTCATGGAACAGCTTCTGCAGACCTCCCCGATGGAGAGCGCGGTCGGCGATGACCACGGTTTTGTTTATCTGATTTTTTCAAACCCCCGCTTTCTTCCTCCGGGCGGGAGCTTTAAAATCGGCCGTTTTCGGGCGCGCTACGGGATTGATGCCGTTTCCGACGCGGCGGTCAACCCCCTGCAGACGCCTTATCGAAAAACGATCGGCTTTATCTCCGACCGGGGGGTGGAATTCGCGGGCTTTTTAAACTGGCTCTCTTTTAATCTTTCCATTATGAACGGCCCGGAGATCGCCGGCAACGAAAACAAGCCGGTTTTCTTCCGCCTTTCAACGGACAACATCCCCCAGCTCAAACTGGGTCTTTCTTATTTTAACGGCATGAGCTACGACTATTATCACGGCGATTTTCAGTCCGTCGCCGGGGTTTATGTTCTGGCGCCGAAAGAGCGCTTTTCTTTTGATTTCAAGAAAACTTTTGGTGTTCTTGATTTATCTTTTGAGTATACTTTTGGCTCGGACAGGGGGGCAACATTTAAACAGCCGTATGGCTATTACCTGCGCGCTGATTTTCCGGTCGGTCCCCGTCTGGAAGGAAATCTCAAATATGATTTGTGGAGATATGATAAGTCGGTGACGGAAGACGAAAGAAACATCAGCTACGGGCTGACTTATCGTTTAACGGATTCCATGAGAATGCGGCTGGTTTATTCGGATAACCGCAGCTCCCCCTGGCCGCTGCTGGATAATGTCTTAACCACCCAGATCCTGGTTGAATTCTAAGGAGGAAAATAGATGCGTCAGAGATTCATTATTGCGATGTTTATCCTAATCAGTTTGCCGGGTTTGCTTTTGGCGCATGATGTGGTTTGGCCGGGGAAAAAGTTAGCTGCTCTGTTTCCCGGCGCCGCAAAAATTATTCAGAAAAACATTACCCTTTCCCGGGGACAGATTTTGGCGATCGAGAAAAAATTAGGAGTGAAACTTAGAAGGGAGGATGCCGTCCCCTCCTTTTATATCGCTTACAAAATGCCGGAAATGACCGCGGCAGAGCACGAACAGATGATGCAGACCGGCGAAAAAATGAAGATAGCGCCGTATGCGACGGCCTGGTTTGTCGATACCGTTACTTCGCGGGGAAAAATGGAGGTGGGGGTGGCAGTCGACACCAGGGGAAAGGTATTGAAGGTTGTGGTATTTGAACACCGGGAAGATCCAGCGATTGCCCGGGATGAATTTTTAAACCAGTTTATCGGGAAAGGCCTTGAAGATAAAATGCGCGTTGATGAGGACATAAAGGCGATAAAAGGAGCAGAAGAAGCCGCCCGGGCTTTGGTCCTGGATGTTAGAAAAACGCTGATTATTCTTGATGAAGTTTTTCGGAGAAAAAAGTGAAAGGCGAAAACCAGAGGGTGAATTCTCGATTTGATGGTTTTTCCAGAAGGCGCTAAGCAAAATGGCTATTGTCATTGATCCGATCTGTAAAATGGAGGTCGACACCGAGAAGTCAAAATTTTCGGCGCAAAGGGACGGCCAGACCTATTATTTCTGCAGCAAGTCCTGCCTCGATAAATTCCTGGGCGGAACAGAGGCGGAGCCCGCGCACCCGATCGCCGTCATCAGCAAAGGGAAAAGCGAGAAAATAATAATTTCTATTTCAGGGATGGACTGTGCCGCCTGCGTCAGCGCGATTGAAAACGCCCTCAAGAGCTTTAAGGGAGTAATTTCGGCCAATGTCAATTTCGCTTCGGAAAAGGCGACTGTTGAATACGATCCAGCCGTAACCGATGTGTCGGCCATCGAAAAAGTCATTAAGGCGACGGGATATTCGGTTATTAAGGGTCAAGGGTCAAAGGTCAAGGGGCGAGAAGAAATTCTTAAACTTAAGGTCATTGGCATGGACAATCCGCACTGCGTTGGGACGGTGGGGGGGGCGGTCGGCAGTCTGCCGGGAATTATTTCAAAAGACCTGCGCGTCAATGAGCGGGCGGAGATCAAGTATGATCCTTCGAAAGTCACACCGTCCGAGATAAAGAAAGTCATCGAAGAGGAAGGTTATACCCCGCTCGAAGAGGAAGAAGTAACCCTCGATGTTGAAAAGCAGGCGCGCGAAAAAGAGATCCGCAATTTATGGACGAGATTCCTCGGCTCGCTGATCTTGAGTTTGCCCCTCCTTTATTACATGCTGATGGTCGTATTTGGTTTTCCGATGCCGCCGTTCTTTATGCGCCATGCCGCGGTGATCGAATTGCTTCTGGCCACGCCGATCATGTTTTTCGGCAGTATCTTCTTCACGCGCGGCATTCTCTCACTCGTCAAGACCAGGACGGCGAACATGGACACGCTGGTAGCCATCGGCGTCGGGGCGGCCTATCTTTACAGTTTGTTCGTCTCGATCGCGATCTGGTCGGGGAGCGCTGCTTACAGCGTCGATAACCTCTACTACGAAGTGGCCGGTATCCTGATCACTTTCATCCTGCTGGGTAAGTATCTTGAAGCAGTTGCCAAGGGGAAAACTTCCGAAGCAATTAAGAAATTGATCGGCCTGCAGGCCAAAACCGCCCTGGTTGAGCGGGACGGGCGAGAGATCGAGATCCGCATTGAAGAAGTCCAGATCGGCGATATTGTCGTTGTCAAACCGGGCGGCAAAGTGCCGGTCGACGGCACGATCACCGACGGCCACTCCAGCGTGGATGAGTCGATGGTGACCGGCGAGAGCATCCCGGTCGAAAAAAAGCTAGGCGACAAGGTCATCGGTGCCACGATCAACAAGACCGGCTCGTTCAAATTCAGGGCCGAAAAGATCGGCAAGGACACTTTCCTGGCCCAGGTCATAAAATTCGTCGAAGAAGCCCAAGGGAGTAAAGCCCCGATCCAGGCGCTGGCGGACCTGATCTCCGCCTATTTCGTGCCGGCCGTTGTCATTATCGCCATAACCGCCTTTGTTGTTTGGCTGTTAGCCGGGCAGAGCTTTATCTTTGCGCTGACCGCGGCGATCGCGGTTATGATCATCGCCTGCCCGTGCGCGATCGGGCTGGCCACGCCGACTGCCGTCATGATCGGCACCGGCCTGGGGGCCGAGCACGGCATCCTGATCAAGAACGCGGCGGCCCTGCAGAAAGCGAGCGAGCTGGACATTATCGTCTTTGACAAAACGGGCACGTTAACCAAGGGTAAGCCGGAAGTGACCGATATCGTTGGCGAGGGGGGGATCATTCGTTTCGCGGCAGTCGCGGAAAAAAGATCTGAGCATCCGTTGGCAGAAGCGATTTTACAGAAGGCCGAGGACGCGCCCGAACCGGAGAAATTCAATTCGATCTCCGGCAAAGGGGTCGAGGCGATCTTCAAGGGAGAAACGATCCTTTTCGGTAACAGGAAGTTGATGCAGGATAAGAACATTTCTTTCAGGGATCTCGAAAATAAGATCCAGGAACTGGAAGGGCAAGGGAAAACGGTTATGCTCCTGGCCAAAAACAACCAGCTGCTCGGCCTGGTCGCTGTGGCTGACACGCTGAAAGAGTTTTCGAAGGAAGCGGTCAAAGAACTGCGCCGTCTCGGCCGGGAAGTCATCATGATCACCGGGGACAACCGCCGGACCGGCGAAGCGATTGGCAGACAAGTTGGCATCGAGCGGGTGCTGGCCGAGGTCCTGCCGCAAGAGAAAGCCGAGAAGATCAAAGCTTTGCAGGCGGAAGGTAAAAAGGTCGCCATGGTCGGCGACGGCATCAATGACGCGCCGGCTCTCGCCCAGGCCGACATTGGCATCGCTATCGGCTCGGGGACCGACGTTGCGATCGAGACGGGAGAGATCATTCTCGTCAAAGAGGACCTGCGCGATGTGGTGACGGCGATCGACCTGAGCGCTTATTCAATGAGGAAGATCAAACAGAATTTATTCTGGGCGTTCATCTACAATATAATAGGAATCCCGGTGGCAGCCGGCATCCTGTATCCGTTCACCGGTTTTCTGCTCAACCCGATCATCGCCGGGGCGGCCATGGCGTTCAGCTCCGTTTCGGTGGTCACGAATTCGCTCCTCATGAGAAGATTCAAGCCGCGCCTGCTATAATATATTAATGCGCTGGCATCAGAAAAGCATCGATGAAACGATCGGTGAATTAAGCACGTCAAAGACGGGGCTTGCTTCGGCTGAAGCGGAAAAGCGGCTGCAGGAATACGGCCCCAATGAATTAACGGAAAAGAAAAAGAAGACCGCCCTCGCGATGTTCCTTGACCAGTTCAAGGACTTCATGATCATGGTCCTTATTGCCGCCGCGCTCATCTCCGGCTTTATCGGCGAACTGACCGATACCCTGGCCATTATCGTCATTGTCGTGATCAACGCGGTCATCGGTTTTATCCAGGAATACCGGGCCGAAAAGGCGATGGCGGCCTTGAAGAAGATGGCGGCGCCGGCCGCGACCGTTCTGCGCGACGGCCATCCGGCAACTCTGCCGGCTTCCCAACTGGTCCCCGGCGATGTCGTCCTGCTTGAGACGGGCAGGGTCGTCCCCGCCGATCTGCGCCTCTTCGAAGCCGCCCGCCTGCAGGCCGAAGAAGCGGCCCTGACGGGTGAGTCGGTGCCGGTCGAAAAGCAGACCGGCGTCCTCCATGACGAACACCTGCCCATTGGCGATCGGAAAAATTTGGCTTACAAAGGGACATTCGTCACCTACGGCCGAGGCGCCGGCGTTGTTGTGACGACCGGGATGGAGACCGAACTCGGGCAGATTGCCGCCATGCTGCAGGAGGAAGAAGAGGTCAAGACCCCCCTGCAGAAACGGCTGGCGAAATTCGGCCAGGTCCTAACCTAC